>Ga0299907_10000820_pt1 | contig 16341 bp, 17 predicted proteins | sample RVTome_16_FD_198680 | JGI IMG/M metagenome (GOLD analysis project Ga0299907, IMG submission 198680) | Soil microbial communities from uranium-contaminated site in the Upper Colorado River Basin, Wyoming, United States - RVT152D67 (version 2) ...
ATCCGCGACGCGTTATTCCGTGACACAGTCACCTATCCGGCCGAAGCCGCCGGGTTCGGAGGGTGGAGCGCAGCCGCTGTCATCGGGGCCGCGGTGGTGATATCCGCCGTCCTGGTGCGGGCCCGATATCGGAGACTGGCATGAACACAGTCGAGGTCAATGAGGTCTCCAAATGGTTCGGCCCCAAGGTGGCGGTCAGCGAGGTCAGCATCGGGTTCGGCCCGGGAGTCACCGGCCTGCTCGGCCCCAACGGCGCCGGCAAGACCACGCTGATGCGGGTCATCGCCGGTCTCCAGGTGCCCTCGCAAGGGTCGGTCTCCGTACTGGGCCGGGACCCCCGGGTCGATCCCTCGATCTACCGCTCGATGACCCTCGTCCCCGAGGACGAGGCCATCTACGAGCACCTGACCGGCCGTCAGTTCATCGAGCTGTCGGCACGCCTCGCCGGTATCGCCGATCCCAAGGGGCGTGCCCGGGAGGTCCTGGAGATCGTGGAGTTGACCGACGCCGCCGATCGAGCCTTGGGTGGATACTCGAAAGGCATGCGGCAAAGGGCCAAAGTGGCTTCCGCTCTCGTCCCTGACCCGGAAGTGCTACTCCTGGATGAACCGCTGAACGGAGCTGACCCGGTGCAGCGCGCCCAGCTGATCAGGCTATTCAAGGAACTGGGAGCGGCGGGGCGGACCGTCATCGTCTCCTCTCACGTCCTGCGTGAGGTCGAGCGCATGGCCGATCGGGTGATCGCCATGGTGGACGGACGTCTCGCTGCGGTCGGCAGTGTCGCCACGATCCGAGCAGCGATGACCGACAAGCCCCGGCAGGTCTTCGTCGATTGTTCGAATCCCCGGGTCCTCGCCTCCGAGCTCATCGGAACGTCCAATGTCCTGGGTGTCCAGGTCAACGATGAGCTTCTCATGATCGAAGCGGCCGACGCCAGGGAAGTGGCGATGCAGCTTCCCCGGCTCGCCGTCGCTCATGACATTTCGATTTCGAGAGTGGAGCCCGCTGACGAGTCCCTGGAGTCGGTTTTCCGCTATCTCGTGGAGGGTCGCTGATGGTCCTCACCATGCATCTCTACCGAAGGCTCATGCAGCGATCCCGGGTGTTCTGGCTGATCCTCCTCGCCTCGGTGCCGGGTCTCATATTCGGCATAGCCGGGATCGATCTGGCTCCCGATGACCTGTCGGAAGCCTTCGTCGGAATCATGCTCTCCGTCGGATTCACATACGCAATCGCCGCCCTGATCCTCACCGTCTCGACGCTGCGGGATGAACGGGATGCCGGCACCCTCCCCTATCTCTACATGCGGCCCATCCCGCGGTGGTCCGTCGCAGTCTCCTCTCTTCTCGCCGGGATCCTCGCCGCGGGCACCATCGCGGTGGGAGGCTGGGTGGCCACCGTCCTGGCCGGACTGATCCACGGGGCCGACATGGCGGTCATCATCCCGGGCGCTGCCCTGCTGCTGGCCGCCGCCGTGGGCTACGCCGCCATCTTCGTGCCTGTCGGGTACCTGTTCTCCAGGTCGGTCCTCGTCGGTCTCGGCTATCTGATCCTCGTCGAGCTGGCCTTGTCGGGTCTGGTCTCGGGGCTGGCCCAACTCTCCATCTGGCGGATCGCCGCTTCGATCTATGTCGATCTCGTCGACACCACCGGCCTTCCGATCGACGAAGCCCTTGGCGCGGTAGCCCCCGGTGTCGGTGGCGGACTGGTCAAGCTGGGGGTTGTCCTGGTGCTCGGTCTCGGCGTCCTCACCTGGGCCCTGCAGAAACGGGACGCCCTCTAGTCGCGTTCCTAATGCTCTGGCTCCCATATATGGGAGCCAGAGCGTCTGGAAAATGCCCCGGCTCAAAGCCGGGGCATTTGATGTCCGAACGAAACGCTGTAGCTCCCAGATATGGGAGCTACAGCATTAGGTTCGCCGTCAGTACTCGTCGTCGGCGCGGCGCTGTTTGGACGGTTGCACCCGGGGTGGCTCGCCGGGCATCTTGGGGTAGTGGGGTGGCCAGGGGGCGTCCCCGATTCCGTTCTCCTCGTCACGGAGCACCCACTCCATGAGCGTGTCGATCCTGCCCGCCGCCTCGTCGATGCCCGCGGTCAGATCCCCCACTGCATCCCATCGCCTCGCATACGAGCCTAGAGGGAAGTCATCGATCGCGACGGCGGGCAACTCGTCCCAGGTGAAAGGTGCGGACACGAAACCGGTGGGCCGCACCCCGTAGGCCGAGGACACGGTCTTGTCCCTGGCGTTCTGGTTGTAATCGACGAAGACACCGCTTCTCTCCTCTTTCCACCAGCTGGTGGTGACCAGGCCGTCCATCCTCCGTTCCAGCTCGCGGGCGAAGGCGAGAACGGCGCGACGGGTCTGGAAGAAGTCCCACAGCGGTTCGATACGGACGTAGACATGAATGCCGCGGCTGCCGGAGGTCTTGGGCCAACCGGTCAAACCAACCTCGTCCAACAGATCCTTCGCCCCGGCTACGGCCTCTTTCACCTTGTCGAACCCGAAACCGTCGGTGGGATCGAAATCGAACCGCAACTCGTCGGGGTGATCGATGTCGTCGCTGCGTACCGGCCATGGGTGAAAGTCGAGACATCCCAGTTGAACCAGCCGGATCACATCGGCTTGGGACTCGGGCACGTTCATGCGCCCGGGTCGTTGCGAGGGGAACCTGATCTGCACTGTCTCAAACGGGGTGTTCTTTGAGGCCCGCTTGTGATAGATCGGCTCGATCGTGACGTCTTTCATGTAACGCTTCAGCATGGTGGGACGGCGGGTGATCCCACGGGCGGCCCCTTCGGCCACGAGGACGAAGTGATTGACGACATCGAGCTTGGTCCATCTCTGTTCGGGGAACACGACGCGGTCCGGTGAGGAGATGCGAACCTCCTCACCATTGACTTCAACGGTGATCCCGTCAGCCATCGTCGCGTATCGTTGCGGCCCTCATCGATGCCCGCACATTAGGAGAAACGTGACCGAGCCGATCGAGAGCCCCAGCGCTGAGGAGATCGCCATTTGGCACCGCACTCTTGCTCCTCTCGCTTTCAATGAGACTTGGAGACTCCTCGACGGCGAAGACCTGGCTCGAGAGGGCGAGGAGCAGATGCTCGCCTCCACCTCCGCCCAGCGTTATCACTGGTATGCCGTGGGAACACAGCGCAACCGAGCCATTGCCGACTGGCAAGTGTCCCGGGTGGCCGCGGTGCTCGGATACGCAGACCTGGCGCGGAGATTCGGGGAGAGATCGCTCGAGATCGCGATCGAGTACTCACTCGACCGATTCGTGAGAGGATTCGCCCACGAGGCAATAGCACGTGCCGCGGCGGTAGTCGACGACATCGAGACATTCACCGAGCACTTGAAGCTGGCACGCGCCACGCTTGCCGAAATCGAGGACGACCAAGACCGGGAGGTCCTCGAAGCCGACCTCGCGGAGATGAGCGAGGAATGAGTGCAACAACCGTGCTGAGGGCAACCGCCGATCTCAGCCAGAAGGAGACCGATGAGTTGACCGCGATGAAGGCGGCCGTCTACCCGAACTCGTCCCCTGCGGCACGGGAATGGGCCCCCCGGGAGTGGGGAGTGTTCGTCAGAATCGAAGGTCAGCTCGTTTCTTATACCGGCATCGTCATCAGGGACGGATCGGTCAACGGGACACCGGCCTCCATCGGTGGCATCGGTGGTGTTGCAACACACCCCGCCCATCGGGGCAAGGGATACGCCCCGCTGGGGATGGCACTGGCGCTCGATTTCATGTTGGGGCGCAACGTCGACTTCGCCCTCCTGGTCTGCCGGGTTGAGCTCGTCGATTACTACTCCAAGCTGGGCTGGCATCGTTTCATCGGGCAACTCCTCGAGACCCAATACGGCAGACCCGAGGTCTTCTCCTTCAACGAGGTGATGGTCGGAGACCTAAACTCGCCGGCGCCGATCGAGGGGACGATCGACCTGAAAGGACCCGCCTGGTAGACGGCTACTTGTAGAAGGGAAGGTGTTTCAGCAGCTTGAGCAACGGGCCGAGCAATCTCTGATACGTCGGGTAGCCGAGCCCACGGGGAGGAGCGAATGCGGCGCCGATATTCTGGACGGCCACGGTTTGTGACTCGGTGTACTTGAGTAGCCCTTCAGAGCCGTGACGACGGCCCATTCCGGAGAGCTTCACGCCCCCCATCGGAGCGTCGTATGAGGACCAAACCGCGGCATACCCGTCGTTGACTCCCACAGTCCCCGCCTCCAAACGGGAGGCGGTTTCGACCCCTCGCCGGGTGTTCTCGGTCCAGACGCTGAAGTTCAAGCCGAGATGCGAGTCGTTGGCGGCGTCGATGGCATCCTCGAGCTTGGAGAACCCGTAGATGGAGACAACAGGGCCAAAAGTCTCGTCACGGCAGAGCAACATGTCGTCGTCGACCTGGGTGAACACGGTGGGCTCGTAGAACAGTGGCCCCACGTCGGGTCTCGGCTTGCCACCAGTGAGCAGCATGGCTCCTTTTGCGATCGCGTCTTCGACATGCGAATGCACGTTGTCCATGTGTTCTCTGGTGATCATCGAGGAGAGCGCAGACGAGAAGTCGAACTCCGCGTTGATGACGAGATTTCGGGTGTGCTCGACAAATCGGTCGGTGAACTTGCCGCGAATCGACTCGTCGACGTAGATCCGCTCCATAGAGATGCAGAGCTGGCCGCCGTTGGCAAAGACGGCGCGGGAGATGCCGGGGATGGTTTTGTCGAGGTCGGCGTCGGCGAGGACGATCGCTGCGTTCTTGCCACCCAGCTCCATCGACGAACCGACGAGCTGGTTCGCCGCCCGGGTGGCCACCTGCCGGCCGACTTCAGTAGAGCCGGTGAAGGTGACGAAGTCGACCGAGTCGACGATCGCAGGCCCGATGTCCTCGCCGTAGCCGGTGATGACCTGAAGGACGCCGTCGGGCAACCCGGCATCGGCCAGGAGAGAGGCACCGTAGAGCATGGAGAACGGGGTCTTCTCGTCAGGCTTGCCGACGACGCTGTTCCCGGCGAGCAGGGCGGGGATGATGTCGGAGATGGTGAGAGTGAAGGGGAAGTTCCATGGGCTGATGCTCCCGACCACCCCGTGAGGATGCCGGTACTCATAGGCAGTGGTCGTGCCCGGCAATGACACCGCACGGCGTTTTCGCTTCAGGAGACTTGGTCCAGTCTTGATGTAATAGCGGGTGGTGGCAACCGTGTCATAGACCTCTTCGAACGCGGGGATCCGCGCTTTTCCCGCCTCGAGCTGCAGGATGTCCATGGCGATGTCGGCCCCCTCGATCAGAAGATCGTGGAAACGGGAGAGAATCCGTGCTCGCTCCCGGACAGATGTCCGTGCCCAAGAGAGTTGGGCGGCTCGCGCCTTCGCGATGGCGCCGGCCACATCATCGGTGGTCGCCTCGGGAACCTGACCGATTTCGGTTTCTGTGAAAGGTGCAACGACACTGATCTTTGGTCGATCAGCCTGAACCGGGATCATGGCAGCCAACTCGTCGAGAAGAAGTTCAGCCACGGTGGGGGCTCGAGCAACCGGCTTCGTGGTCACCATGTCTCAACCTTAGAGGACAACCAAATGGGTAGAGCCTCGTGAGTCGTGACCGTTTGGCTGACTACCTCGAGATGACTGTCTCCAGAAAGTCGATCGTCTTTCCCCAGGCGAGCTCGAATGCATCCGGGTCGAAGGTCTCGCCGTCAGGCTCACAAAATCCGTGTCTGGTCCCCGGGTAGGTGATCAACTCGAGAGGAAGCGACTCGAGACGCATCGTTGCCTCCATGAAGGCCGCCTCGTCGTCTGAGATGTAGTCGTCCTTCTCGGCGAAATGAACGAGGTAGGACGCCTGCGATCCGGCGAAGTCGATCTGTTGGGTGCCGTAGAAGGAGACGACCGCTCCGACCAGGTCGGCAAGTCGCACCGATGCCCACAAACCCAGTGAGCCCCCCATGCCGAAGCCCACGATCCCTATTGGTCCCGCCTTTGATTGGTCGGAGAGGAGACGTGTCGACGAAAGGACGAGAGACGCGAGGCGATCTGGGTCGGCCGCACCAAGGTGGTCGATCCCCTCCTTTTCGGTCTCCGGCAACTCTCCGAAGTTGATGTCGGGCGCCAGCACTGTGAACCCGTGGTCGGCGAGCCCGTCACACAGGCCCTTCACCGACGAGGTCAACCCCCACAGCGAGTGAAGGACGAGGACGCCGGAACCCCTACCTTCCTCGGATTGAACGAAATAAGCGAGGTCGCGCACCACGGAAGATAACTTAGGCGAGGTCTACCCTGCCTGAATGACGTCGGCTGTCGAGCCCCTCAAGTATCCCCACTTCCGGTGGCTCTGGGCAGGAAACGTGTTCAGTGCTTCCGGAACGTGGGTCCAGGCTGTGGCCGGCTCGTGGCTGATGAAAGAGCTCACGGGATCGGCCACGTGGGTCGGTCTCATGGTCGCCTCCTCCACCCTCCCCCTCCTCTTCTTCTCGCTCACCGCAGGGGCGCTTGCCGACCGCTTCGACCGGGCCAAGCTGATGCTCATCGCCCAGGCAGTCATGGGCGCCTCTGCCGCGGTCATGGCCATCCTCACCTTCCTCGATCTGATGACGCCGGGTCTCCTCCTCACCCTCGGTTTGCTGATCGGAACGGGTCTGGCCCTCAACCTCCCGGCCTGGCAAGCCCTGGTCCCCGATCTGGTCCCCCGGGGGCTGGTGGCGTCGGCAGTGGCGCTCAACTCGGCGGCCTTCAACGCCGCCCGCGCCGTCGGTCCCGCCTTCGGTGGATTCCTGGTTGCGGTCTACGGTGCCGAGTCCGGATTCGCCTTCAATGCCCTTTCTTATGTGGCGATCATCATCGCCCTGATCGCTATCGGACCCAATCTGGTGGCCTCGGCGCGGGAACGGCCCCAGTCGATGCGATCGGCGATCTCCACTGGTATCCGCTTCGCCAGATTCACGCCAGCTTTTCGCAATCTCATCATTTTGGTAGCCGTATTTGCCCTCAACTCCGCCGTGGTGCAGGCGGTGCTGCCAGTTCACACCGAGCATCTGGGAGGCGGGGCGGTCGCCTTCGGGGTGCTGTACGGAGCAATGGGGGCCGGGGCGCTGACGGGTGCATTGATCCGCCCCCGCATTGGCATGTGGGTCAGCGGCTCCTGGGTGCCGTACACCATCACACTCTTCGGTGGGGCCGGCATCCTCTTGGGGTTGGCTCCATCGGTATGGGTAGCCGGAGTGGGAATGTTCTTGGCGGGTCTGTTCTGGCTCCTCACCCTGGCCACACTCAATACCACTGCACAGCTGATGTCGCCTTCGTGGATCAGGGGCCGTGCCATGTCGATCTACACCCTCGCCTTCGCCGGCGTCATGCCCATCGGGTCGATCGCATCGGGGCTGGTGGCGGATCTGATCGGAACCCCCGGATCGTTGATTGTCTTCTCTGCCGGTGCTGTGGCTTTGGGATTCGTGGCACCTCGGCTGGGAGTGCCCCACGTCGACGACATCGCCACACCCGAGTTCACCGAGAGCGTCGATGGGAACCGGCCCCACGACGAGGAGACGTTCGAAGGCGGGCCGGTGATCGTCCTCAACACGTGGCAGATCGACGAATCCGACTTCACCGAGTTCACGAATGTGATGAACGAGGTCCGCCTCGTCCGGCTCAGCACCGGCGCCTACCGCTGGCGCCTCTTCCGCCACACATCCGACCCGACCCGGCTTACCGAGCTCATGGTGTTGCAGAGCTGGGAGGACCATCTCGCCCAACATCACAGGATCGACGACACCGCGGCCAGCTTGCTGCGCCGGGCACGTTCGTTCGACAGAGGCGAAGGCCCCATCACCCGCCACCTGATCGCAGTCGACGTCCAGGACCCACCCAACTTCGAAGATCTGGTGGCGACCCACGACGCGTTGCATCTGACCGACGGTTCGATCCCGCGCACGGATCGGTCCTAGGCGGATCGCTGGTCTCGAGCGAACCTCATCTCGCGCCGGAACTTCTTCCAATCCGACGCCTTGGTCGACCACAAGACATCCGTGGCGATGGTGGCGACACCGAAGGCTGCCAATGCCCAGGCGACCCAGTCGGGAAGATCCGCCGCCACGGCGGCGCCGATGAGCAAGAACGGGATGGCCTTGGTGACGATGGCTCCCGAAGCGTGCATCCATGCCCGTTTCACGGGCTTGGTGCGGAGATAGGTGGCGTAGTCCACCTTCACCCCGGGCTGGGGCTGGCTGATCCTTCCGACAAACCAGTAATTGAACCGGATCCCCAGGATCATTCCCACGACGAGGTGGGCCAAAGCATGTGTGGAGGCGATGAGGACCCCAGATCCAATGAGGAAGGCGACGATGGCTGGCCCGCCGTCGAGAGCGTACGCCCACCAGACCAAAGCCAGACCGACCATGATGGCCACCACTGCGATTACCGCGCCCACTCCCAATGGGATGACCAGCATGGCCCAATCCCGATGGGCGCGCTCGTCTATCGCGGCGATCCGGTCGGCATAGCGTTCGGCGAGCTCGGGTTGGCTCTTCACTGTTGACACCGCCCGCCAGAACCCGGTCCCGGAGAGGCCCTCCCCGGCGTCTACGGCTTGCTCGGCTCGGGTCAGACTCTCCTCGATCGGGGATGATGTCACAGTCACAAATATAGGTACGGTGCAACCCGATGACCTCCTGGGGGGTTCTCACGGGTGATGAATGATCTGGCGAACGCCCTGGCCACCGATCTGGATAAAACATTCCCGACGGTGGTCGAAACCATGGGCAGACAACTGTTCTGGGGTCTCCGGCGCATTTGCGGAGACCATCAGGAAGCAGAAGACCTGACTCAGGAGACCTTCATCAGGGCCTACCGGGCCCTCGACGGCTATGAACCGGAGCGGATCAGAGCCATGGATCTGCGGCCCTGGCTGTGGACCATCGCCATGAATCTGGGAAGGAACCATCTCCGTGACCAGTCCCGCCGTCCCACCTATGTGGAGATGACCGATGCCGGCACAGAGGACCCCGAGTTGATGGACGGCGCGGCTTGGGACCGAAGGCTGTCTGTCTTGAACGATCACCAACGAAAGGCCGTCGTGCTTCGTCACGTGGTGGGTTTGGGCATCGTCGAGATCTCCGACATAACCGGGAGACCGGAAGGCACCGTGAAGGCCGACGTGCACCGCGGGCTGGCCCGACTCCGTGAGACCATCGAGGAAGAAACATGAACATCGAAGATCAACTCCAGCAGCTGACCGGGGACCTCCCCCACGGGCTGACCGAGGGCGTTGCCCTGGGGACCGGCCTCGCCGAGGGCTACGACTTCTACGAGTCGGCACTCGGCCAGGTGATCGTGACCTTCAACCCCGAAGGGGTGTCGTCGGTAGACATCGCCGACGGCTTCGAAGACCGGTACCTGGAACGCCTCGGCCGCGTCCTCATCCGGGCGGAAGCCCCAACGGCATGGCGTCGCCATATCCCCGAGGCGATCGAGAGAGGGACGCCGGGGAAGCTGCCCGTCGACCTCCGATCGGTGACAGCCTTCCAGGAGAAGGTGCTGCACACCACGGCGACGATCCCGAAAGGAGAGGTCCGACCATATGGCTGGGTGGCATACGAGGTGGAGAGCCCTCGAGCCGTGCGCGCCGTCGGCTCGGCGGTCGCCCGCAACCCGATTCCCCTGATCATCCCGTGTCACCGGGTGGTGAGGAGCGATGGGCACATTGGCAACTATTCGCTGGGAGGGCCCCACAACAAGATCGACCTGCTCGAACACGAAGGCGCCATGCCCCGACTCCTCGAAGACCTGGCCGCCCGACACATCAGGGTGCGGGGCAATCCCGCCGACAGGATTTACTGCCTCCCCACCTGCAGCCGGATTCGCGGGGCGTCGGAATTGATCGACTTCCGCTCCACGGCGGCCGCCGAGCAAGCCGGCTACGTCGCCTGCGAGTTCTGCCGCCCCCACGGCTGAGGACCCCAATCCCCGTTTTGTGCGGGTTTGCCCACCCGCTGGGTGAGCAAACCCGCACAGAAATGTTGGGTAGCCTGCGGCGGAATGCCAGAACAGTCTGCCGAACAGCTCGCCGTCAACACCCTCAAAGCACTGGCCATGGATGCCGTCCAGAAGGCCAACTCGGGCCACCCGGGAATGCCGATGGGGATGGCCGACATCGCGGTGACCCTGTGGGGCAAGTTCCTCAGAGTCGACCCCGATCATCCGCAATGGCCGGACCGTGACCGGTTCATCGTCTCCAACGGCCACGGTTCGATGCTCCTCTACTCCCTTCTCCACCTGTCCGGGTTCCCGGTTTCGATGGACGAGCTGAAGAACTTCCGGCAGTGGAAGTACCACACCGCAGGCCACCCTGAGATCGACCACTCCGTCGGCATCGAGACGACCACGGGCCCGTTGGGACAGGGCTTTGGCACCGGAGTGGGGATGGCCCTGGCCGAGGCGCACCTAAGAGCCCGGCTCGGGAAGGATCTGGTCAATCACCACACCTATGCCTTCGTCTCCGATGGCGACCTCATGGAGGGCGTCAGCTCGGAGACGGCATCCCTGGCCGGGCATTTCGGGCTGGGCCGGCTGATCTATCTGTACGACGACAACGACATCTCCATCGATGGTTCGACGAATCTCACTTTTAGCGAGGATGTGGCCAAGCGTTTCGACGCCTTCGCCTGGCACACCGAGGAGATCGATGGTCACGACCGCCCCGCAATAGCCGAAGCCATCGAGACCGCACTCGGAGAGGAAAACCGGCCATCGCTGATTGTCTGCCACACCCACATCGCCCACGGGGCTCCAAACAAACAAGACACCGCTGCATCCCATGGGTCGCCTCTGGGTGAGGAAGAGATCGAGTTGACCAAAGAGGCGATGGGATACCCGCTCGACCCGTTCCACGTCGACGATTCGGTATACGAGTTCTTCACCACCGCGATGGAGCGGGGACGGACGGCTCACAAACAATGGGCGGAGCGTTTCGAGATCGCCGACACCGCACAATGGGACGCCTTCCACTCCACGGCACCGATCCGGATCGACGGTCCGGGTTTCGTGATCGGCCAGAAGATGGCAACCAGGGCGTCGTCGGGGAAACTGTTCGGCGAGATCGCCGAGAAGGTGCCCGGATTCATCGGAGGCTCGGCCGATCTCGCCGGCTCGACGAAGACGGTAATCGAATCGGACCGGGTGTTCTCCGGGGACGACCGTTCGGCCCGGGACATCCCCTTCGGGGTGCGAGAGCACGCCATGGGAACCCTGGTGAACGGGATGGTGATCCATGGTGGGCTGCGACCGTACGGGGCGACCTTCTTCGTCTTCTCCGACTACATGCGTCCTGCGGTGCGATTGTCGGCGCTGATGGAGATTCCCTCGATATGGGTGTGGACCCACGACTCGATCTTCCTCGGCGAGGACGGCCCCACCCACCAGCCCATCGAGCACCTGGCTTCGATGAGAGCGATGCCCAACCTGTGGGTGATCCGCCCCGCCGACGCCAACGAGGTGATCCAGGCTTGGGAAGTAGCGCTCAACCGGACAGACGGGCCTGTTGCGCTCATCCTGACGAGGCAAGACCTCCCCACCTTGCCCAAAGGCAACCTCGAGCGGGGAGGCTATGTCGTTCGTGACGGCTCCGACGTGACCATCATCGCCACGGGCTCGGAAGTGGCTGCGGCTTTGGGCGCCGCCGACCTGCTCAATGGTGATGGCGTATCGGCACGTGTCGTCAGCCTCCCCTGCTGGGAGCTCTTCGACGCTCAGACCGACGACTATCGCGCAGAGGTCTTGGGCACCGCACCCCGGGTGTCGGTGGAAGCGGCATCGGTATTCGGCTGGGAGAAGATCATCGGGCCTGACGGGCTGAGTATCGGTATCGATCATTTCGGTGCCTCCGCACCAGCAGAGGTCCTCGCGGAACAGTTCGGATTCACCGCCGAGGCTGTCGCCGGGAAAGTGAACAGATTCCTCGATCGATGAACCAGACCGCCGACATCGCCATTGTCGGCGCGGGGATCGCCGGGGTGTCGGCCGCCTACCACTTGAGCGTGGTGCACGGGGTCAACGATGTCGTTCTGATCGACCCCAGGCCACCACTGACTCTGACCTCGGACAAATCCACCGAGTGCTATCGGAACTGGTGGCCCGACCAACCGATGGTCGATCTCATGAATCGATCGATCGACATCTTCGAAGAGCTTGCCGGTGAGACCGACTTCGGATTCAACCGAAGCGGCTATCTGTTTGTGACGGCCCGGTCTGAGACGTTCGAAGAGATGACACGTCAGGTCGCAGCGGTCAGCCGGCTGGGTGCACAAGCCCAGGTACTCAGAGAAGGCGACCTCCGCTCAGAGTATGGATTCATAACCTCCGAAGCCGTAGGAGCGGTGAAGGTGGAGCGCGCCGGCTGGTTCCGGGCCCAGGATCTGGGACAATGGATGCTTGACCGAGCCCGCGCCGCGGGGACAAGCTTGATACACGCAGAGATGACCGGCATCGACGGTCACGAAATCAGACTCTCCAATGGCACCACCGTCACTGCTCCGACTGTCGTGATCGCAGCCGGCCCGCTGTCACGGCAAGTCGCGGCAATGGCCGGTGTCGAACTCCCCCTGTTCTCGGAGCTGCATCTCAAGGTGGCTTTCAAAGACCACCTCGAGGTCATCCCCCGGGACGCTCCCATGACCATCTGGAGCGACAGCCAGAGACTCGACTGGTCGGAGGAGGAGCGCAACGAGCTGGCTGCTCTGGGCAGGGACGACTTGCTCGGAGAGATGCCCATCTACTGCCACTTTCGCCCCGAGGGCCGTGCCGGCTCCCCCTACGTGGTCGCCCTCTGGGAGTATCACGGCACGGTGCTGGAACCGACGTGGCCGCTTCCCGAGGACCCTCTCTACCCCGAAGTGGTGATGCGCGGGCTGAGCACCATGGTGCCTGCCCTGAAGACCTACCTCGACCGTCTCCCCGAGTCATCCGTCGACGGTGGCTACTACACGAAGACGGTGGAGAACCGTCCCTTGATTGGCCCGTCCGGCGTCGAAGGAGTGCACCTCCTCGCCGGACTGTCCGGTTTTGGAGTGATGGTGTCGGCGGGTGCTGCCGACCTCCTCGCCCGGCATATCGTGGACGCCGATCTTCCCGGCTACGCCGGGGCGTTCTTGCTGAGCCGCTACGACGACCCCGAATACGTCGCCGGTCTCGAGTCGGTGGCTTCGGGCCAGTTGTAGACGCCGATGCCTCCTGTCACTCATTCAGTCCGCCATCGCCAGGCCGGCACCGTCGCTCTCCTGACCGCTTTGTTGCTCCTGGTCGCATCCTGCCCAACCGGAGCCGCTGCGTGGGATCGATCTTCCCCCGACTTCACTCTCCGCCGAGATCGACTCCGCACAATGGGCGGTCGCCTTCTCCCATGACTTCGGACCGGCATTCTGGGAGGAAGGGCCGCATGTTTATCAGCTGCTGCTCGACTGTCCCGAGATCGGAGAGGCCTCGGTGGAAGGCGAGTTCATTGCCTTCGCTGCCAGAGGAGACTTCCCGACTCTGGAGTCGTCCGTGCATCTGCGCCTGTCGGGTGTGTCCACCACCACGATGGGCCCACCGGATCTACTGCCGGAGAAGCCCGTTGATGTTCCCGTTCGAGCCCCGCTGCCAGGGTGACTTCGGGTCGCAGAAGTAGATCTGGATTCCGGTGTCGACGGTGAACTGGGCATGTTCGGCCATCTCTTTGCCTTGATCCCAGGTCAACGACTGCCACAGATGATCAGGGAGTCGTTGGATCACCTCGGCTAGACCGGTACGCACAGGCTCGGCGGTGTTGCCGTCGGGCAGTCGGAACAGCATCACGTATCGGGACCATCGTTCCACCAGGGTGCCGATGGCCGTCATCCGCCGTCCCATCAACAGATCGCCTTCCCAATGACCGGGGACGGCCCGGTCGTCTGCTTCCGCGGGTCGTTCGTAGATCATCACCGGGTTTCTGATCTGACACATGCCGGTGGGAGCCCGTTTCTTGGTGGGCCGGCGCATCGCCCGGCGGGTCCGTAAACACTGGGTGAGCTCGTGTTTCAACCCTCCCCGGCCTTGGACAAACAGCGACAGATAGATCGTTTCGTGGGACACCCAAATCTCCGGAGACTCAGGGTATGACTCTTTCACCATCCCGAGATCTGCTGAGGCGACTGGTCATCCCCGTAACCTCCGGGCAGCCAAACGAGATAGCGCATCTCCCCCGCTTCGTCGACGAATTCGCCTTGGAGGTGCTGTTCGGTCGGCACGTCCACCGCCTGGGTGCAGGTCGTGAGGACAATCAGCCACGCGAAGCCTCCATCGGCCGAACCTCATTGCGAGGACGATAAAGGTGGGTTGCTCGAGCCGACCGCCGGTTCAGCCGAATTTGGTCTTGGGCTTCTCCTCGAGGACTTCGTCGACGTAGACGTCGACTTTCTCGTTGTAGAAGGCGACCATCCCGGTGATCTTCTGTGACTCCGGCAAGGGCGAGTCGTATCCCCAGACGATGTCCTCGTAGGTCTCGCCGTTCACGGTGACAGACCAGTAGCGCGCCACGCCTTTGTAGGGACATGCGGTTTGGGTGTCAGTGGCGGTGAGAAGGTCCATGCGGACATCGGTCTTCGCCAGGTAATACCTGGTCGGCAGACCCGTCTCATAGAGAAACGAGGCGTGATTGCTGTCTGCCACGGTCTCACCGTCCACTTCGACTCTGACCCTTCTGCTGGATGGGAGGATGTCGATGCGGGTGTATGGGTCACGGGCGTGCACCCAGACCTCCTCGTCCTCTTCGAACCAGTGATCCATGGTCTTCCAGACGAAGGCGTAGTGCCCTTCGAGGTCCTGGATCTTGGGATCCTCGTACGCGTAGGCGACCCCCTCGGATCCGTTCGCCTTCACCGTGTACTGGGTGGCGTCTCCCCGGCTCGGGCTCTTTCTCATCTCACCGGTCTCGACCAGGAAGTCGGTCCGTACGTCGGCTTCGGGGAAGTAGTAGGTGGGGTAGTAGGGAACCTCCCATACCAGAAGTGGCCTCGTCGTGCTGGCGACGATTTCGCCGCCCAGCATCACTCTCACCTGTTTCTTGGAGAGCTCGATCCTCACTCGACCACGATCACTCATCAGGAAAACTCCAGGGTTGGGGTGCAGTAGTGCAAACACGGGATGCGGCACGAGGATTCCGTCCCACGGACCCCTCACCCTCGGACCCCACCGCGAACCCGACCACCCCAGAGGTCGTGATCTCAGGGCGCTGGACTTCGCACAGCGAAGTCTGGAACCCTGGGTTCGCCGTGCCCGCGGTGCCCGCGGTGCCCCCGGTGCCCGCGTGCCACCACCCGGCCCCCGGCCGGGTCGACCCGGTCAGTAGACGACGATGGTGTCGAGCGAACCGCGGATCGCCATGAGACGGGCATCCCAGTATTCGCCGAAACGTGACGACAACGAGCCCGGCTTCTCGGCAAAGACACGACGACCGAGAATCTCGGCAGCAACCTGCAGCTCGTTGCGTCTCTGATTGGCTAGAGCCCGAAAAAGTGACCGCTCCCGGGGATTTGGGCACAGGTCCGGGCGGTCATGGAGAAGGTTCATCAGCTCTGCCACGTCATTGTCCTCACCGAGGATGTTCCCGAGCCTCTCCAATGTCATTGCGGTGCCGACGACGACCTCGGGCCAGAGGGGGGCGAGGAACTCCATCTGGTGTCTCATGTCCTTGACCCGCTTTCGCCATTGGTGAAAGTCGCCAGGAGCCGAGCGTCGGTAGGCCGTGACCATTGCCTGGCGACCAGCGTCATAGGTGCCGGAGAGGCCGGGACCAACCGCTTCGAAGGAGTCACGTATCCCGAGCCCGTAGACCTCACGGGCCTCAGGATCGGTCGGCCACGAGCCATATCTGTGATAGGCCCGCTCCAGGCTCCGCACCACTCGACCGATCAGATTTGGGTCCTCCACGGCCTTGAGCTCGGTCAGGTCGCGGCGTCGCGAGAGCCTCTGGATCAAATCGACGAACGTCCCCTCGGCGAGAAGGCCTCCGTAGAGGCTTTGAATCGACGAGGCCGCTTCCAGGACACCCTGAGCTGCCCGAATCTCGGCGATGAGACGGGCAATGTCACGGAGCGAGTTGTTCTCGAACTCGAAGATATGGTCTGGCAGCTCTCCTCGCACCAACCGAAGAAGTGCCCGAACCTTCTTGATCGACTTGCGTGACTCGTGGACGGCACCGCCGAGACTTTCCTGACTGTCGAAGAAACCCCCGGCAGCGCGTTCCAACTGCTCCATGGTCACCCGCTTGATCCCCGTGCCCAAGGGCTCTGACTCACCGAGTTGAAGACTTGTGTCGAATGCCGCCAGGTCTTGA
>Ga0299907_10000821_pt1 | contig 16336 bp, 17 predicted proteins | sample RVTome_16_FD_198680 | JGI IMG/M metagenome (GOLD analysis project Ga0299907, IMG submission 198680) | Soil microbial communities from uranium-contaminated site in the Upper Colorado River Basin, Wyoming, United States - RVT152D67 (version 2) ...
CCCCGGTGCCCGCTTCTCATAGAACGACGGTCCGTTGATGCCGTCAGGGAAACGGGACATCGAGATCGGCCGCCCAGCCAGGTGAGGCAGGAGCAACCCCGAAACCGACGAGTAGTACTGGATGAGGTCGCCTTTGGTGTGGCCCTCGTCGGGGAAAAAGACCTTGTCGATGTTGGAGAAGGTGATGGGGCGGTCGACACCGCCGGGGACAAACCGCTCACCGTCTTTGACGACATGGATGGGCGATGGGAACCCGGCTTCGACCGTGGCCAGGGCCCGTCCCGGCTTCGAGCCGGCATTGCCAGAGATGGTCTGCGTCACTTCCTCCCAGATGAGGCCGTGACTCTTCATGTCGCGCGCCTCGGAGATGAGGACCATGGACATGTCCATATCCTCCACGGCCTCGACCAGCGGACCCACTCGCAACGTCCCGTCGCCATATGCGACGTGTCTGATCTCACCGGCATCACCGAACTGGTTGTCGGAGAACTGCACCTGGAGGGGCTGGATCATCCACCCGGGAAAGCTATCGCGGACGAATGACAGGACCGACATGAACGCATCCTTCGAGGTGAGACCTCCATTGGTCATGGCATGGATGTGGGCCCAATCCACCACCGGCCGAACGAAGCTGTACTCGGAGGCAAGTTGTGCGATGTCACCGAGACTGCCGAACTGGCTGTGCTTGCCCGCCGTTTCCAACCCCAGACCGACTCCCAACGACTCCACCTTGGGGGCGATGAAGTCGATCCGGGACCGTATTCGATCCATGAGGACCGCCGGGTCCTCGTCATAGGTCGAGCCAAAATGGGCGACGATGACCGCTGCGCCGAGCCAGTTGCCCAGCTTCATGGTGTGCTCCATGGCGTGCACCGACTGCTTTCCCTTGTCCTCTTCGGGAATGGTCAGCCCGACGAAGTAGGGGGCGTGGACCGAGAGCCGGATGTCACGCTCGGCGGCGAGGGCTCCGAATGTCTCACACCGCTTCTCCTTCCATGGGAAGCCCTGCGTGAAAGGCAGCTCCAGGGCGCGATGACCTTCCCCAACCAGCCTGTCGAGGAACTCGGCGTCTTTCCCGTCGTTGGGGGGAAGCTCGGAGATGCCGAAGCGCAACGTCGTCATGCAGTCGAATCCTGCCAGGCTTATCGTGTCCTGCCATGTCAGATGCGGATTCCCTACGACAGAAACAATTCATCCACGGCTTCTGGTCGATGACCGGGAATCATGCGGTCATCGACACCGCGTCCTCTGCCGGCCCCGACTTCATCGTGGTCGACACCCAACACGGGCTCGATCTGGGCCAGGTTGACGCGTCGCTGTTCACGGTGATGGCGTCATACGGCGTGGTCGGACTGGTCAGGGTGGAGACCATCGACCTGGGCCGCATCGGACGGGCGCTGGACCTGGGCGCCGCCGGGATTGTCGTGCCGTTGGTGGCCTCGGCCGACGATGCAGCGCTTGCCGTGCACGCAACGCGTCACGCGCCGAGAGGTGGCCGTTCCTACGGAATGCAGACCCGCCGCATTGGACCCTTCGATGAAGCACCTTATGTCGTCGTCCAGGTGGAGACGGCGGGCGCCGTCAGAGACATCGAGGCGATCGCCGCCGTGGACGGTGTCGACGGGCTGTACATCGGACCGGCCGATCTTGGTCTCGGGCTAGGTGGAAGCCCGGCACCCGACGTCGACGCGGTGTTCGGCGCAACCCACGAACACGCTATCGAGTTGGCCGCCGCATTTGGCAGCGTGATCGAGGCGGCATCTGCCAACGGGATAGTCGCCGGGCTCCACTGTGGCAATGGTGCGAGCGCGGCGCGGGCGGTCGCTCAGGGGTTCCGGATGACGTCGGTCGCCGTCGACCTTGGCCTGATCGGCACGGGGTTGAGGGAGCAGTTGGAACTAGCCCGAGGTGACTGAGTCTCAGTCAAAACCGGTCCGACCACCTGATGGGCCCGTCGATCGCCTGCGACGATGAAGTGGACCGATTTGGGGCGCCAAGACCCGCGCAGAAATGGCTCGGACCCAATGGAGGCCGCCAAACGCTCTTTCTTGCTCGGCACGATTCTCTATGGCCTGCTCGGGATCGTATGGGGAACCATCTACCTGGTCATGGGGATGACCGTCAGCGCCCTGATTCCCTATGGGTATGTCGGCTTTGCCGTGCTCGTCTTGGTCTTCAATAGAGTGACCGACCGCTTCGCTGTCTCGAGAACCGCGATTCTGCTCGCATGGCTGGTGTTGCCACCCCTTCTGCAGATCTCGTTGGGCGGCTTCAGCTCCGGTAGCGCTGTTGTCCTGTGGAGTGTGGCGGCACCGGTTGGCTCACTGTTCGTAGCCCCCAGGGAGTCGGCGGCCTGGACAGGAGGATTCATCGTGGCGCTCGTCGTGGCCTGGGTTGCGGAACCCGGACTGGAGCCGGTCGCAGGCATGACTCCGGAGCTGACACGCACCTTCTTCGCACTCAATCTGGCCGGGGTTGGTATCGCGGTCGTTCTCATCATCCGGGACTTCCTCCGTCGCCTCGAGGCTGCGCATCGTGACCTGGAACAAGAGAAGGCGAGGTCCGAGAGCCTTCTGCTCAACGTCCTGCCATCCTCGATCGCTGAGCGTCTCAAGACGGGCGAGCAAACAATCGCCGACCGCCTGGACGAGGTGACGATCTTGTTCAGCGATCTCGTCGGTTTCACGCCGATGGCGCAGGACCGCTCCGCCGACGAGATCGTGGATCTGCTCGATGACTTGGTTGCTCAGTTCGATCGCCTCGTCGAGTTACATCAGATGGAAAAGATCCGCACCGCCGGCGATGAGTACATGGCTGTCGCCGGCGCACCCGAACCGACTAGAGACCACGTGAGCAAAGCCGCCGATCTCGCTCTGGACATGCTCGAAATCATGGGCAAATCCAGCGACTTCTTCGGCAATACCCTCGAGTTGCGAATCGGCATCCACTGCGGTCCGGTGATTGCTGGAGTGATCGGGCTAAAGAAGTTCACCTACGACGTCTGGGGTGACACGGTGAACACGGCCAGTCGGATGGAATCCCATGGAGTTCCAGGAAAGATCCACGTAACCGAACACGTTCGTGACCGATTGCAGGAGACGTATAAATTCGAAGAACGCGGCTTGATCGAGGTGAAAGGGAAGGGTCAAATGCAGACTTTCTTCCTGATCGGGCGGAAGACATCTTCTCGTACAGTTGGCCAATCACTCCCCCGATCGGACGATGGTTCCGGCTTCGATCCCGATGTCTGATTGGCTCACTCTTCGGGCCCAGCCCTCATTCATCGTCGGATGCCGGCGGTTGTATCCTCTCCCGTGCGCGTCTTTTGTCACGTACTTCGCGCACCGCCCGGGTCCCTAGCTCAATTGGCAGAGCAGCGGGCTTTTAACCCGAAGGTTGAGGGTTCGATTCCCTCGGGACCCACCAATAGGAACCTGGTCTGACCTGGGCTTTTCCGTCGATCAAGTCCACTTGGATGACTTCGGCGTGCTCGTCTGTGCCCTCTGTGCCGCAGTCGACTCGGCTGGCGCTTCGACTCGGTCCGCCACCTCCTCCAGATCGAGGTAATACAACTCCCCCATAGACGGCGAAAGTCATCGCCGCGCTGGCGTGGCTGAGCCACTACTTATCAGCGATCGATGTCCGATCGCCGATAGAGAATCATATTGCCCACACGAATTCCGAGCGCCCCCGGTTTCTCACCGCGGTGGCGCTGCGTGTATAGGGCTCCGGGAGTGGATCGCAGATATGCGGCCGCCTCTTTCAGGGTGAGGAGTGGTTCGGACACTCTCCCCATTTGGTTCTCGCCAGTGGTGCGCTGTTCCGACATTCAGGACGCCGCTCGTCCCACTCCACACTCTCAACAGACTCGTGAAAAACCTCGGCGCTGGACTCGCCAGAGATTCTTCCGTGACGCCATCTGATCCTCCTTCAAGGCACCAACAGATCCGTGTTTGTCCAGCTCAGGGTCGGTTTCAGAGATTTGCAGAGGTTGTTGGCGAGTGTCTTGAGTGGTTCCTTTCGAAGGCTGTTTTGGTCTGCAACGTCAAGGAGTCGTGACTTCGATGCCAGCAAACCCGGCTAGTTGGAAGACGGAGACGGAGGTGATGCGTCGGCTGGATGCCGAGTTGGAGGATCTTGCTGATTCGCCCAGGCTGAGGCGCCTCCTTCGTGAGTGGGCCAGGGATGATTCCAGATTGGCTTTCGAGAGCGGTTCCGACCTCGTGGAGGCGGCGCAGAATCGGAAGGCGTCGAACTGGGTGGACCGCGACCAGGTACTGGCGGCGGTTTTGGGGCGTTTTGAGGATGATCCGCTAGCGCGGCGTGTGAAGGACGAGGCGGATAGCGCGACCGATTCCCGGACCGAGATGAGTCCGAGGTCGAACCGGCGGCGCAGCTTGGCTGTGAGTCGAGTGGGTGCGCGGCGAATGCAGATTCGTCTCTCCGGGCCCGAGTTGGCCGAGTTCAGGGAAGAAGTCGGCTTGGGGGCGAGGCCCGCATTCAGCCTGGCTGTGCGGCGAGTGCTACCAGCGCCTCGGACAGGTAGGTGACGACTCGTTTGGCGTCCGTTCGTTTCGGATCGAGATCCGGGTTGTAGATCGTGACGTCCCAGCCGATGAGGCCAGGGCTGCTGAGTGCGCGCTTCGTCAGGATCTCCAGCGTCTCCCAATCGAAGCCACCTGGCTGACGGTAGTCGACCGCGCCGAGGCTGTCGGTGGACAAGACATCGAGGTCGACGTGGAACCACCACTCTCCCCTGACCGCGATGCGGCTGGCGGCTTCCGCGCCCACGTGGTCGGCACCGGCGGCAGCGACTGCGTCCTGTCGTATGACCCGAACGACGTCGGAGATCGAGGTGACACCGGCCTCATCGAGTTCCTGCGCATCTCGCGCTCCGATCACCACGACCCGGTCTCGGTCGAGCCTCGGGAGCACACTCGCCAGTCCTTCCGGCAAGCCCTCGACGGTCAGTCCGAGCGCCAGCCCGAGCTCCATGTCGGCCGCCTCGCCCGTGGTTGACAGCGAGGGAAGCCAGGCGTCCTCGTGGCCATCGACGAACAGGAGGCCAGGCGGCGACGCGAGACCACGATCGCCAAGGCAACCGAGCAGGATCGGGCAGTCTCCACCGATCACGAGCGGGAAGGCGCCGGTCCGACGTATCGCGTGGACCTTGGTGCGCACGGCCCGGACCATCTCGACGAGCGCGTCCGGGTCGATCAGGCCGGAGCTCGGGTCACGCTCGGTAGATGAGGGTCCCAACTCGACGTCACCGTGGTCGGTGAGTTCGACACCCGCAGCTACGAGCGCATCTACTAGACCCGCCTCGCGCAGAGCGGCCGGTCCTAGCGCGACGCCGTCAGCGCGACCCCTCGAGTTGAACGGGACACCGAGCATGTGCACGCCGGCCTTTGAAACGCTCATCTGACCGGCGCGACCAAGCGGCAGCACGAGCGCCAGGTCCTACACTGGGGCTCTGGCTCGTACTGGATCCCTCGCTTGATCTCGCGGGCGCGATCCTCGGAATGGAGCCGAACGATCAGGTGGAGGGCCATGTCGATCCCTGCCGAGACGCCTGCCGCCGTGATGATGTCGCCTGTGTCGACGTAGCGGGGGTCAAGCTGTAGCTGGACGGAGCTGTCGATCTCCAGGAGCCTGTCGTGGTCGTCACAGTGGGTGGTCGCGCCCGGCAAAGCGCTCGTCATATCAGTTGTCGCTGCCTGCACTCCACCGGACACCGGTCCTGCGGACAAGCGTCGAGTTCGCACAGACGGCAGATAAGGTCGCCGGCGTTGAAGTCGGTGGTCAGCCGCTCGAGGAGACGCGCGACGACGGGTGCCACCTGTGTGAGCTCCTCGTCCGAAAGGTCGCCCACAAGCCACTGGAGCACCTCTCTGCGGGTTGCCAGAACCCGCCGTGCGTGGGCTGCACCCGCTTGGGTCAGTCGCGGCCGCACGGCAGGACCGCCGCCGACGTGTTCGCGTGTCGCGAGGCCGTCCGCGACTAGCCCGTCGATCACGCGCACAGTGGCCGAATGCGTCAAGCCGATGGTCTGGCTGAGCTCCTCGATTGTGTCCGCGCCACTGCGCCAGCGTGGCGAGGGCGGCAGCGCGGCCACCGGAGCGCCCAGCTGCGGCTTCCGTTTGGCGCTGCAACCGGTCGGTAATGCCAATGGCCAAGGCACCGAGGAGGTTGCCCACCCTCGCCCAAGCGGGAGCCGTATGCATGACTCATAGTACAACGACAACGAAAGGCGCTGTTTCCCCCATGCGCGACCGTTCGGATCCTGAAACCTGAAGATGGCCCTCCGAGCCTCAGGTCCCCTCCCATTGTCCGTCTGAGATCGAGCGAACGCCTCATAGATGGCTTCAGCCAAGTCCCTACGGTATGGGCCCCTGTTCCCTCAAAGGTGTATCCGGGAATGACAACGCCCGGGGGACGGCTCACACAGCATCTTGAATCCGGCCGTTGACTCTGGGGCGAATCTCCGTACTATCCCCTTTCAATGACATCACACCCTGCTCGCACCGTCTGCGCTTGCACCTGTGCATGCTGTATGGCCGCGCGATGCGAGTGGTGATGTCGTAATACAACAAGTTCATCAACAGACCACCACCCGCATCGAATCGACCGATGCGGGTTTTTCTATGCCGCAAGGAAACGACAATGAAGACCGCAGCCACAGGGAGCAACGAATCCGGGAAGCGACTGCCACTTGGTATACGCTCGGCCGACCCCTACCTGGACCTGGATGTCATCGACTCGCGGGGACCGCGCACCAATCAGGCAACGATTGGAACGCTGGCATTGCTGGCCTTCGTGGTCGATTGGTGGCCGCTTTTGGCCATCCTCGCCGCCCAGCTGTTCATCGGGCTCCGGTTCGGGCGCCGCTACTGCCTTCCCTGTCTCGCCTACTTCGAATTGATCCAGCCGAGGATCGGAGAGGGACCAATCGAAGATTCTCGACCGCCACGTTTCGCCAACCAAGTAGGACTGGCCGTCCTCAGCGCCGCCTCGGTTTCACACCTGGTGGGATGGGAGGCCGTGGGGTGGACACTGGGCCTGCTCGTCGCCGTTCTAGCCCTGCTCGCCGCCACGACAGGTTTCTGCGCGGGCTGTGAGCTGTACAAATTGGGTGCGAGGCTTCGTGGCATCTATGGGGAAACACTCCAAGAAATCGACATGGCAGACCTGGGCGGGGACCTCGACCGTCCAGTCACCGTCCTCTTCACCCACCCGCTGTGCACCGACTGTCATCGAGTCGAGACCGAGCTGCGTGGCCAGGATGAGCACCTGGTGACCGTCGATGTGAGGGAACGGACCGACCTGGCCCGCAAATACGGAATCTCGGTGGTGCCCACTGCCGTCTCGGTGGAACCGGACGGAACAGCTGCCCTTCTGCCCTCCATGCCGTAGGCGAGCCTGCGATTTTCCGAATCAGCCCTTTTTTATGAAGGGGTCTCTCTGGCATAGTCGATGCCATGGGCCCGACTATTCGAGAGGCGGCGCCATCGGACCGCGACGCCGTGGTCGCCCTGGCCCCAAGGCTGACGGAAGGCGTCGCACCTTGGCGGCCCCATCAGGCCGTACTCGAGGCGGTGACCCACTGGGTGGAGTCAGCGCTGGACAATCAGGATGACGAGCACGGGACGGTGCTCGTGGCCGACATCGACGGCGCGATCGCCGGCTTCATCTCTGTGAGCGAGAAGAAACACTGGACCGGTCAGACGGACGCCTACATCGGGGAGCTCGTCGTGGCGTCCGAGTTCGAAGGTCGTGGATTCGGCTCGGCACTCGTGGAGGGTGCAACCGAATGGAGCCGCCAACGGGGCCTTGAGCGAATCACGCTGTCGACAGGGACTCGCAACGGCCGTGCCCGTCGTCTCTATGAATCACTTGGTTTCGAAGAGGAAGGCGTCACGCTTTGCGCATCGATATAGGGGCAGGGATCTTGCTGTCGGCTCGTGCACCGCTCGACGTCAAGCTCCCAGAGACGACGCGGCGTGGAGAACCATCGGTTCGAGGACGCCTTTGAGTTCGACGGCGCCGACCTCACGGAATGAGACGGACGAGCCGACATCAGCCCGATCGACCACTTCCTGGCTGACCAGGACTTCTCCCGGCCTGGCAAATTCACCGATTCGCGCCGCGATGTTGACGGTGTTGCCGTAGTAATCGCCCTCCTGGAAGACGACCGGGCCGGCGTGCACACCGACGTGCGCCGACGGCAATTCACCGGCCTCCACTCCTTCGATCATCTCCACGGCGCCCAACACGCCCGACTTTGCATCAGGGAACCAGAACATCACGCCGTCGCCGAGCCATTTCACCGCCCGGCCGCCCTGACCCATCGCCGCCGGCTGGACGACCTTGCGTAGCTCCTCGGCCAGATCGGCCGCCACCTGGTCCCCCTCTTTAGAGGTGAGATTGGTGTATCCGGAGATGTCGAGAAAGCACATGGCGGGTACACGGTGCTCGACGGTGTGGAGTCCCACATTCTCAAGGGCTAGTGCGATGCCATTGGTGATGTTGGCCAGCCAGGAGTGGCTCTGCTGACCGTGGTAGATCGCAATCACCGCCTGGTCCGAGACGTCCGTCAACCGGGGGCCCACTTCGGCGGCGAAGCGACCAACCTCGTCTTCGGTCATTCCCTTCGCCAACATCGGCTCGATGATCTCACTGCGGAACCATTCGGCCTCGGTCTCGGCGATGCGGCGGAGACTGTCCCCGTAGACCCTGAGAGCCTGTTCGATGGCACGGTCCTGAAAACCGAGCTCATGCTGCAGCTGTACGAGAGGTAGCACTGCCAGCTCTGACTGCCTGACCTGATCGTCGGGCCCTGGCGGAAGACCCCCGAGAGCCTCTCTCGTCGTGGCCAGAATCCCGATTGGTATTCCGGTTTCCTCGCTGAGTTGGGAGAACGTGGTGTCTTCGAGAGGGGTAAACACAGGCGTCCCCGCCGAGTCGATGAAGTCCAGCGACAGGTAGCCGCTTTTCACCAGAGCTGCCAACCCATCGAGCGGGACCCCTGCTCGTTCGACGCTCTGCAGCACCTGCAATCTGCGGATGTCTGCGTCGGAGAACCCGACCTCATCATCGTCCCCGACCAAGCCCGCAGATGTCATGCGGGCGACGAACTCTCTGGTGGCTCCGGACCTGCTCGCTGCTTCTTCGGCCGTGTACTCGGGCATCGGGCAAAGTTAACTGTTGACGACTCGGTCGACGTCGATACAAGCTGCCCGACAGGGCGTCTACGCCTCCACGGTCGGTTCCAACCGTTCCAGTCGCCTCGACGAATCGGCAACACGGAAACGCAAGACCGTGAGTAGTGCCGACAGCGCCAGACCGGCGGCCAATCCGACCACCAGCAGGATCAGGAGAAAAACGGGACTCACCTCTTCCCCAACGGTGATGACCTGCGGTGCCGCCTCCGAACTCCGTCCTTCGAGCTGCCCCAGCGCAACCAGCAGTCTGGCCTCGGTGGCATTGAGTGTGCGCAGAGACTTTTGCTGGCCTTCGATGGCGGCACCGATCTCATCGGTCTCGGACGCCACGGCGGCGGAGATTGCCGACGTATCGATAGGCGCGGCCACCGCCGAGGGAACCGCCTCGCCAACGACCAGGACACCCGCCATACCCACACCCTGGGCCGTGCCGTGGAGCGAGCAGAAGATGCGATAGATCCCAGGCTCTTCGACGGTGAGCTGAGCAGAAGAGCCGGGAGCCATCTGACCGGTGTCGAAGGAGCCGTCGACTGCGGTCAGAGTATGGGGCAGACCGCCGTCGTTGGTGACAGTGATGGTGGCGCCGCTCGGTGCGAAATGGGCGGTTCCGACGAAACAAGAGTCCCGCATCGATATGGCGGTGCCCTCCGCAAATCCGTGACAGGTTGAGGGGTGGATTCCACCCCCACCGGCGAGGGCCACACCGGGTGTCAGCATCATGATCGCAAACGCGACGAACAGTCTTACCATCAGAGCACCTCCGTTGGTCGCTCATCGGGTCATACACCTCAGGGTGGAGATACGTTCCGTGATTCTCTTTCACGACCGGACCGGCGACGCCAGCGTCGCTCGACGCGAATCATCTGCACCACCAGCAACGATCCGACAATTCCTGCGATCGCCACCCAGAGGACGACGAAACGAGCAGGCTGGCTATCCGCCGAAGAAACGTCGTCAGACGGCGTGGGCCGATTCTCAAGCGCTGTCGTGGGGGTCGATGCAGGAGCAGAGATGGCCAAAGGTGCGGACGGGATCCGGGCAGTCACGCCTGCTTCGACCTCCTCGGAGGAACCGTCTTCGGACTCGTTGGCGACTCCGGCTACGGCCATGGCAGACAGCAACATCACGGCCAGGGCCGATGTCGTCAGACTTCGCATGTCCTCCTCGAGACTTCGCCCAATAGACGAACATCCAATCCAAGTCGTTCACGAGAAACCACCTGACATGCGAAGGGGAGGATTTCACTGCGCTGCCTGGAGTTGTCGTGGACTCAACATCGTGCACCGGAAGAACCCCAGGGACAACCCTTCGCACTCGAAGGCGGCGATATCAGCCGCCATGCGATGCTGTGAACGAAATTCCGGGTGGTGACGTCTATCTGGGAGATGACTCCAAGTCAGACACACCGATCAGCAAAGGCAGGATGCACACAAGCCGTTGGATGAAGATGCAGTCGGACGCGCGAGGAGCAAGCACGTGGACGGACCAGACGCCGCAGATGTGGTGGCGGCAGCCTCTGGAGACGTTGCCGCGTTCGAGCGCCTGGTCCGAGCAATGCAGGGACCGGTATGGCGCTACGTCGTGCATCTCGTCGGTGATCACTCACTCGCCGAGGACGTGTCCCAGGAGGTGTTCATCCGCGTACATCGCAAGCTGCACACGCTCCGGGACCCGGAGCGTTTCGTGCCTTGGTTGCTGGCCACCGCGAGGAATGCCGCGTTCGACGCCGGGCGCTACCGCAAACGCCGTCCCGTGGAATTGGTGGGTGACCGCGACATATGGTCTCCAGAGGAGGCCCAAGACCCCCATCTCAGTCTCGAGATCTGGGACGCACTGGGACGTCTCGACGCCCAACTGCGGGAGGCTGTCGTGTTGGTGGGCATGATCGGCCTCACCTACCAGGAGGCCGCCGAAGCGATCGGGGTTCCCGAAGGCACCGTGAAGAGCCGAACCTTCCGGGCACGGAAGCTGCTCCTCGACATGCTGGGACCGGGAGACGACGATGCCACCTGAGACTCCCTGCGACTCTGCCATGCTCGAGATCTCGGTGGCGCACGACGAGGCACGAGAAGTCGCCCCATCGGTCCTTGACCACATACAGGAATGCCGAGAATGCACCGAGTTCGCGGCCCGCATCGACGAACTCGACGATCTGCTCGCCAAAGCCGACTTCCGCAGGGCACCAGACGTCACAACGGCGGTGATTGAGCACGTCAATCGACAACGTCCGCAATGGTGGTCGATCGCTGCCGTCGCACTGGTTGGCATCGTGGTCGGGGCATTGATCGGAGGGACGCGGCTGGATGTCGGTCAGGCTCAGGATCTCAGTGAGTTGTTCCATACCGCAGGCACCGATCTGGACGGCCTGAGCGCCGAAGTGCTGGTCGTCGAGCGCGGTGTCCATCCAGCGATTCCCGAACGCGTCTACACAGGAACCATCGATTATGTCGCCCCCGAACGTCTCGCCATCGACCTCCTCGACACCACCGACTACCCCCATCCGGGCTGGCTGGCAAACGACGTCGAGATCACCATCTCCGACGGCGACGTGGTGATTGTGGCCGGTTCACCGTGCCCTGTCGCCGCACTACCCGAATGTCTCGTCGAGCCAACGACGCGGGCGATTCGAGATCAGCCACCCTTCGACGATGGCGTGCTGCTACCCCTTGAGATAGCCGGCCCTGCCCGGACCCTGAGCCGACCGGGTGGAATAGAAGTCCTCGGAACGACGGAAATAAAAGGGATACCGGCAATCCAGGTGAGAAGCACGGTCGCTGCGGTCGAGCTGGTAGGAGCCATCACCGATCACGGCGCATGGCGGGAGCTTCATCCCACGGACGAAATCCTGATGTGGCTCGACGAGCAGACTCTCGTGCCGCTTCGTCTCGAAGTCTTCGCCACCGATTCACCGGAGCGGGAACTCTGGCAGCTCAGACATGATTACGACGATGACCCCGCGGGCGATTCACCGATTTTCATCGTCGAGCTCACCAATCTCGAGGCCGAACCCGCCCCGGTCGACATAGATGTCCCCCCAGACGCACCGTCACGGGGTTTTGTCGACGTGTCAGTCGACATACCCAGACCTGCCCTCCCCGACGGCTTCCAACCGCATCGAAGCGGATTCTGGCTGCTCAACGACGGCGCCCGTGTCGAGTTGGCCAGCTGGAGCGACGGCCGGTCCTGGTTGATGGTCGAGATCGTCACCGATTGGGAGGAGCCGCGACTGTTCGGTCTCGCGCTGCCATTCGTGGAATCGATCGATCTCGGTGGGGGTTCGATCGGCTACCTGTCCCCGACGGGCGACGCATTGGCCATCTATTCCGAGACTGCCGACGTCCTGGTCTCCGGCTCGGTTCCCACGGAATCACTTGTGGTGGCGGCCGGCACGCTACGCGTCCGCGGGCTGCGGGTGCCGTCAACCTGGCAGGAGGCCTCCACCGTCGAGGTCGTCGACCTCCCCAGCGGCACCCTGGTTCCCGACGTCGAGGGGTGGTCGGCACTCGGCCGCATCGACGAGACGGGAACGACCACCCTCCTCACGGGGAGCGGTGCCCGCAGTGTCGTCATCAGCCAGCAAGCGGGCGACAGACTTGCACCCCCTACCGGCCCTGATTACTCCGAGGTGGAGGTCCGCGGCCTGGCTGGGCGCTACAACGTGTCTGAGGCCACCCTGGAATGGGTCGAAAACGGCCAGGTCATCCGGATGAGAAGCGACACCGTTTCACTCGTCGAATTGATTGACCTCGCCTCGGCCTTGGAACCCCGATGAGACGAAGCCTGCAGCTCGTCACGCTGCTGATCGGCGTCGTGGTGGGCTACGCCATTGCCGTAGTGGCGAGTCCCGGGGTGGTCGCTCCCTCGGTGACCCCAGAACCGGGGGACAGGACCGCGCCGGCACCAACCATCTCCTCCACGACGATGCCGGCCTCGACGACGTTGCCGGCTTCCTGGCCAGAGATCTACTTGGTGTGGTCCACCGGGGGGCTGACTCCGGACCTGGTCAACGGGCTCATAGAGCGTTTCGACGAGGTCTCGGTGGTACGTGGGGACACAGTCGAGCTCGACACCGACGATGGTTGGCTGGTGCCTCTCGACGGATTGGCGATCGATCCGGTGGCTCATATCCCTTTCGACACGGGCAGATCGTTGCGCGACCTGGCACCGGGGACCATCGCACTCGGGGAGACGTCGTCCTCTTTTCGTGGTCTGGGTGTCGGCGACGCCATGTCGATCTCAGGCACCTCCTATGAGATCGTGGCGATCGCTCCCGACGGGGTAGTCGGGGCGGCCGAGGTCATCTTCTCAGCCTCCGACGAGAACGCTCCGGTGGTGACGGACCGATATTCCCTGGTGTCGACCGATCTGGAGAGAAATGAATTTGAGAGCATCGTGCGCGACCTCTACGACGGTCCGGCACCGTTGCGGATCCGATCCCATGACGAGACACCGTGGATGCGTCACGGTGACGCCGTGCTCCCTCAGATCTTTATCAAGACGGCCCTTGGTGAATTCGCCTACAGCAGCCGCTCAGGGTCAGAGTTCTCCCAGGACCCGGTGTATGTCGATGCCAACATCGTCGATGCCGAGGTGCCGATCCTTGGTGCAGTCACTTGTCACGAGACAGTCGTAGAGATGCTCCATGGCGCCATGAACGAGCTGGTCGAAGAAGGACTCGGTCATCTTGTCGATCCTGCCGGTTTCGCGGGATGTTGGAACCCGCGCTACATCAGGGCCACGACCGGGAAGCCGGCCGGCATCTCCCGACACGCCTGGGGAGCTGCCATCGACCTCAATGCAGCCTCCAACCCTGTCGGTTCGGCCGGCACTCAGGATTCGCGTCTCGTTGCCACCATGGCCGACTGGGGCTTTACCTGGGGTGGTGACTGGCTGGTTCCCGACCCGATGCATTTCGAATACGGAATCCTGCCACGGGGATGAGGGTTCAAGCGCTCGTGGTCTACGGTTCTCTCCGAAATGACCGACTCCCTACTCAGCATGCTCGACCAGGTGACCACCGCCGATCTGGTTGACGCAATGGGCCGTCTCCACAGACATCGTTGTCATCTGCTCGACCTGGTCACCCCGACTCCGGGGCGACGCCTCTTCGGACCGGCGGTGACGATCTCATACTTCCCCACCTGCAGCGCGGCGCTCGATGCCGATGAGTACAACTTCGGCCGTCTGTTCCTGGACGCCGTTGGCAGAGAGCCGGCCGGAAAGGTCCTGGTCCTCGCGAGCAACGGACACCCCGGAACCTCGCTGGCCGGGGGCACCAAGCTCTCACGGGCCCACAATCACGACCTCGCCGGCGTGCTGGCGGATGGCCGTCTACGCGACTTCGATGAGCTGGCGGGATATTCCTTTGCCACATACTGCAGGGGAGAGGCCACACGTTGGGGCGGCGACGTCGTCACCCCCTTCCAGACCAACGTCCCGGTGGTCATCGAAGGGGTGGGCATCCGACCGGGCGACTACATCCACGCAGACTCATCGGGTGTTGTCGCCATCCCTGCCGCCGAGGTACAGAGTGTTGTCGAGGGAGCCGTCGCCGTCACGCATGAGGACGAGGACTATCTGGTGACGATCAGGGAAGAGGTCCCGGGTCATTTATCGCGGGACGCGCGCTGACCGCATCGAGCGGGCCCACCTTTCCCATCGCCCACCAACCAACCAGGAGCGGCACGGCTGCCGAAAGAACCCCGACTCGAGGTGATGCCACATCGGCAATGCCCCCGTCGATGATGGCGGCCAGGGGCCGGGACCCGAGGAAAGCCATGCTCCACAAGGCCATAACCCTGCCGCGCATGTTCTCATCGAGACGTCTCTGCAGGTTGCTGTTGGTGGTGGTGACTCCGAGGAGAAAGCCGATTCCGGCGATGAACAACGCTGCGAGGACAATTGCCTCGTGAGGGGCAGCGGCATAGCCGACGAGCCCGACCGCCAGCATGATCAGCCCCGCCTTGGTGGTCGCGATCAAACCAAGCCGGGATCGGATCGCGCCCACCGCCAGCGAAGCAATCGCTGCACCCGAACCAAATGCAGCCACCTGGAGACCGACGAACGTCTCATCGAGACCGAACATCGCCGCATAGGCCGGAGAAAGGGTGTTGACCGGATCTCCCGCCCACCCAACCGCCAACGTGGCGAGCACCAGCCACAACATCACCTTCCGCTCCTTGACGTAAGCGAGCCCGGCGCGTACCGAGCCGTCGCCACCCCGTCTCTGCACCTCACGAGGACGAATCAACATGAGGACGACGATGAGTGGCAGGAACGTGATGGCATTGATCCCAAACGCCCACCCCGCACCCAGTGCAGCCACGACCAGACCAGCCAGTGCCGGGCCGATCGCCCGTGCCAGGGTGAAACTCGCCGAGTTGAGTGCGATGGCGTCGTCGAGGTCGTCGGGCTCCACCAGTGCAGGGATGAGGGCGTTCATCGCCGAGATACCCACTGCATAGCCCAAACCGATAACCCCCGATGCGGCGAACACCGGCCAGACACCGGGGAGTCCCTCGACGCCTTCGAGACCAACCCATAGAGCGAGTCCGACCGCACCGGCCGCCGAAATCGCCTGCGCCAGGATCAGGAGTTTGCGACGGTCGAACCGGTCGGCCATCGCCCCCGACCAGGGCGAGAGGAGCAGCGTCGCCAGAAACTGAAGGACGCTGACGGTCCCCACCAGTGTGTTCGAGCCGGTGACCTGGAAGACAACGATCCCCGCTGCCACGTTCTGGAACCAGTTTCCGATATTCGAGGTGAAATTGCCAGCGATGTAGGGACCAAAGCGACGGTCCCGCAGCACCTTGACCGAGCTGTGACGATCTGCCATCAGGTCATCGGAAACAACCCGCCGTATTCGCCGGCCGGGCTCAGCACCAGGAGATCGAAAGACTCACGTCCCACCACGTTACCTTCGGAAACGAGTCCGGCTCCAGGACCCCCCGACGGCTCGAGGCCGCCGTTTGGCCGTTCTCGTTGAGGAGTACGCGGACAACAACGAAAGGAAACCCATGAAAACCAAACTGATGATTGGTGTCGTGCTCATCGGTGCAATGGGTCTGATCAGTTGCTCCGACACACCAGCGACAATCGACGAAATCCCAACGACC
>Ga0299907_10000822_pt1 | contig 16336 bp, 13 predicted proteins | sample RVTome_16_FD_198680 | JGI IMG/M metagenome (GOLD analysis project Ga0299907, IMG submission 198680) | Soil microbial communities from uranium-contaminated site in the Upper Colorado River Basin, Wyoming, United States - RVT152D67 (version 2) ...
CTGCTTCCGGGGGCAGATCGGCCAGGACCGGCCCGGCATCCAACTCGATCAGGGCGTAGGGGCCGAACCGGCCTTCGAGCACATCAGTGACCATCACCCCACGCGCTTCGACCCGGCCCGGAGCCAAAGGTTCGAGGGAGGTCGCGGTGAGAGACGAGACAAGTGCGGCTGTGGACGCAACCAGGACCACCAGAGTCCGTCCCCAGACGGCGAGACAGAGGACGACACCGACCGAAACCAGCAAGCCCCAGCCCGGCCACGCCCCGATCCAGGACAACAGCATGGTCACCGCCGCACAGAGGAGCCAGGGTCGGGACACCGGCGGTGGGAGCGCCGGATGACCGGGGGTCACGGAACCGTGACCAGGTCCCGGATCGAGGCAAGCTTTGCCTCGCCGATACCAGGCACCTCCAACAAGTCCTCGACCGTCTCGAACGGCCCGTTGGCCTCACGATGGGCGATGATTCGCTCCGCCAAGACCGGCCCGACCCCCGGAAGCTCCTCGAGTTGCGAGGCGTCCGCTCGATTGGGCGAGATGAGCCCGCCCTCCTCGGCGCCAGGGACTGCGGACACGGAGTCACCCGGGCCCGGGATCTGGATGTGGTCGCCTTGCACCACGGGCCTGGCCAAATTGATCGCGTCGAGCAAGGCTCCGTGCAGGGCGCCGCCGGCTGCGGCCACAGCATCGGCAACTATCGAGCCTTCGGCAACCTCGACTACTCCGGGAGTGGCCACCCACCCTGACACGTAGACGGGGAACACAGATCTCGTGGACGTCACGCTCGACTCGGTTGGCCCCGTCGTCGGTTGCCGGAGGTCGTCTCCCATCACACCCAATCCAGCACCGATCAGTACGGCGGCAAGGGCGAAGCCCAATGCCAACGACTGCCTCCGACCCATTGCGGTCCTCTCACCCACGACACACTCCGCTACCCGATACCTACCAATCCGGCATCGCCGAAGGAAGACCGTCGTCGGTTAGTGTCCCGCACGTGCTCGACGTCAAGCCACATCTGGTCGTGCCGGGCACCGACGCGGCTCTCGGCTCGCGCGATCCCCACTCCAAGGAAGGCTTCGATGGGGCTAAAGCCGAGGGCAAGACCGCCCTTCGGCCACTCAACGACATGCTGACCGAGCTCCAGACCAGGTTATGGGCGGAGTCGAAGCAGAAGCTCCTCGTCGTCCTCCAGGCCATGGACACGGGCGGCAAGGACGGGACCATTCGGCACGTGTTCAAAGGTGTCAATCCGCAGGGAGTGCGGGTCTGGGGATTCGGGGTGCCCACCGACTGGGAGCTGGCTCACGACTATCTGTGGCGCATCCACCAACGGACTCCGGAGAGCGGCTCGATCTCGATCTTCAACCGCTCCCACTACGAGGACGTTCTCGTGGTGCGAGTCAAAGGCCTCGCCCCGGAGGAACGGTGGCAGCGACGCTTCGACCACATCGTGGCCTTCGAACAGCTCCTCGCCGACGAGGGGACGACGGTCATCAAGCTGTTTCTCCACATCTCTAAAGAGGAGCAGCGGGAGCGACTGGCGGCACGTCTCGACGAGGCCGACAAACGATGGAAGTTCAACGTCGGCGATTTGGAAGACCGCGAGCTCTGGGACGACTACCTCGCCGCTTACGAGGAGGCTCTCACCCGAACGTCGACCGAGCACGCCCCCTGGTACGTGGTTCCGGCCGACCGCAAGTGGTACCGCAACCTGGTGGTGTCCAGCATCCTGATCCAAGCACTGGAGAAAATGGACCCCCAATATCCGCCCGAGCCCGATCTGAACGGGGTCGTTGTCGAGTAATCACCCGAGGAGAGCGGCCATCTGCCTTGCCTCGACCTCCAAGGGGATGGCGAGATAGGCGGCGCGGTGCCCGAGACGGTCGAATCGACCACGGAAGTAGGCAGTGAAATATCGCCAGAGGAAGCGGGCCACACCGAGCTCGCGCCATTGGCGGACATGGACCAGCTCGTGGACGAGGAGCAGACCGGCCCGGTCCTGGGCCGCGCCGATCAGCAGAGGGTCGAGGAGAATCGTCCTGCCCAGGGTCATGGCCCGGATGTCACGACCCCAGAAGCGTTGGAGCAGTCTCGGGGCCGGCCGTATCCGGACCAAGTCCGGCTCGATCGGGTAGATGAGCAGACGAACCCGAATCGAATCGATTCCGCCGGCCCGGAGCATCTCCCCGGCGTTCACCCCACGACGAAGTTGATCACGTTCGGCGGCCGGGCGATCACCTTGCGCACAGCCGCGCCATCGATCCAGCCTTGAACTTTCTCGAGACTCAGCGCCAATTGCTCTGCATCATCGGCTGAGATGTCGGCGGGGACGTCGACACGGTCCCGCACCTTCCCGTTGATCTGCACCACCATGGTGACGGTCGACTCGGCGACCAGGCTCTCGTCCCAGGTCGGCCAGGGCTCGGTGGCCAGCATTGTCCCCATCCCCCGGGACTCCCACAGGTCATGGGTCACGTGTGGCGACGCCGGGGCCAGCATCAGGATCATGATCCGGTAGGCCTCGTCGAATGTCTTCTCCCGCGGCGAGCGGGCAAGGTAGTCCTGGAAGACATTGGCCAGGGACATCAGGGACGACACCGTGGTGTTGAAGTGGAACCGGTCGATGTCCTCGGTCACCCGCTTCAGGGTGCGATGGGTCTCGGCCATCAGCCAGGCATCGTCCTCATTCGGTTCCCGATCGACGAAGCGGTGTTCCGCCGTGCCCATCTTCCAGATGCGGTCGAGGAAGCGCTTGGTGCCGGGCACCCCGGCGTCGTTCCAAACCGCATCGTCGGTAGGGGGTCCGACGAAGAGCTCGAACAGACGTAGGGCGTCCGCCCCGTATTCGTCGTAGTAACGGTCGGGGGGGACGACATTGCCCTTCGACTTCGACATCTTGGCGCCGTCCTTCACCAGCATCCCCTGGGTGAACATCCTCATGAACGGCTCCTCGACCGGGCTCAACCCGATGTCATAGAGGAACTTCGTGATGAAACGCGCATAAAGCAGGTGCAGGATGGCGTGCTCCACACCCCCGATGTACTGGTCCAGTGGCATCCAGTACTCGGCCTTCTCCCGATCGAAGATGGCCCGGTCGTTGTGGGGGTCGGTGTACCTGAAGAAGTACCAAGAGGAGTCGACGAAGGTGTCCATGGTGTCGGTCTCGCGTCTGGCTTCGCCACCGCAGTTGGGACAGGTCGTGACCACCCAGTCGTCTAGGGCCGCGAGGGGTGACTGCCCCTTGGGGGCATAATCCTCGACCTCGGGCAGGACCACCGGGAGCTGGTCCCGTGGCACCGGGACGAGCCCGCACACGGGGCAGTCGACGATCGGGATCGGGCTGCCCCAGTATCGCTGGCGCGAGATCAACCAGTCGTGTAGCCGGTATTGGATGGTCCCCTCTCCTATCCCGTGCTCCTCGAACCAGGAGATGGTCCGCTCCTTCGCGCCAGCCCGGTCGAGACCGTCCAGGAAGCCCGAGTTGATGGTGGGCCCGTCGCCGAGATACGCCTCACCTTCCCAACCCGACGCGGGTTCGACGGTGCGGACGATGTCGAGACCGTATCTGGTGGCGAAGTCCCAGTCCCGCTGGTCCTGACCGGGGACTGCCATGATCGCCCCGGTTCCGTATCCCATCAACACGTAGTCGGCGATGTAGATCGGGACCGGGCTCTCGTTGACCGGGTTCACCGCGAACCTGCCGGTGAACACCCCGGTCTTGTCACCTTCTGCGAGCCGTTCGATCTCCGACTCTCGGGCCGCGCGCGCGATGTACTCCCGGGCCTCCTCCTCCTGCTCACCACCCTCGATCAGCTTCTCCACGAGCGGGTGCTCCGGGGCCAGGACACAGAAGGTCATCCCGAACACGGTGTCGGGCCTGGTAGTGAAGACATCGAAGGTCTCGTCCATGCCCTGTATCGCGATCCGGAATCTGGCGCCCTCGGAGCGCCCAATCCAATTCCGTTGCATGGTGCGGACCCGCTCCGGCCAGTCGTTCAGGGGCTCGAGATCGTCGAGCAGCCGGTCGGCGTAGTCGGTGATCTTGAAGAACCATTGAGCGAGGTTCCGCTTCTCGACGAGGGTCCCGCAACGCTCACACGCGCCGTCGACCACTTGCTCGTTGGCCAAGACCGTCTGGTCCTTGGGACACCAGTTGACCGGCGCCGTCGCCTTGTAGGCGAGACCGCGTTCGAAGAGCTCGAGGAACAGCCACTGGTCCCAGCGGTAGAAGGCAGGGTCGTGGCTAGCCAGCTCCCGGCTCCAATCGAACGCGACGCCCAGCTTCCGGAAATGCTCCTTCATCTTCGCGATCTGGTTGGCGACGCTGATCTGGGGTTGAACGCCGGTCTCGATGGCAAGGTTCTCGGCGGGCAGACCGAAGCTGTCCCAGCCCATCGGGCTGAGGACGTTGTAGCCCTGCATCATCTTGTAACGGGTGATCAGATCGATGTAGGTGTAATTGCGGACATGTCCGATGTGCAGCTCACCGGACGGGTAGGGATACATGGCCACGTTGTAGAACTTGGGCCGTGATTCGTCCTCGGTGACCTGGAAAGTCTCGTCCGCCTCCCAGCGGTCCTGCCATTTGGCCTCGATCGACTTGTGCTCGTATGTCATTCAGCGGACAAGGGTAAAGGGGTTTTGCCTGATGCGCGGACGGTTCTGCGCGACATGGATCTAGCGCTCGGAACCATTCACATGGGCGCGCAATGTCCGCAAAAACGGTACCGTTGCGTGCTCGCGGGGTTGGCCTTTGCCGCCCTGCGACCAAACCCACAAGGGAGGAAGAAAGTATGAAACGAATGCGCTGGTTGGCGCTCGTCGCCATCCTCGCTCTTGTCGCCGCTGCCTGCGGTGACAGCGAGGGCGACGGGACGACCACCACCGCGGGCGGTGAGCCGACCACTACGGAGGCAGCGGGCGACACGACCACATCGGTCGAAGCCGAGGCCCCGTCGGATTTGCTCACCGTCGACTCCGGCGGTTGTGGCCGAGAGCTCGGCTACAACGACGCAGAGGGGAACCCGGTGACCTACGAGGGCAAGATCAACACGATCACCGCACTCGACGAGTCCACCGTGGAATTCGCCCTGTGCGGGCCCGACCCGGCCTTCTTGGCCAAGCTGGCCTTCGTGCCGTTCGCGGTTCAGCCGCTCGAGCACCTGGAAGCAACGGGCGGCTCGCCGCTGGAGAACCCGATCGGGACCGGACCATTCGCACTCGACGAGTGGGCGCGTGGCTCGGAGATCGTGATGAGCCGCAATGCGGACTACTGGGGGGACGCTCCTGCGTTCGACACCCTGGTCTTCCGCTGGGCTGCCGAGAGCACCGCTCGAATCATCGAGCTGCAATCGGGCAACGCGACCTACATCACCAACCTGGCGGCCAGTGACTACGCCACCATCGAGGGTGATGCCAATCTCCAGCTGCTCAACGATCCCAACCCGAACGTGTTCTACATCGGGATGGCCAACACCTTCCCGCCCTTCGACAACCCGCAGGTGCGCCAGGCCGTGGCCATGGGCATCGACCGGCAACGGATCGTCGACAACTTCTACCCATCCGGGTCAGAGGTGGCCGACTTCTTCACGCCATGCGGCATCGCAAACGGCTGTGAAGGCGATGCGTGGCCTGAATTCGATCCCGAAGCGGCACGGGCGCTGTTGGCCGAAGCCGGGTTCCCGGACGGGTTCGACACCACGATCCGCTACCGCGACGTGTTCCGTGTCTATCTGCCGGAGCCGGGCGCAGTCGCCACCGAGCTGGCGAGCCAGCTCCAGGCGAACCTGGGCATCAATGCCACCGTCGAAGTGGTTGAGTCGGGTGCGTTCATCGAGCTCACCTCGGTCGGTGATGCCGATGGCATCCATCTCCTGGGTTGGGGTGCGGACTATCCGCATGTGTCCAACTTCCTGGACACCCACTTCACCGGGCCCCAGTTCGGTGACACCATCCCCGAGCTGGTCGACCTCCTGGCACAAGGTGCCTCGACAGTGGACGAGGCCGAAGCGGCCCCGATCTATGCCGAGGCCAACAACCTGCTTCGGGAGCACGTGCCTATGGTGCCGATCGCCCATGGGGCGGCGGCCGATGCGGCCCAGGCCTCGTTGCAGAACGCCGCGGTGCCTCCGTTCGGAGCCCCGAAGTTCTCCAACATGGTCCCGGACGGGGACACGCTGGTGTTCTATCAGAACGCCGAGCCGATCTCCCTGTTCTGCCATGACGAGACCGACGGCGAGTCGCTTTCGGCCTGTGAGCAGATCCTCGAGGGTCTCTACGAGTACGACGACACCGGGGTGCCGGTGCCGCTGCTCGCTGAGAGCTGTGAGCCGAATGAAGACGGGACCGTCTGGACGTGCACGCTCAATTCGGGTGTCACTTTCCACGACGGATCCGCCCTCGACGCCAACGACGTAGTCAGGTCGTGGGGAGTCGGGATCGATGCCGCCGACCCACTGCACGTGGGCAACACCGGTGGCTTCGAGTACTACGCATACCTCTGGGGTGGTTTGATGAACGCCCCTGAGCCTGAGCCGGAGGGCTGAGCCCATCTGGTTCTGATGCGGGGGTGGTCGTCCACTAGGCGGCCACCCCCACATCGCCCGTCGCCGCATGACCGGTTACATCGCCCGACGAATCCTCATCGCCCTGCCGGTCCTCGCCGGCGTGCTGCTCGTGGTATTCGTCCTCGTCCGGATTCTCCCCGGCGAGCCATGCACCGCCATCCTCGGGGAGCGGGCAACGCCGGAGGCATGTGAGCGGTTCAACGAGGCCAACGGCCTCAACGACTCGATAATCGTCCAACTCGGCATCTACGCCCAGAATGTCGTGACCGGGAACTTCGGCGACTCGATTCGATTCTCCCGCCCGGTCAGCCAGATACTCATCGAACGACTCCCGGTCACCCTCGAGCTTGCCGTGGCCGCCCTGACGTTGGCCGTGGTCGCCGGGGTCCCCCTCGGCATCCTCGCCGCCCAACGGCACAACAGCGCCGTCGATGTCGGAGCCATGACGGTGGCCAATGTGGGGGTTTCAATGCCCATCTTCTGGCTCGGGCTGCTCCTCGCCTATCTCTTCGCCATCGTCCTCGGCGACACACCGTTTGCCCTGCCGGCGTCGGGCCGTCTTCCCCCCGGGGTTCGGCCTGACGCTTTCTGGGAGGTGTGGGGGCTCGAACTGAGTGAGGAAGGGCTCGCCTCGAATGTGGCCGAGTTCATCTCGAACATGGAGATCGTCAACGCCGCGATCTCGGCGCAGTGGTCGGTGATGTGGCTGGCGATCAAGCACCTCATCCTCCCCACCATCGCCCTGGCCACGATTCCGATGGCGATCATCGCCCGCATGACCCGCTCGTCGCTCCTCGACGCCCTGCAGCGCGATTTCACCCGCACCGCCCGGGCCAAAGGTGCCAGCGAGTCCCGTGTTGTCCGGCAGCACGCCCTGCGCAATGCCATGCTCCCGGTGGTGACGGTGATCGGTTTGCAGTTGGGCGCTCTTCTCGGTGGCGCGGTGCTCACCGAAACCGTGTTCGGCCTGGCCGGGATCGGCACTGCCCTGTTCGAAGCGATCAATGCCCGTGACTTTCCGATCATCCAGGGTTTCACCGTGGTCATCGCGGCCACCTATGTCATCGTGAACCTCATCGTCGACATCTCCTATGGATACTTGGACCCGAGAGTGAGGCTGTAATGACGCTCCGACCCGACCTGACCGTGCCCGACCCCGAGGCGCTCATCGAACAGCCCGGCTCGATTTGGGGCATCGTGTTGCGTCGCTTCATGAAGCGAAAGATCGGAGTGGCCGGGCTGATCCTGGTCACCTTCATGGTCCTGGTCGCCATCTTCGCCCCACTGATCGCCCCCTACTCCTATACCCAGGACTTCATCGGCCAGCCCGGGGCGGAGCGCTGGGCTGCACCTTGTGTCAACTTCTTGGGCTGTGAGGGGACCCAGCACCTCTTCGGACTCGACGGCAACGTGCGGGACTTCTTCAGTCGAGTCGTGTATGCCGCTCGGGTCAGCCTGCCCCTGGGGTTCACCACGGTTGTGGTGGCCATCGCCATCGGGACCGTAATCGGGGCCGTAGCCGCCTATATCGGTGGTTGGGTGGACAACACCCTGATGCGGGTAATGGACGTGGTCCTCGGGTTCCCCTCACTGATCCTGGCCATAGCCATCGTCTTCGTGCTCGGACCGGGACTGAGGAACACCCTCTTTGCCATAGCCATCGTCACCATCCCGCAATACGCGCGGGTGATGAGGGCATCGGTGCTCTCGGTCAAGGAGGTGGACTATGTTGCCGCCTCCCGCGCCCTGGGCGCCTCCTCGACGAGGGTGCTGGTGACCCGGGTCGTCCCCAATGCCCTCACCCCTCTTGTTGTACTCGGAACCCTGGGCGTCGCCACGGTGATCCTCGAAGCCGCCGCCCTCGGCTTTCTCGGTCTCGGGGCCACCCCGCCCACACCGGAGTGGGGGGCCATGCTGGCCGCGGAGCGAGCCCGGATCTTCACCGCTCCCCATCTCATGATCTTCCCCGGTCTGGCCATCATGATCACTGTGCTCGGCTTCAATCTCGTCGGTGACGGCTTGCGGGATGCCCTCGACCCCACCCTCAACCGATGAGCGCGGCCCGACCCCTTCCCGAGAGCATGATCGACACCGATGTCCCGGTGCCGGTGACGGCTCAGGAACGTCTGCTCGAGGTTCGCGGCCTCGAAACCCACTTCGACGCCAGGCAGGGCCTGGTCAAGGCGGTCGACGGTGTCGACTTCCATGTCAACCGGGGTGAGGTTTTGGGGTTGGTCGGCGAGTCCGGGTGTGGCAAGTCGGTCACCTCGCTCTCGATCATGGGTCTGGTCCCCCACCCGGGTGAGGTCGTGGCCGGTGAGATCCTGTTCTCGGGCCGGGACATCATGAAGATGAAAACCAACGAGTTGAGAGAGCTCAGGGGCGAGCACATCTCGATGATCTTCCAGCAGCCCAGCTCCGCCCTCAACCCGGTCTATCGGGCCGGGGTGCAGATCCAGGAGGTCTTCGAGCTGCATCGGGATTGGAGCACCGAGGTCGAGGAGCAGAAGGTGCATGAGATGCTGGCCAAGGTCGGCATCCCCGACCCTGAGCGCCGGGCCGACTCCTATCCCCACGAGTTGTCGGGGGGCATGGCGCAGCGGATCATGATCGCCATGGCGCTGGCGTGCGAGCCGGAGCTGCTCATCGCCGACGAGCCGACCACCGCTCTGGATGTGACGATCCAGGCGCAGATCCTGGACTTGATCCGCGACCTCCAAGAGACCTCCAAGACGGCGGTGATCCTCATCACCCACGACCTGGGAATCGTGGCCGAGATGGCGGACCGGGTGGCGGTTATGTACGCCGGCGAGATCGTCGAGGAGACCGACGTCCGGTCCATCTTCAGGAACCCGCTCCATCCATACACCAAGGGCCTCATCGGCTCCATCCCCGTCCTCGGCGCCCTCCGGGATCGTCTCGAGGTGATTCCCGGGGTGGTCCCCTCGATGATCGACCTCCCCCAGGCCTGCCGGTTCGCCCCCCGTTGCCTTCCCCGGGTGGAAAACGACCTTCAGATCTGCACCCAGATGCGGCCCGACCTGCGTGAGGTCGACGAAGGGCACAAGGTCCGCTGCTGGCTCTACTACGGGCCGGAGAAGGTCCTGGACGCCGATGGCTGAGAACCTGGTCGAGCTGCGCGATCTGGTCAAGGAGTTCCCGGTGCGCGGCGGCGCCCTGCAACGACAGGTGGCCACCGTCCGGGCCGTATCAGGAGTGGATCTCGACATCGCGAAAGGTGAGACCCTGGGTCTCGTCGGCGAGTCGGGATGTGGGAAGACCACCCTGGGGCGAATGCTGACCAGGCTGCTGGAGCCGACGAGCGGCACGATCTGGTTCGACGGGACCGACATCACTCATCTCACCGGGAAGGATCTCAAGCCGTTCCGTCGCCGGGTCCAGATCATCTTCCAAGACCCCTATGGCTCACTCGACCCGAGGTCGCAGGTCGGGCCTTCGATCGCCGAAGGATTGCGCCTGCACGGGTTAGGTGACCGTGACGAGCGCAACGAACGGGTCAAGGAGATGCTCGAACTGGTCGGGCTGCGCTCGGCTCATGCCAGCCGTTACCCGCATGAGTTCTCAGGCGGCCAGCGGCAGAGGATCGGGATCGCCCGGGCCCTCATCTTGAAACCGGACCTGGTGGTCGCCGACGAGCCGGTGTCGGCGCTCGATGTCTCGGTGCAGGCCCAGGTCCTCAACCTGCTCACCGAGCTTCAGGAGGAGCTGGACCTCACGCTGCTGTTCGTGGCCCACAACCTCGCCGTGGTCGAGCACATCTCCGACCGCGTCGCCGTGATGTACCTGGGGCGGGTGGTGGAGCTCACTGATCGGGACACCCTGTATCGCAACCCACTCCACCCCTACACCGAGGCCTTGCTCTCGGCGATCCCCATCGCCGATCCCGACCGTCCCCGGAACCGGCGCATCCTCCAGGGCGAAATCCCTTCCCCGCTCAACCCGCCCCGGGGCTGTCATTTCCATCCCCGTTGTCCCATCGCCCGGGAGGGCCTCTGCGACGTCGAGGATCCCCAGCTGATGGACTCTCCCCAAGGCCCCCATCACCAGGCGGCCTGCTGGCTTCGGGCCGGGGACAGGGCGGTGGCCGGGGTCTGATCGGCGGGCCGGAGGGGACCCTTTCGCTCCTACCATCGCCTGTCATGAGCATTGAACGAGTCGGGGTCATCGGTGGGGGTCTCATGGGCTCGGGGATCGCCGAGGTATGCGCCCGGGCCGGCAGCGATGTCATCATCCACGAGATCCATGCCGAGGCCGCCGAAGCGGCCCGGACCCGGATCGAGCTGTCGCTGGAGCGGGCTGTCGAGCGGGGCAAGCTCGAGTCGGCGGAGCGGGACTCTGTCCTCGGCTCGATCAACATATCCACCGACCTCTCCGATCAAGGTGATCGTCAGCTCGTCATCGAGGCGGCCACCGAGGATGAGGGTTTGAAGAAGCAGATCTTCGCCGACCTCGACACCGTGGTCCCACCCGAGGCCATCCTCGCCTCCAACACCTCGTCGATCCCCATCACCAGGATCGCGGCGGCGACGACCAGGCCCACTCATGTTGTCGGTCTCCATTTCTTCAATCCAGTGCCGTTGATGGGCCTCGTCGAGCTGGTGACCACGGTCATGTCGTCACCGGACGTCGAGACCACGGTGCAGGCGTATGCAGAGTCGCTGGGCAAGACCGTTATCCGGGCCAAGGACCGGGCGGGCTTCATCGTCAACATGCTCCTGGTGCCGTATCTGCTCGGCGCCATCCGCATGTACGAGTCGGGGGTGGCGAGCCGCGAGGACATCGACGCCGGGATGCGGCTCGGGGCCAATCACCCGATGGGACCTCTCGAGCTCTCCGACTTCGTCGGCCTCGACACCATGAAACACGTGGCAGATGTCCTGTTCGACGAGTTCAAGGAGCCGTTCTACGCCTCCCCACCTCTCCTCACCCGGATGGTCGAGGCCGGCCTGCTGGGGAGAAAGACCGGCCACGGCTTCTACGCCTACGACTGAGTCCGAGGTGTGACCCGAACCTGAGGTTCTGAGTAACGCATCCGTTACCAACTCTCTCGAGTTCATGGGCCGGACCGAACCGGAGAGAGTTAGTCACGTATCCGTGACGTGGAACCTCAGGTTCGTTGTAACACCGGACACCGGTCAGCTGTTGAGGATCACGACCGGGCAGGGGGCGAGTCGGGTCAGGTACTCGACTCTCGGACCGAGATGGAGCCGGGTGGTGCCGGCTCGCACACTCGTCCCCAGGACCAGCAGGTCGGCATCCAGCTCGACGATGGCATCGAGGATGCCGGTCTCGACGTCCTCGGCCTCTCGAACCTCGGTCTGCACATGTTGACCCAGACGAGTGGCCAGAATCTCGAAGTCGGCAGTGACGTCGAGGGCGATGTTGGTCCGCATCCCGGCAAGACGAGTCGGAGTGACAACGTGGACCCCGGTGACGACCGCATCCGACCCGGCGATGGCGAACGCGAGATCGGCGGCGTTTCGTGAGCTGTTGCTGGCGTTGGCCGGCACCAGGATCCGGGTCGGAGCCCAATCGTCTGGAACGTTCTCTCCCCTCACCACCAACGTCGGTGTCTTCGACAGCTTGATCAGGTCGTCGATGATCGAACCGAAGATCGCGTCCTCCGACGGGCTCATGGTCGGGGTGCCGATCACCAGCAGGTCGTAGTCGGCCTCAGCCTCCGCCAGGATCGAGTCGACCGGGTCGTGGCTGGAGACGATCCGCGTGGTGGTGCCCTTGTCCCGGAACACCGCCCGCAGCGAGCTCAAATATGAACTGGCCAAGACCCGGTCCTGCTCACCGGCAACCGCCAGCAGAGTGGTTGATATGTCGTTCGACTCGCCGAGACGGGCAACGAGCACCGACTGGATCGTCTGCGTGCCAACCTGGCCGATGCGGGGCCGGACCGGCACCAAGACCCTGCGCACCTTGCCCAGGAAGCTCCCCTTGAGCATCTCCTCTCGGGCCAGCCGCTTCTCCTCCTCGGCGACCGGCTCCACCCTTTGCAAGAAGTAGCGGAGACCAACGGGGGCCATGAGGGAGGTCACCACCGCCATCAGGACAATGATCGAGAACATCTCGGTGGTGAGGATCCCCAGCGAGAGCCCAATCGTGGCGATGACTATCTCCACGGCGCCACGTGCGTTGAGACCGGCCCCGTAGGCGAGAGCCGACCAATGATCCTGACCGGAGAGCCACCTTGCCCCGATGTATGCCCCGGCCACCTTGCCGACAGTGGCAACGATGATCACCACCAAGGCGATAAGGAGGAGGCCCGGTTCGAGGATCGCCCCCAGATCGACCTTCAGACCGGCGACGGCGAAGAAGATGGGAGCAAACACGGCCAGGGTCATGCTTTCCAGCTTGTACACCACATCGGTAGGAAGCCGGGGCAGGCCGCCGAATAGGATCCCGATGGCAAAGGCGCCCACCACTGGCTCGAGATGGAGTGCCTGGGTGAATGCCCCCCAGCCGAAGGCAGCCACGATCACGAAGGTCAACAGGATGTCGCGGCCCCGGAAACGATCCTGGATGAAGCCCAACCCCCGCTCCACCAGGAACCGACCCACCGTAACGGTGGCCAACAGGAAGATGGCCACCATGACCACACTCTGCAGAACGATCCCAGCGCTCATGGCCTCGGCGCTGGCCAGGGCGGTGACCACGCCCAGCAACGCCCACCCGGTCAGGTCAGTGATCATGCCGGCAGCGAGGACTGTCTGCCCGAACTCGCGACGCATCAGGTCGAGATCCATGAGGATCTTCGCCAGGACCGGAATCGCCGAGATGGATAGCGCGGTGGCCACGAACAAGGCGAAGACCACCGGCCGTGAAGGGTCTCCGAGGAGCCGATCAGGAAGGGCGAAGCCCAGGACGAGACCGGTGACAAATGGCACGACCAGGCCGCCGATACCAACTCCGGAGGCGAGTCCGATACGTCGCCGGATCAACGCGATGTCCGTCTCCAAGCCGGTGAGGATCAGAAGCAGCATCACGCCGATGAGCGCCACCACCTCCAGCATGAAGCCCTGAGCCTCGGTCTGTGGCAGGATCCACTCCCCGATCCACGGCACGAGACCGGAGAGCAACGATGGTCCCAGCACCACCCCGGCCAGGATCTCGCCCACCACCGGAGGCTGACCCAGTCGCTGCGCCAGGCCGCCCAACAAACGGGCAGTGGCCAGCAGGACTGCGATCTGGATTACGAGTTGGAGCACCTCACTGTGGGAGGCGGCGCTAAACGTCTCCAATTGCGGGGCCTCATCTTCCTCTGTCGCCTTGGGGGTTAGCTGACGGGCTCGGGCTGGAAGTTCGCCCTACCCGGCGGGTGGCCGAGATTCGCCCCGAGGGGTTGGTTCCCCCCACCCGGCACGGACCGGGTTCGGCGGTGAATGCGGCAATGTAGCGGCACCACGTGCCCACATTGGCATACCTATGGGTCTAGAGGACTAGTTCAGATGGCTGTGGAAAGAATGGGCCAAGCGGCCCATGCCCAAACCCGGGATTTTTGGGAATTATCCACAAGACAGGCGTTCGACGATCTTTAGGAAGGGCTAGGGACAGGGGATGGTGGCACCCAATCATGTTGAGGCGGGGGACATGACGTCGAGCCGGCATGACGGTCTCGACATCATCGCCAGGCTTCTCGAGGTCGAGCGCTACCGCCTTGGCGACTGGGAGGAGCCGTATGCCCGGCTCTACGCCATCGACTGCGCCTCCATTGTCTTTCGCTATCACTTGCCCGACCTCACCGAACCAGCTCGAGATCTGATCCAGCGTCTACTCCATGAGGCGCTCCAGCTGGTGACAGCGGGACGCGACAACGAGCTGGCCTCCATCGAAAGGGCCCTGATGACCGGGCTCGAAGCAGCCTCCCGTGTCACCAGGTCGGTATGGCTGGTGGCGCTCAACGCGGTCCTTCCCGATCCTTTCCGCGCAGCCGTCATGAGCACCGAGGCATCTCTTCACGCTTTCGGCCGTGGACCGAATCCACGTCGTGACGCTGTGGCCGAGGCGGTCCGACGCCGCGCGTTCTCCCGCACCGAAGAGTCCGCGTTGCTCGGCTCCGTGACCCGTCTGCAACGCACCCCCAGCGCCGTCGCCTGACCTACAGTCGGGCCGTGACCCGGCTCCACGCGGTCCATGCCGACATCACCGCCGTCGAGGTCGACGCAGTCGTCAATGCCGCCAACTCGTCTTTGCTGGGCGGAGGCGGCGTCGACGGGGCCATCCACCGCGCCGGTGGCCCGGCGATCCTCGCCGAGTGCAAGGCGATAGTGGAGCGCCAGGGCCCGCTTCCGACCGGTGAGGCTGTGATCACCACTGCAGGCGATCTCCCCGCCCGGCATGTGGTCCACACCGTGGGCCCGATCTGGGGCGAGGTGCCGGATGATGAGGCTGTCGCCCTCCTGGCCTCCTGCTACCGCAACAGTCTGGACCTGGCCCGCGCAGCCAAGGCTCGCACCGTGGCATTCCCCGGTATTTCCACCGGGGTATACCGATTTCCCAAGACGCTCGCCGCGGAGACCGCGGTGGCTTCGGTGCGCGACTGGCTCGGCGACTCCCCTGAGTCGATCGATGAGGTCCTCTTCGTGTGCTTCTCCGCCGGCGATCTCGAGCTGTATTTGGCCCTCCTCGACGACTGACCGACCGATGGGTCTGGTCGTCTAATTCGACATCACTCCTACTGTGACCCGGATGTCGACAGGCATCCGACTCCGACGGGCCGGTCTCGCACTGGTCATCGCAGCCGCCGCCACTTTCGTGCCGGGTGAGCCGGCAGCAGCCCAGACCCCCGAATGTCCGACCGATATGCAGGCCGCCGCCATCGAGGCCGCCCCCGAGTTCACCACGGCCGCGGTGGGGAGCAGTCGGGCCCGGAATTGGCTGCGCGTCCACCCCATGCCGATCACCTCGTTGGTGGCCACGGTCCCCAACCCGACCAAGGCGGTGGTCGACCGCTACCTGGAGCAGTTCGGGGCCAACGGGGTTCATCTCTGGAAGGACGGCCCGCCCCAGGTCGAGGCCTGGCTGCAGCACCGACGAGGCACTGGCTACATCACCTGGCTGGAGAACAACGGCAACTCCGTCGCCTGGAACGGATCCGAATTCGTCGGCACCGGCCAACTGATGGGCGGGCTCCCCGGCTCGAATCCGGGCCGGATCGGCTACCAGGTAGGCGACGAGCCGACATCGGTTGCCGCCGTCAACCAGATCATCGGCGGGATCAACCGGGCACGGGCCCGCGACCCCGAGGCGCTTCTGTTCACCAATCTCAGCTATTGGGCTCCCAGCCCGGACGACCCGGTCACCCGGAACCAGATAATTGCGGCCTACGTCGCCGCCAGCGAAGGCGATCTGGTCAGCACCGGCGACTACAACCTCGACATCGCCCACTACACGGTGTTGCAGACCTTCCGCAAGGCGGGTCTGGCCAAAGGTGTCCCCTATTGGGAGTACCTGAACGCGTACATCGGCCCCGAGACGGAGTGCCTGCCCACCCACACCCGGTCCGACCTGCTCTGGCAGGCGATGGCAGGGTTGGCGTTCGGATACAGCGGGCACCACTGGTTCCTCTACCAGGCATCGTCGACGGGCCACCCGACCGCAACCCAATGGGGAGGGTCGATCCTCAACCAGCCGACCGGCTCCTGGCTCGCATCCCCAACCTCACATCACCAGATCGTGGCCGACATCAACAAGCGACTGGCCAATCTGGGGAAGGCGATCACCCGTCTCGCCTCCACCGACG
>Ga0299907_10000823_pt1 | contig 16335 bp, 14 predicted proteins | sample RVTome_16_FD_198680 | JGI IMG/M metagenome (GOLD analysis project Ga0299907, IMG submission 198680) | Soil microbial communities from uranium-contaminated site in the Upper Colorado River Basin, Wyoming, United States - RVT152D67 (version 2) ...
CGACGCAGCATGCGGTGGTTTGAAACCTCCCCCTGCAGGGCGATCCCGGGGGGCCAACCCCCATCTCTGGCACAGCATCGATCAGCAGGCTCCGACCTCTACATCGTCACCTTCCTCTCGTTCGTGGCACACAGCGATACCGAGCGGTTTCGAGGTGCCGCGTCAGCGCGCCGAAGCCGAGAGAGAACGAGGCACTTACCGGATCGCCATCCACCGCAATCAGGACGGATGGCTACCGCTTGCACGGCGTCGATCGGGGTCAGGGGCGCGGGATCCGAGCGGAAACAAACGTGTGCACTGAATAGGTTTTCATTGGCTCTTCGATCCCGGACTCCCGGGCGATCGGCCCTATCACTTTCTTGAAGCGGTCGGCTGCCTCCTGGGACTCCCATACGTCGACGATCCAGAAGCCATCCTCGCCCTGTCCGGCAGCATGGACCAAGAGGCCCTCGACGCCCACGTCGGAGGGCGACTCCAGACGGCTCTTGCCGTTCGTGAGCCTGCGGACAACTTCCTCGTATTTCTCTTGAGTCAGGCTCGGGACGTGGTGGATGCCGAGGATTGGCATTGTGGCCTTCTTCGAAGCTGGAACCCGCGCGTTGTCCTCGTTGTCGTCGCAAGCCACTACGACAAGTGCCATCGACGCGACCAGTAGTGCGGCCAGAAGCTTTCGCATTGTTCCTCCTCGGCCAACGATAGGGGCGCAGGCAGCTTGGCGTGCCCGGTCGCCCGTTCTGGGATATCCACTGGTCGCTGGGCCCTGCGTCCAGATCGCCGAATCGGTCGCGCCCCTGCCCGGCGGCGCGACGGCTCCGGCGGGCATCAGGTAGCGGGAGTGGAAGAGGACCTCGTCGGTGAAACCCCTTCGCCGATACAGGTTCACAGGCCAGTCAGCCGGCGGCGGCGGCCCAGCCGGCCACGCCGACGATGCGCAGCACCAGCACCCGGGCGAAAGGCTGGTTGCGGTACTGCGGGTAGCGCCCGGCCAGCCGCGCGGCCAGCGCCGCCGCCCGGCCGGCGCCGGCGTCGCTCTGCCAGCGCAGCTCGGCCCGCACCCACCACAGCCGTGACCAGTCGGCGGGGTCCCAGTGCTCGACCAGCAGCGTGGCCCGCGGATCCGCCTCCAGATTCCGCTCCCGTTGCAGCCGCCACGACGACTTCGGCTTCACTCGGTCGACGGGCACGCCCACGTAGCCGTCGTCGTCCATTGCGTATGCGATGGGCACGGCGTCGATGCCCCGTTCGGCGTGCACCGTGCACAGGACCCCGTGGTCGTGCGCCGCCAGCCGCGCCCGCGCCTCGTCCTCGGCGAGCCTCATCGGTGTGGATCGGTGGCTGTGGACATGGGAGTGTGCTGGCGCCCTTGCGGCGTGGTGGAGTGGTGATCTCCGCGTGTGATGTTAGGTCGTTGAACTACTGGGTCACCGGCTGGAGGCGGCGGCCGGCTTCGAGTCGTCGGCTCCGGGTCGGCCGACGATGCGGTGACCGGCGCGCCGAGCGTCACGCTCATCACCCGGGGCCGAGCCATCCCTGTCCGCCGCCGGATGGTGTCAGCGCCCGCCTCACCCTTCACGGGTCTGTCGGACGTGGCCGTCGCCGCTGTCGTGGTGGCCGAGGCCGAACGGCACTACTACGGTGGCGTCGTGCTGGAGCAACGGCATTTCCAGGACGTCGCCTCCACCTTCGAGGGCGCGACGGGGCGATGAACCTGGCCGTCTGGGTGGAGCGCCACGGTTGCCGGCGACCCGACGACCCGGCGCTGGCCGACGGCGAGCGTGTCCACGCCAGCTGGGCCGTGTTCGCCGCCCGGACGGCCGCCGCGGCGGCGGGCCTGCGCGACGACTTCGGCCTGTCGCCCGGTGATCGGGTCGCCATCGTGATGCGCAACCGTCCCGAGTACCTCGAGGCGCTGTTCGCCATCTGGCACGCAGGTCTCGTGGCCGTGCCGGTCAACGCCCGCCTCCACCGCGACGAGATCGCCTACGTCCTCGAAGACAGCGAGTCGGCCGTCGTCGTCACCGACGCCGACCATGCCGGCGACGTCGAGTCGCTGGTCGGCACCGTCGCTTCGCTGCGGGCGGTCGTGGTCGCGCCTGCTGAGCGGTGGGACCGGCTCACCGAGTCGTCGTCGGTGGCGCTCGTCGACCGGCAGCCGGACGACCCGGCGTGGTTGTTCTACACCAGCGGCACCACCGGACGGCCCAAGGGAGCCACGCTCACGCACCGCAACCTGCTCATGATGTCGCTCAGCTACTTCGCCGACATCGACCCGGTGACGCCGCAGGACTCCATCCTGCACGCCGGGCCGCTGTCGCACGGTTCGGGGCTCTACGGGCTGCCTCACCTTGCCCGGGGGGCGGTGAGCGTCGTGCCGCAGTCCGGCGGTGTCGACGGCGACGAGATCGCCACCCTCCTGCGGCGCTGGCCGGGGATGTCGTTCTTCGCGGCTCCCACCATGGTGAAGCGGCTGGCCGGCGACCGGGCCGTCGCTGCGGCCAACCTCTCCCACCTGAAGACGATCATCTACGGCGGCGCACCGATGTACCTGGCCGATCTGGAGGACGCGCTCGCCGTCTTCGGGCCCCGCTTGGCCCAGATCTACGGGCAGGGCGAGACGCCGATGACGATCACCGCCCTGTCCAAGGCAGACCACGGCGACCGTGAGCATCCCCGCTGGCGGGACCGCATGCAGAGCGTCGGTCTCCCCCGCACCGACGTCGAGGTCCGCGTCGTCGACGATGCCGACCGCACGCTCCCCGCGGGCGAGGTCGGCGAGGTGGTGGTCCGGGGCGACGTGGTCATGGCCGGCTACTGGAAGCAGCTCCAGGCCACCGCCGAGGCGTTGCGTGGCGGCTGGCTGCACACCGGCGACGTCGGCAGCTTCGACGCCGACGGGTACCTCACGCTGCGGGACCGGTCCAAGGACCTGATCATCAGCGGAGGGATGAACATCTACCCCCGGGAGGTCGAAGAGGCGCTGCTCGGCCATCCCGGTGTCCGGGCCGCCGCCGTCGTCGGTCGGCCCGACGCGGAGTGGGGGGAGGCGGTGGTGGCCTTTGTGGTGGCCGCCGACGGCGCCTCCCCGCCGCCGGTCGAGGACCTCGACCGCACGTGCCTCGACCGCATCGCCCGGTTCAAGCGGCCGAAGGATTACCGGTTCGTCGACGCCCTGCCGACCAACAACTACGGCAAGGTCGTCAAGCGGGAGCTGCGCGACCGGCTCCGGGCCGAAGCGGAGGAGAAGGGGGCGGGCTCACGCCGCTGGTGACGCCGTTCCATGCCGGCGCCGTCGACCCCACCCTGGGCGGCAAGAGGTGGCGGCGTCCACGGAGCGCACGCTGAGCTTGGCGAAGATGTTGGGTGTCCACTTCCCCCGGGACCGCTGTCCGGAGACCTGTTAGGTTCGACCCATGCGGGCAGGTCGAGGGGCTCGGAAGCGTGCCGCTCGACCTCAGCGTTGGCCGTTGCGATCCAGTAGTGCACGGTGAGGAGGCACTCTCATGAAGCTCGCTCTCTACCTGCCGAACTTCCGCGACAAGGTGACCATCAAGGAGCTCGAAGATCTCACCGGCCTCGCCGAGGAGCTCGACTTCGACTCCGTCTGGACGCTCGACCGAATCGTCGTCCCGGAAGCCTCCGATCGCCAGGAGCTCCAGCACTCGTTCGGCATGATGGTCGAGTTCCCGAAGGCGTTACCGGTGTCCTCGCGCGGCGAGTGGTTCCAGGGCTGGCCGCTGATCCCCTGGCTCGCGGCGAAGACGACGAAGGTGCGGATCGGCATGAGCATCACCGACACGCCATATCGCGCACCCGGCGTCCTCGCTGCGGAGATCGCCACCGTGGACCACCTCTCGAACGGCAGGGTCAACGTGGGCGTGGGCGCCGGCTGGATGCCCGAGGAATTCGCGGCCGCGAGCGCTTCGCACATCTTCCCCAAGCGGCACAAGCACGTGCGCGAGACGATCGAGATCATGCAGGGCATCTGGACGAACGACCTCTTCGAGTATCACGGCGAGTTCGCCGACTTCGCGAGGTGCGGGTTCGGAGCGAAGCCCGTGCAGAAGCCGCACCCGCCGATCTTCTTCAGCGGGCTCAAGGACCCGAAGCGCTCCGCGAGCCGCATGGCGAAATATGGCCTGTCGGGCTGGATCGGGATCCAGGACACGCCGGACGAGCTCACGCAGTGGCGCGGCACCATCCAGCGAGAGCTCGACGAACTCGGGAGCTCCCGCTCGGTCGACGATCTCGAGATCTGCAGCATGCTCTTCTTCGTCATCACGGACGAGGAGATCGATCAGACGCCGCAGGGGAAGGCCACGAACTTGATGGTGGGAACCGCCGCGCAGATCACCGACAACCTCAAGCGTTACAAGGAGGCCGGGCTGACGATGCCGCTCCTCTGGCCGCCGTTCCAAGACGTGCCGGTTGCGAAGACGCTCGACGACCTCAAGCGGCTGAAGGAGGAGATCATGCCCAAGGTCGACGCCATGTAACTCCGCAACGCCACGAGAAGGCGGATGGACCTGCTCGCATCCCGGAACCAAGTCACCGAAGGCTCAGGGCTCAGCGAGGGCCCGTCGGAATCGGGCGGTCCCCAGATCGCGGCGTTGCGGCGTACCGAACGGCGGCTCTGGGCGCGCGTTGCCCGGCCCGGGTGTCCCAGAATGCGCGGCCCCGTCGTCATGGCGGCGTCCCCGAGGTGCCGTTGCGGGACGCTCGTCAGGCGGCCCGCTTGGCGTGCCGTAGGACGATCAACTCTCGGGCGATGACGACCCCAGCGGGCCCGGCGGATGCCGTCGTCGGCGACCCATTCGTGGTGGTCGAGACGGCCGCAAACGGCCAGGTGGTCGTCCAGGTCGAGACCGGCGGCGAAGGTGGAGAGTGGCGGGGGCAGACGATGTCGACGTGGAGCGGCTCGGAGCTGCCGTTGGGGCAGGCACGGCGAGGCGGAAGGCGACGGCGGGCTGGTCGAGGCCGGGGCGGCGGCGGAGTTGTGTGGTGACGGCTCCGGTCAACACGACCTGGTTAACCGTCACAGGGTGTCGCCGTCCGGCCCGACTCGGCCCGCGGGGTCCCCGACGACCTCTGGTCGTAGTGGGGTCCGGTGTTGTGGTTCACGGCGTGTTCCTTCTCTGGGTCGGTTGACCGCGGATCGACGGTCGCCGGGATGAGGGGTTCCGTCAACCTCCGCAGGAGGTGCAGACGCGCCGTCGTCATCCTGGTTTGCATCAGGTCGGCCGCGAGCGGACCGGTGCACCCACGGGGGCTGCGGGTCGGAAGGCATGGCAGAATCGGGGGAAGGGCACACCTTCACCGAGGGACGTGACGGACTGTGCCGGCTTCGGACCCGGCCACATGGAAGGGACGCTGTGATCGTTCTCCTACCGCTGATCCTGACAATGCTGGTCCTGGGCGGCCTGCGAGGTGGGACGAACCTAATGCTGCTCTTGCCCATGCTCTTCTTCCTGGGCGCAGGTGCGGTGGCCGTGATGATCGCCGAGAAGGACATGCGAGGCCGGCGGAACCGGTCGGTTCGGGTCCTGCCCACGAGTCATCTGAGCCGCAAGATGCGCTCCGCTCTCACGCCCGAGCGGCCCACGCGACCCACGGACAAAGCGGCGTCCCTCAAGGCCCGGGGTCCCGGGCGGCGCCCCGGACCCAGGAGAATCCCCGACTAGCAGCCCAAAGCGTTCCGGCCGGGCGAACGACCGGACACCCGGCACCACGGCGTTGGCGTCGCGACGGTCCCGCCGCATACCCGCTTCGGGTTGACCAGCGATGGCCGCCACGGGGTCAGGACGCGACTGTACGGAGACACCGTTCCGGACCGCCCCGGGTAAGCACCGGGCCGCTGGGCGTCGGATGAAACGGACGCGGCGTAGCGTTGCAAAGGTGAAGGGCAACCGGGTCGAGATCGTTATCGAGGCGGGTCATGAGACCCGCACGCATGAGATCGTGGCTACCCGCGCCGGTCGGCGGGTTGAGGTCCGCACGGGCCGCGGCGTCGTTGAAGTCAGCGAGCTGACCCGTGGCGGGACACCGGTTCGGACGGCGCGGTTCATGGCCAGCCGCGAGTTGGCGCTGGTCGAGCATCCGGCGGCAGACAACCGCCGGGAGTCTGACGCGGGCGGAACCGGCTAACGCTCGTCACGCCGCCCGGCTGCTCCGCCGGCCCCGCCGGACCTCGACACCCTGGTCCGGATCGCCTAGTCCCTCCAAGAGGCCTCCCCCTGATGACCCACGCATCCAGAACTAGCCGCCCTTCCCCGGCGACCAACGAGAGATCAGTCCTTCCCGGTCAGCTGGGGGGCCGATCGGGAGCCGCTGACACACCTTCGCCGGTGAGGATTCGGTCCGCGGTCGTCAGCGCAGCCCTGCCCCCAGACGAGCGACGAGGCCGGGCCGCCTGTACAGATCGTCGGAGATGCAGTCGTCCACGGCTTCCCAGCCGAAGAGGTGGACGTCCCACAGGACCACGGTTCTGCCTTTCGAGGACACCTCATGTTGGTGTGGACCGTCAATGGTCCACGTTGGGCGTTTCGGTGATGCCCTACCGGCCGGCGGCGGTCCAGGGACCCGGTGTCGAGCCGAACGGGGGTCCCATCACCCGGGCCAGCGCCACCTGTTCGGCGACCTTGACGGCCAGCTTCGCCTGATCGACCTCGTGGTCAGGGTACAGCCTGTCGGAGTCGGCCCTGAAGGCGGCGGCGATGGACGCTTTCATGCCGAACCACCACTGCCGCGCCGTCGTGGCACCGGCAGCCGACGTCTGAAACTCCTCGACCTCGGCCTCGATGGAGCGCTCCACGCCGCGGGGCAGCACGAGCTCTTCGAGCTTCTCGACGCGGGCGCCGCGATCCGCAGGGGCCTCCAACTGCTTCATCATCGAGCTCCCTCCACTTGTTATAACGTTCCGACAAAGGTTCACCTCTAGTGAACGACCCGGACAAGCCCCGGGCTCAGGGCCGAAGGTCCCTTTATGCCGGGACCTCTGGTCATTCGTCGGAGCGGGCACCATTGGGCCCGGACGCGGACAAGGGAGGTCGCGCTCAGATCCCGACCCGCAGCTGTGGCGCTCCCGCCTCGAATGGGAGGTCCGCGCGCCCGACGAGCCGTGACCATCGCCAGCGCGACGCCAACGTTTTCATCAGCCGCGGCGGCCAACCACGTTCATCACCAGGCCGCCGCAGGTCTGTCGTTGGTCGCAGTCTCACCCGTGTTGGTCGGCCTCGGCTACTTGGTTATCGGCCTACTGGTTTCCGGCCTGACGAAGCCAAGGAACGCGATGCTCCTGCGGGTTCGCTCTCAGCCGGCCTTACGGCGTTCGCGGGGTCTTGCAGGGAGCGTCGCTCTGGGGCATTTCGCCGGATGCCGACTGGCGCCGCCGGACGGGACCCGCTTGTTCGTTCGACCCGTCCGGAACGAAGCTCCCTGCCGATTCGGGCGCGGTCGTGGGAGGTCAGGAGTTTGCGTCGATGCAGACGACAAGTACCTGTTGCACCAGGTTGTTGGCGAACCCTCCGCGATTCCAGGGTTGGTCGAGCGGTTGGGTGTTGCCGTCGGCATCGGTGGCCCGCGCACCGAGAACGTGGTTGCCGGGTGTCGCGGTCCATGGCGCGTCCCACCGCCGCCACGCCCACGGGTGGGAACTCGACGGTTCGAGCTCGGCCGGGCGCCAACTGCGGCCGCCGTCGTCGGTCACGTCAACCGCGGTCACCGGAGCGCGCCCTGACCAGGCGCGTCCCTCGAGTCGGACCGGGCCGGGACGGACGACCCGTGTGCGCGACATGAAGTCCGGGAAGCCGGGCGGGATCAGCAGGGCGCGCGGTGCAATCCGGTCGACGGGCTCGCCGATCTCGTCGGCGTGCTGGCGGAAGCGATACGCGACTGCCTGCTGGTAGCCATCGAACGGAGTGCTCGTGAGCGTGATGTCACGCAGCCACTTCACGTGGGCCATCCCGTACCAGCCCGGCACGACCAGTCGCAGCGGATAGCCATGTTGTGGCGGGAGCGGCGCACCGTTCATGGCGTAGGCGACGAGAACCTCGGGATCCGTCCCGGCAGCCACACCGACCGGGAGGCTCCATTGATAGTCCTGCTCGACACCTCGCTCCACGCCATGGTCGGCCCCGGTGAACACGGCGTCAACGGCATCCGGCTCTACCCCGGCCTCGCCGAGCAGGCTCCGAAGAGGCGTGCCAGTCCACTCGGCTGTGCCGACCGCTTCGATCAACCAGGGCTGGCTCACGGGGCGCGGCGTGAGCAAGGCGCGCCCGTTCCCCGCGCACTCCATCGTGACTCGAACCGTGGACGCGGGAAACGATCGGAGCGTGTCGAAATCCAAGGTCAACGGCCGACGCACCTTGCCGCCGATGGTGAGCCGCCACTCGTCGGCCTCCGCGGCGGGGATGTCGAAGTGAACGAGCACATAGTGCAGTCCGGGTGGCGTGACGTCGTAGCGCAGGGCCTCCAAGGGCAAACCGTGATTGCGAGCCGCCAGAGCGAGCTCTTCATGCGTGATGCCCTCGGAGGACTCGGCGACACGACTCGGGTTGCTCACCCCGCTGAGCCCGGCGTTCATGCTCCTCATTCTCGCGCTCGCACCGCCGTCTCGCCTTGCCTCGATCCGATCCGATCAACACGACCTGGTGAACCGTCGCAGGGTGTCGCCGTCCGGCGTGACTCGGCTCGCGGGGTCCCAGCTGCGAGCTCTGCTCGTAGTGGGGTTCGGTGTTGTGGTTCACGGCGTGTCCCTCCTTGCGGGTCGGTCGACGGCCGGGTCGCCGGTTCCCGAGTCCGGGGGGCCATCACCGGTTGGTTGTCGTGGCGGATCGTGTACTCGTTGACCCAGAGGTCGTGGCAGCCGGTGGTCCGGTGGAGCTCGAAGTGCTGGCGGGCCGGGTACGTCGACCTGAACCCGATGATGTTCGCCTTGCCACGAAGGCGCTCGCCGCCCTGCGGCCACTCCACGACCGCGTCGTCGGTGTGGATCTCCGGGGCGCGGACGATGTCTCCGGGTCCGCCGCCGGCGGCGCCGACGTTCGAGGCCTCGAAAAGCGCCGGATCATGGCCCGGGCCTTGGCTTCGGTCATCCAGGAAGCTCTTTGCTTGAGGGCGATGGCCACGTCGCGAACACGCGCCGGAGATCCGGTGACCCAGTTTCGCTGTGTTGCTCCCCTCAGATCGGCTGGACGCCTGACTGCGCGCCGGGGGTCCGGGTGCTCGTGCGCCCGGAGGGCTCCGGTGAGCTCAGCGCGGCCTGGAGGGCCCCGAGGATCCGGGCCGTGACCCGGCCACGCGGGTGCGCGGCGGCGTGGATGCGCCCGTGCACCCGTTCCAGCGCGCCTCGGTTGCCGGCGGCGAGATCGACAAGCTCCTTACTCACGGCTTCCATATCGAATACCGGGTCCAAGGCCAAGGCGAAGGCTCGAGAAGTCAGCCGTTGCTCGAGCACGCTGAACTGCACACCCACCACCACCTTGCACCAGAGGGTCATGTCGCGCCAAAGAAGGGGCCCTGCCGATTGGGACGTGAACGGAACTGGAGACCTCAGATTTCTCGCGGTCTTGTTCCTCAAATCACCCGTAGGACCCTACTCAGTCACACAGTTATTCGCCAGTTCTTCGGTCACGAATTCGCCGACCCTTAGGTAGGATTTTTTTGAATGAACATTTGAACATTGACCGAGATCTGATGTGTGACCAACCTGAGCGAGCGCAGCATCGACTGTTTACTCCGGGCGAGGGTTTCGCACGTCGGTCACCCGGATGTCGTCCGTCCTCGAGCCCGCCCACGCGATCGCGTCATCAGCAGGGACACCTTGCGGACCCCGTACGAGCACACTTCCGGGTCCCGATCTCGGAGTCCAAGATGCCGACGAAAGGCCGGTCCTTTGGTCGTGCTGGACGTAGGCAGTTCCACCTCGCCAACCGTCGAGCGTCCGATCCGGCGACACGAACACGCTCTCATCGCCCTTCCCATATCGCGGCCTCCGTCTCCCTGTGGCGGCGGCCACGGCTCCCCCCTGCCGTATTCGACCATCGAATGCAGACGCCGATACCCAGGACCGCCCGCACGGCTGCACGGCAACCGCCCCATCGACGAGGAGAAATCCCCAGCCGAGACGATCGACGTCTACGTGCAAGGCGCCATTCGACCGAGTCTCAGCGTCAAGGTGGACCCAGCAGCGCGGACGGCGAAACGCGAACCAGAACAGGTCGTGCTGACGGGTGTTCCGGTACAGCCCCGAAACGGCCTCGTAGCGCCGCGTCCGTCCTTCGAGCGCCTCACCGGTCGTCAGCACCACAGCAGACTGCGGTACGACGAACAACCCGTGCAACCCCACCCCCTCCCGTCGAGCATCCAGGCATCTTCGGGATCCGCACCTGTGTCGGGTGCCGCCGCGAGTTTGATTACTCGATGCACTCGACGTGGGCTCTGGCGACCCAGCCGCCGCCGCTTGCAGGACGTACCTCAACGGCCATGGTCCTTCGGCCGTCTTTGTCGGTACGCACGAAGACAGCTTCAGTGGTGTCGGTCTCGAGGAGGGCGTAGGCCGGGTCGGTTTCATCCACTCGCGCAAACTCGGATACGGCCACTCCGCCGTACTCATTCAGTGCCGCTTCAGGGGTTGGTGCTCCCTTGTACGTGCCTTCTGGCTCATCACCGAAGAAATCGGCTTCCGCCGTCTCCCACCGGGCGCAATCGAGCGGGGCCACGAAGGAAGTCGTACTCGATGAGGCGCCGCCCAACAGGCCTTCCTTGTTGTCACCATCACACGCGTCAAAGCCCCAGCACGGCAACCACAACCAGAGCCTCCGGAATGATCCTCACATCGCTCATCTTGCCGCCGGCCCAGGCAGTCCTCCTCCTGCACCACCAGCTTGGTGGTCATCCCGGGTCCTGGTGGGCCTTGCCGTCCTGGTTCTCGAGGATGCACTGGAGGGTGTACGTGCCGGCCATGGTCAACGCCATGGGCCCTACCCGTAGCAGGGCAAATATTGTTAGGTTTTTCCATCCGCAGGAGGGTGACGGGGAGGGAGAGCACGCCGGTGACCGGGAGAAGGATGGTCGAGCCCGCGGTCGGACCCCGGCGCGGAACGGCACTCAGGGGGTCGGGCCCGCGGCTGGAGCGGCGGCGTTTCCACGGCGGATCCGGGAGCAGCGACCAAATCCCTCGAGACGGACTCTCAAGGATTTCACTCCTGCCCGAAGAACGTGTCCCGACCAGCGGAGGGAGCCGGATGCGGCGGAAGGTGCGGTTGGTCGCGCTGGCGGCTCTGGCGGCCGTGGTGCTGCCGGTTCCTGCCCTTGCCGATGGCCCGGGGCCCACCGACCGTTTCCGGAGCGAGGCGGTGGCGACGCGGGAGATCCCTTCCACCCTGGGGGGCGTCCCCTGCTCGCTGATCCCGGTGCCCGCCGCCGAGGACTCGGCGCCGGTGGGGTCCGGCACCTGCCCAGGCGTGCGCCCCGGGGGCCGGGTGGTGACCACGATCGGGGACTGCACGCTGAACTTCTTGTTCCAGGCCCCTGACGGCACCCGCTACATCGGTACCGCCGGTCACTGCGTCGATCCAGGGCATGAGACCACGTTCAAAGACTCCGATTCCGACGGGCGAGGTCGCATCGAGAGGGTCTGGGCCTGGGGAGAAGGTCCGGTGGCCGAGGACGCTTACCGAGAGCGGATCGGTGAGTTCGTATACGCCGTCGTCTACGACCCGAAGGACTTCGCCCTCATCCGGCTCGACCCCGGGGTCCAGGCCAGCCCGGAGATGTGCCATTTCGGGGCACCCCGCGGCGTCTCCTCGTCCACCACCACCGACACCATGGGCGCGGTCGTCCTGCGGTACTACGGCAACGCGGAGGGCGTCGGTGACGTGGCACCCGCCCGCTCGGCGGTGGCGCTGGGCACCCCCGACCCCGATCACATCTACGCCGCCGGGCTGGCGCTGCCGGGCGACTCGGGCGCCGGCGTGATGACCGCCGACGGGCTGGCGATCGGGGTCCTCGTCAGCACCGGCTACCAGGCCCCGGCTCCGAGCGAATTCCCTCAGGCCAACGAGAAGGGCGTGGATGTCGGCACCATGGGGATCACCCGGCTCGGGCCCCAGCTGGCCCGGGCGGCGGAGAAGCTGGGCGTGGCACTGGAGCTGGTCATCGCGGGGTAGACCGAGCCGCGGTCAACGCCCTCCGGCGTCCGACGCGAGCGCCAGGGCCAGGGGTGGGAAGGGCCGGACCGCTCGGGATCGGCCATCACTTCCGAGCGCCACACGCGAAAGGTGGTTGCGTTTGGTGCCCTGGCAGGGCCTCGATCGCATCCACCTCGGCGAAGAATGGCCGGACCGCTTGTCGGGCACCCGTCCGGTATCGCTCGGAGCCGGCGTTCAGGGACACCCGTTCATCGAGGAGAAGTGAGCTCGGTCCAGCTCCTGCAGCAGAACCAAGGCCTCCTCGCGGCTAAGGGCGGGCACCCTAGGTGTGAGCGAAATGATCGAGTGGCGGAGGTTGTCGAGCTGGTACTGGTGCTTGCAGGCCGGGGTGGTCGGCCCGACGACTTGACTGCATACACTAGGGGGGTATAGTACGTGCCATGCCTGGTTATGAGATGTCCAAGGAACAGCTGCTGGCCCGGTTGCGGCGCGTCGAGGGTCAGATCCGGGGCCTGCAGCAGATGGTCGAGACCGACCGCTACTGCGTCGACGTCCTCACACAGATCTCGGCGGTGAACAAGGCGCTCCAGAGTGTGGCGGTGGGACTCCTCGACGACCACCTCCGCCACTGCGTGGCTGACGCCATCTCGACGGGGGGTCGGGAGGGCGACCGGAAGCTGACCGAGGCCACCGCGGCCATCGAACGCCTGATCAAGAGCTAAGAGGAGGATCCCGTGTCCCGCCCCCCGACCACGACCCCGCCGAGAGATCACGAGATCGTCGGCGCCAGCCACGGACACCCTTCCGAGATGCCCCCGCCCATCCATCACACGCCCGCACCGACAGAAGCCCACGCCGGCCACGACGCGCACGCGGGTCACGGCGACCACGCCGGGATGTTCCGCCGTCGGTTCTGGTGGAGCCTGCTGCTGACGCTGCCCATCATCGCCACCAGCCACATGGTCATGGAGTGGCTGGGCTACTCGTTCGATTTCCCCGGCATGGAGCTCGTGGGCCCGGGCTTGGGCAGCGTGCTGTTCTTCTGGGGTGGCTGGCCGTTCCTGGCCGGCGGGTGGAGCGAGGCCCGTGGGCGACAGCCCGGGATGATGCTGCTCATCTCCATGGCCATCAGCGTGGCCTACGGCGCCTCGTTGGCCACCAGCCTGGGCTGGTTCGAGCTCGAGTTCTGGTGGGAGCTGGCAGCGCTGATCACCGTCATGCTCCTCGGCCACTGGCAGGAGATGAAGGCTCTGGGCCAGGCCCGTTCGGCGCTGGCCGCCCTGGCCGAGCTGCTGCCCGACGAGGCGGAGCGGATCGGGGCCGAAGGCGAGATCGAGACGGTCCCGATCGACGCTCTGGCGGCTGGCGACGTGGTGCTCGTCCGTTCCGGCGGGCGGGTCCCCGCCGACGGCGAGATCGTCGACGGGGAGGCGGAGCTGGACGAGTCGATGGTCACGGGCGAGTCCCGACCGGTGGCCAAGGGGCCGGGAGACCGGGTCGTGGCCGGCACCGTCTCCACTGACTCCACCATCCGGGTCCGGGTCGACGCGGTGGGCGAGGAGACGGCCCTGGCCGGCATCCAGCGCCTGGTGGCCGAGGCCCAGTCGTCCGGCAGCCGGGCCCAGGCACTAGCTGACCGCTTCGCCGCCCTGCTGTTCTATGTCGCCGCCGGCGCCGGGGTCATCACCTTCGTCGCCTGGGCGGCGGCAGGCAACGGCGGCGACGCCGTGGTCCGCGCCGTGACCGTGCTGGTCATCGCCTGCCCTCACGCCCTCGGCCTGGCCATCCCCCTGGTGGTGTCCCTCTCTTCCGCCCTGGCGGCCCGCTCCGGGATCCTGGTCAAGGACCGCCTGGCCCTGGAACGCATGCGCACCATCGATGCCGTCCTCTTCGACAAGACCGGCACCCTGACCAAGGGTGCGCACGCCGTGACCGGCGTGGCCGGCGCCGGAATCGACGAGACTGACGTGCTGCGCCTGGCCGGCGCCGTGGAAGCCGACAGCGAACACCCCCTCGCCCGGGCCATCGTGGCCGCCGCCAAGGAACGGAGCGGGCTGGCCCAGGCGTCGGAGTTCCGGTCCATCACCGGCCGGGGCGTCGAAGCCACCATCGACGGGCAGCGCTACGCCGTCGGCGGCCCCGCCCTCCTGCGCGAGCGGCACCTCGACGAACCCGAAGCGCTGCACGCCCAGGTGCAGGAATGGAAGGCCCGAGGTGCCGCCATCCTCTACCTGGCCCGAGGCGACGAGATCGCCGGGGCCCTGGCCCTCGAGGACCAGATCCGCCCCGAAGCCAAAGAGGCGGTCGCCGAACTGCGCCGGATGGGCAAGCAGGTGATCATGATCACCGGCGACGCCCACCAGGTCGCCGAGGCCGTCGGCCGGGAGCTCGGCGTCGACGAGGTCATGGCCGAGGTCCTCCCCGAGGACAAGGACGCCAAGGTGGCCGAACTCCAGAGCCGGGGCCTGTCGGTGGCCATGGTCGGCGACGGCGTCAACGACGCCCCCGCCCTGGCCCGAGCCGACGTCGGCCTCGCCATCGGCGCCGGCACCGACGTCGCCATCGAGTCAGCCGGAGTCGTCCTCGCCTCCAGCGACCCCCGCGCCGTCGTCTCCGTCATCCGCCTGTCCGCCGCCAGCTACCGCAAGATGATCCAGAACCTCGCCTGGGCGGCCGGTTACAACATCGTGGCCATCCCCCTCGCCGCCGGGGTGCTCGCCTGGGCCGGCATTACGCTCGCCCCGGCCGTGGGCGCCGTCCTCATGAGTGCCTCGACCATCGTGGTGGCTCTCAACGCCCAGCTGCTCCGCCGCCTCGACCTGCGCCGACCGACGTCGGCTGTCGCCGCCTGAAGGAGAGTCCGTGAAGCGCATCCTGATCGCCGCCACCGTCGTCGCCCTCGTCAGTGCCGCCTGCGGTGGTGGCGGCGGCGACAAGAGCGCTGAGGCGGCTCCCGCCCGCACCGTTGAGGTCGACATGGTGGACGTCGCCTTCCAGCCGGCCACCCTGACCGCCGAAGCGGGCGAACGCATCCGGTTCGTGTTCCACAACCGGGGCACGGCCCTCCATGACGCCTTCATCGGCCATGCCGCCGCCCAGGCCGACCACGAACAGGAAATGCGTGAGTCCGAAAAGGGTGGTCACGGAGGCCACGGCAGCGGCGACGACGAGGCAAACGCCCTGACCCTCGACCCGGGCCAACGGGGTGAGCTCATCTACACCGTCGACGGGACCGGCCCCCTGGAGATCGGCTGCCATCAGCCCGGCCACTACGCCGCCGGGATGAAGATCGCATTGACGGTTGCCTGAGGAGGAGCCAAGCCAAGCCAAGCCAGCCATGCCGGCCATGGCGACCGTGGAGGCTACGACGTCGTCCGCTCCCGACCGACTCGGGTGCTGCACCGGCTCGAGATGTCGCCCCACCGCCTGGCCACCACCGTGGAATTGGCAGAGCGGTGCCGTTACTCAGAGATGGGGTCTCGATAGCGGAGCTGCCAGCTGCGACCGCCGTCAGTGGAGCGGAAGATGCCCTCTTCAGACACGGCGGCATGGAGGACCGACCCGCGGACGAGGAGCGCCTCCGGCGGGCCGGGCAGGTTCCCCTGGTGTTCCCACGTCGTGCCTTTGTCGGTTGAGCGGTAGATCCCGCCGTCGGGTCCGACGCCCCACAGACCTCCGTCCTCTTCCCAGCTGAGGTAGGCCAGCGCCGGACCGGAGAGCGGCTGCCAGTCCCGTCCCCCGTCAGTGCTGGTGACGGGGCCTCCTTCGGTCGTGGCGATGATGTGCTCGGGGTCGTCGGGATCCACGGCGAACGAGACGAGAGTGACCTTGGAGCGTCGATCCCAGGTCTTGCCGTCGGGGCTCACCATGAACTCGCCGTCGGTGGCGTTGTATCCGTAGACCATCCCGTGGGCGGCGGCCAGGGCGTGGAAGTCGGCCTCACCGAGGAGGGAGAGCTCCTTCCAGGTCCGCCCGGCGTCGGTGCTCTGGATCAGCCCGAGGTGGGGGTCGTGGCCCTCCCGGAGCAGCTCCTTGTCCTCGAAGTCCGGGTGTCCGCTACCGAGGAAGCGGTTCGGGCCGGTGACGGTGAACCCCATGGTGTCCTGGAAGCGGTCGGCCACCCGGGTCGCCTGGCCCTTCTCCGGGATCCGGAAGAGACCGAAGTGGGTGGCGGCGTAGAGGGTGC
>Ga0299907_10000824_pt1 | contig 16332 bp, 15 predicted proteins | sample RVTome_16_FD_198680 | JGI IMG/M metagenome (GOLD analysis project Ga0299907, IMG submission 198680) | Soil microbial communities from uranium-contaminated site in the Upper Colorado River Basin, Wyoming, United States - RVT152D67 (version 2) ...
CGCCGGCCGGCGGGTGGAGACGGAACGACTCGACCAGTCCCGGCGGTGGCTGCCGGGCATCCGGTTGATGAGAGCCAAGCGGACCTTCCAGGGCATACGGCGGTACGTGGGGGCGAACACCTGCCTCCAGAAGATCTCCCGGGCGCCCCGGGGTGGCGGCGGTGGCGGGCGCCCGTAGCGGGCGGCCATGCGGGCCTGGGCATCGAGGAGGAGGTAGTGCTCGGAGTTCGACCGCAGCCAGCGGGCGCCCTGCAGCGCCTTTTCCCGTCCCGTTCCCAGGTTGACGTTCATATCTTCACCGCGGCCAGGCCGTTCTGGGCGGCCACCGAGATCGGCTCGTTGAGGGCGCCGATGGGCGGGGAGTACACGTTCTCCATGAAGGCCAGGTCGGTGAGGGTAACCCCCATCTTCACCGCCATGCCGAGGAAGTGGGCCCGCTCCCGGATGCCCTCGCCCCCCACCATCTGGGCCCCGATCAGGCGCAGGCTGACGGGCTCGGCCAGGAGCTTCACCGTCACCTTCTTCATGTCCGGGTAATACCGGGCCCGGGAGATGCCCTGGGCCTTGGCCAGGACGTAGGCCACCCCCGCGGCGGTGGCGTGGGTCTCGCCGAAAGCGACGCCGCCGAGGATCCACCGGCCCGCCGGCATGCTCCAGGGCACGTAGGCGGGCTGGTACCTCGAGTTGCCGCCGGCGGCGTTGGTGCCCGCCACCCGCCCCTGGGCGTAGGCCTGGCTAGCGGAGTCCTGGAAGGGGAACCGGGCGACGCCCGGCGGCTCGATGGATTCTCCGGCCGCCCACACCCCGGCCGCCGAGGTGGCCATACGCTCGTCCACCACGATGCCCCCGCCGGGGGAGACCTCGAGGCCGGCGGCGGTGGCCAGGTCGCTTCCGGCCGGGAGCCGGGTGCACACCACCACCAGGTCGGCGGGGAGCTCGCCCTCCGAGGTCCGAACCCCCCGCACCCGGCCTTCGCCGAGGAAGCCCTCGAGGCGTGTGTTGAAGTGGGTCTTCACCCCCATCTCGGTCCAGGACTCCTCCAGCGGGGCGGCGATGTCCGGGTCGGCCGCCCCGGCCAGGGCGGAGGCATGGGGATCCACGACGTGCGTCTCGATGCCGCGCTGGGCCAGGGCGTCGACCACCTCGAGGCCGGGGTGTGTGGCCTCGACCACCACCGCCACCTTGGCCGTGGCCATCACCTCGTCCCACTCCGCCCCGGAGGGGAGGTTGCCGGCGGCGTACACCCCTTCGAGGTCGCCCGGGTCCTCCGGTTCCGACCGACCGGCGATCACCAGGCCGTCCCACCCGAGCGGTCCATGGCCCTCGACTTCGACGACCCGGCGGTCGAGGTCGATACCGGTGATCCGTTCCTGGCGGAGAAGGATGCCGGCGTCGACGCAGGTCTGCGGGCCGGCCAGGAAGAGTCGGTCGAAGGCGCCCGCCATCGCACCGGAGCCGGTGCAGAGGCTGACCTCGGCGTCCGGGTCGGCGGCTCGGGCAGCAGCGGCGGCGCCGATCCCTCCAGCCCCGTTCCCGACGACCACGATCCTTGCCGGCACGCCCACCTCTCGTTCACGATGGTGTGAAGAGGCATTGACTATACTGATTGGAGTCCGCTCGTCAAGTGAGTCTGACGGGTGCCTGACTCGAGGGGGCGCAGTGAAGCAGCAGGCAGCCGTCGACCCGCCCGACAGCAGTGCTCCGACCGGTTTGCGAGCGCCCGGGTCGCTTGACGAGATCGTCACCTCCATCGGGCCCAAGCTCCGGGAACTGCGCCTCCAGCGCGGCTTGTCGCTCCAGCAGCTGGCCGACCGGGCCGACGTGTCGGCGGCGGCCATCCACAAGATCGAGCGGTCCGGGATGGTGCCCACCATCACCACGCTCCTCAAGCTGGCCGCCGCCCTCAACCGGCCGGTGGCCTACTTCGTGAACGAGGACGCCGAGCAGACCGGGCCGGCGGTGTTCATCCCCGCCGCCGAGCGCCGCGTCGTGTACACCTCGCACCGGGGCATCGACCTGGGGGGCATCTCCGGTCCCTACGGCCGGTTCTTCCTGGCCGGGGCCATGGCCGAGGTGGAGCCGGGTGCCTCCAGCGGGGACCACCCCATGGAGCATCCCGGTGAGGAGCTCGTCCTGGTGCTCGACGGGGTCATGAACTTCGAGGTGGACGGACGGGAGTACCGGCTGGGGAAGGGTGACGCCGTGCACTTCCGCACCGACCGCCCGCACCGCTGGGGGAACCCCGGCCGCCAGACGGCCCGCGCCGTGTGGATGGCGCTCCGCCCCATGTAGACCCCGCTCAGCCCGGGTGCCAGCCGGCGGCCAGGAGCCCGTCGAGGAAGAGCCGGGGGGTGGCCGCCAGCGACTCGTCCGCCCGGGTCACGAGATGCCAGTCCCGATCCAGCGGGATCGGGCCGTGGCTCCATTCCTCGAGCGTGCCGTCGGCCAGGTGACCGGCCACCGCGTCCCGGGAGATGAGCGTCACCCCCAGGCCGACGAGGACGCTGTTCACCATGGCGCCGTTGGAGCCGAGGTTCAGGACCCGGGGGGCGATGTCGAGTTGGGCGAACACGTCCTCGGCCGCGGCCCGGGTGCCGGAACCGGGCTCCCGGAGGAGCCAGATGGCCCGGGCGAGCTCGTCCCGGGTCACCGGCCGGGCCGAGGGCCGGCCCCGCCGTCGTTTGGGCTGCGGCTGCGGGAGAGCCACGATGACGAGTTGGTTGGGCAGATGGGCCAGGCTGTCCGCCCCCGGCGGCGGGCGGCCGCCGATGGCCAGGTCGGCCTCGTGGTGGGCGAGCAGGTCCCACACCCGCTGGCGGTTCCCCACTTCGAGGGAGACGTCCGCCCGCGGGTGGCGGGCCAGGAACGCGGCCAGCAGGGCCGGGGCCAGATGCTCGCCGGCGCTGGTGACGGCAGCCAGTCGCAGCCGGCCCCGGCCGGGTTCCTCGGCTCCGCCGGCGGCGGCCACCGCTTCGTCGGCCAGGCCCAGGATCCGGCGGGCGTAGGCCGCGAACACCCAGCCGGCCGGGGTGAGGCGCAGCCCCCGGCCCTCCCGCGCCACCAGGGCCACCCCGACCTCCTTCTGGAGGGCGGCCAGGGCGGCGGAGACGGCGGGCTGGGTGACCACCAGGCGGTGGGAGGCGGCCCGCCCGGAGCCGGTCTCGGCCACGGCCAGGAAGGTGCGCAGTTGCCCGAGGGTCATGGCCGTACCTCCCACGCCGAGAGTGTTAACCAACTGCTTAAACTTTATCGCAGAAGTCTCAATCGACAGGTGAAACCTCGCGTGCGACCATCTGGCGGTGACTCCGCAGGCCGCCTGTCGGGGCCGGACCGATCTGTTCTTCGCCCCCCACGCTGAGCGCTCCGAGCTCCGGGAGCGTCGCGAGAGCGCGGCCCGCGTCCTGTGCCTGGCCTGCCCGGTCTTGGAATCGTGCCGGACCTGGGCCCGGCAACACCGGGAGTACGGCTTCTGGGGTGGCGAATCCGAGGCGGAGCGCGCCGCCGCCGGCTACCCCGTGGCCCTGCCCACGGGCCACGTGGCCCGGGTCATCCGGGAGACGGCCGCCACCCGTGCGGTCCGGCTGGCCCCGCCGGTGCTACCTGCCGCGGAGTACTCGAGAACGGCCTGAGCGAGCTCGCCCCCGCCACGAGGGGAGCCTGGCCTCCGGCGGCGCATCCGGCGGCCCACGGGGCCGCTGGGGTTCGTGAGCCGGCGGTTGCGCGCCGGGCGCGACGGGAAACTCGCGGTGGGTCACACTAATTGCCGCTCGGAGGGCAGGTTGTTAGCGTGCCTGCCCGACCGGTCGCCTGGAGGGAGCAGGCGTGCCGGATATCGACGTGATCACGAGATTCCTGGCCCGGTGCCCCCTTGTTCTGTGCTGCCTGCTGGCGGCGGCGTCCCCCGTTCTGGTCGGAGGGACCGCCGGGGCTGACGCGCCCGCCATGTCCGAGCTCAAGCGGGAAGCCAACGAGGCTGCCGCCCGCTGGAGCCGGGCCCGGGCCGACCAGGTGCGCCTCCAGCGCCAGGTCGCCGGCCTGGAGCGCGACGTCACCGATCTCGAGCGCCGCATGGGGGTGCTCCGCCAGGCCGCCCTGCGGGGCGCGGCGGCCATGTACAAGCGGGATTCGGTCGTCGACTCCGTGGCCGGCCTGGGGGACACCGACGCCGCGCTGGGTTCGGCCCGCCGGACGAAGCTGATCGGGACGGTCAACGAGCTGGCGGGCGAGGCCGTTCAGACCCTGGGCGACGCCGCCCGCCGGCTCCGGACCCAACGGAAGACCCTCGACGACCGGCGCCGGCAGCAGGACGGTGTCGTCGCCCAGCTGGCCGGTGAGCGGCGCGCCGTCGAGGGCCGCCTGGCGGCCATGGCCAAGGCGGAGAAGGAGCTCCGGGCCCGGCAGCTGGCCACGGCCAAGGCGGAGGCTCGGGCCAGCCTGAGCAAGCCGGCGTTGACCGTGCGGCCCCGACCCGGCCCGCCGGGAAGCTTCATCTGCCCCATCAACGGGCCCGTGGCCTTCAGCAACGACTGGGGCGACGGACGCGGGCACAAGGGCAACGACCTGATGAGCCCGAAGGGGACGGAGAACGTGGCCGTGGTGCCGGGGACCATCTCCAGCCGGCACTGGGGGGGCGGGGGCCTCACGGTCTTCCTCACCGGCGACGACGGGAACACCTACGTGTACATGCACCTGCTCCAGGTCGTGGGTCCCCAACCCCGCCATGTGGAGCAGGGTGAGGTCATCGGCCTGACCGGGGCGTCAGGCAACGCCACCGCCTACCACACCCACTTCGAGTTCCACCCCGGTCACGGGGCGGCGGTCAATCCCCACCCCCTGATCCGCGCCCACTGCTGACCGCGTCAGGAGGGTCGGGGGGCGGCTGGGAAGCCAAAAGCGCACTGAAGAGGGTGGGGTGATTGCCGAGCGGCGGGTGTGGTTGCTGTTGCGTTGTCGCGAGGAGGGCAAGCAGGAAAACCACCTCCCAGGTGCATTTGCTGCTGCACGTTCTCGGACCACCGGACTCGTGCCGCTCAGGTACCACCCGTAACGGACCGGCGTCGCCGCCCCGCTCCCGCCTTGGCCTGAATACCGTCATATCGCCCTTTCCGGAACGTTCTCGCGGTAAAAGGGAGCGTCACCGGCGACGGGAGAGGTGCCTTGGCAAGCCGAGCGGTCGACCCCGCGGCCGAAGTGCTGGAAGAGCTCTACGTCCGCCAGAACCTGACCATCCGGCAGGTGGCGGCCCGGACCGGCCTCTCCCCCCGCCAGGTGTGGCGGCGCTTGGAGGAGGCGGGGATTCCCCGACGGCCGTCCGGTCCCCGGCGGACGGAGGTGGACCCGCGGCTCCTGGAGGAGCTCTACCTGCGGCGGGGCCTCAGCATGGACGCCGTGGCCCGCGAGCTGCGGGTCAGCCGCGGGGTGGTGGAGCGCAGCCTCCGCAGCCACGGCATCCGCCGGCACCGACGGGAGCGCCTCCCCCGCCCACTGCTGGAGGAGCTCTACGTCCAGGGCCGGCTGAGCGCGGAGGCGGTGGCGGCCCGCACCGGGACGACCAAAGCCATCGTGCTCGCCGATCTGCGTCACTGGGGCCTGGCCCGGCGGGCGGGCGGGGGAGCGCGGCCCCTGTCCCGGGAGGAGCTGGAACGGATCTACCGGGAGGTCGTCGACCTCCTGGGCGAGTGAGCGCATCCGGCGGCATCCCCACCCTGGACGCCGTCATCCTGGACGTCGACGGGACGCTGGTGGACAGCGAGCGGGACGGGCACCGGGTGGCGTTCAACGCCGCCTTCGAAGCGCTGGACCTGCCCTGGCACTGGGACGTGGAGGAGTACGGCCGCCTGCTGGCCGTCACCGGCGGCCGGTCGCGTCTCGATGCCTACCTGCAGGAGCAGGGCGTGTCCGGCGACGAGCGAACCGATCTGGTACCCCGGCTCCACCAGTGCAAGACCGAGGCCTTCCTGGACCTGGTGGCGTCGGGCGCGGTGCAGCCCCGTCCGGGGGTGGCCGGCTTCCTCGACCGGGTCGAGGCCGCCGGGCTGCGCCTGGCCGTGGCCACCACCGGATCGCTGGCCTGGGTGGAGCCCCTCCTCGAACTGCACTTCGGCCGGGCCCGTTTCGAGGTCGTGGTCGGCGGCGACGACGTCAAGCAGACGAAGCCCGACCCGGCCGCCTACCTGGTGGCCCTGGATCGCCTCGGCCTGGAGCCCACGGAGGCGGTGGCGGTGGAGGATTCCGTGCCCGGCCTGGGCGCCGCCCGGGCTGCCGGAGTGCCTTGCGTGGTCGTCCCCAACGACTACACCCGGGCTCAGGACTTCTCCGGGGCCGCCCTCGTCGCCGGCAGCTTCCAGGATCTCGAGGTTCAGGCGCTCTGGCGTCTGGTCGGAGGCCGTGGATGAAGAATCTGGAGTTTGGGGCTGGCCGACGCCGGAACGCTGTGCTGACCTGCGTTTTCCCTGTTCGGATGGGAGCGGAAGTCGCCGAGTTATGTGCGCTCCACCGGCGGCCGAGCGGGCTTTGTCAGGCCCCGCTCCCCGGATCGCGCGATCCCAGACGGCGACGCACCTCCGAGCGCCGCTCGGCCACGGTCCTCCGACAGGGTGAAGCACTGGCGCATCTCCCCTGGCAGCGAAGATCGCCGCATCCGCCGAGAGCGGATCAGCCAACCAGGCGGTAGAACCGCCAGAAGGGGTGCTCGATGGGCAGAACGTCCACCCCGGACCAGCCCGCCCGCCGGGCGATGGCCTCGAAGGTGGCCGGGCGCATCACGGTTCCCGGCGCCTCGCAGTCGGGCTCGACCCGGCTCTGGGGAAGGCACCACAGCACGCTGGCGGTGGCGAAGAACGTCTCGGTCGGGTCGCCCGGCTGCGGCGTGTCGGCGAGGCGTTCGTCCATGACGATGACCGTCCCGCCTGGAGCGAGCGTCCGGCGGGCGGCCGCCAGCGCCTCGACAGGCCGAGCCATGTCGTGGACGCACTCGAAGAACAGCACCAGGTCGTGGTGGCCTTCGCCCCACCCACCTGTCTTGGCGTCGCCCACCTCGAAGGTCACCCGGTCGCTCACATCATGGTTGGCGGCGTTGCGTCGGGCCTGGCTGATCGACTCGTCGTCGAGGTCGTGTCCGTCGACGTGAATGCGCGGGAAGGCCTTGGCCAGTTCGATGGCCGCCCATCCGACACCGCAGCCCACGTCGAGCACCCGGGCCGGGTGGGCGTCGTCCTGGAGCCTGGCGAGCACGTCGGGGATGGCGGGGAGCCATTCGGCAACGAGTGAGTTGACGAAGGCAGGGCGGTTCAGGGTGGCCTGCGCCTCGATGGCCTCGGGGCCGTAGGCGCTGTAGGGGACGCCCGCTCCGCTGCGGAAGGCGTCCACCAGCGAAGCCATCACGCCTCCGACGGCAGCGGCGGCGAAGGACAGGCCGCCCACATAGGCCGGGTGGGTCTCGTCGACGAGGGTCTCGGCCACGCCCGGTGCCGCGCTGAAGCGGGCTGCCCGCAAGTCGTCGCTGTTGGCATGCACCAGTCCGGCGGTGGTCTCGGCCTGCAGCCACTCGCGCACGTACCAGGCGTCGAGGCCGACGGCCTTCGCCAGCTCGGCGGCGGTCTGCGGGCCGCCTTCAGCGAGGGCTCGGAACAGTCCCAGCTTCACGCCCAGGTACACACACTGCAGGTGGAAGGTGCCCACGCCCTCCATGAACAGCCGCTCGGCCAGCCCTTCGATGGGGTCCGTTTCAGTCTCGATCGTCATCGTCATCGCCTCCTCAGCCGGGCGGCACCTCGCGTCCCGCCCCTCATCCGCAGAGGCGTCACGACCGGTGTGGCGATGTCACGCGACGGCGGTCACGTCGTCCAGACGGTGGGCCGTTCCGGCCGGTAGGCGCAGAACCGCCCGGTGGCCACGGCCAGGCGCAGGTGCCGGGCGAGAGCCGGGTGGGTGACGTCGATCGCCTTGAGGGCAGTGGAGATCCGCATGGTCACGGCCTTGCGGGCCCGCTCGACACCGCTGCCACCCACCCGGGCGCGGCCCGCCAGACCGAGCGCCGCGCCGAGTTCGGCGGCGATGAAGTCTCGCTCCCCTCGCAGGTGCTCCGCACGCCCTCGATCGGCAGCGGTCTCGGCCGCGCTGATGTCGTCTTCGAGTTCCGCCAGCCGGGCCGTGTAGGCGGCCCGGGCTCGGGCGTCGAGGACGGGGCCGGTGTCACCCGAAGCGGCTGGGGCGGACGGGCCACCGGCGGCTTCCACCAGGTCGAGCACATGGACCTCCCGCCCCGGACGGGAGAGGAGGACGGCCAGGTCGCCCATGCCCTTGGAGTCCGGGACGATCGCCGTGGCGCCCCGGAAACGAACATGCCACAGCTTCCCATCCCGGCGGAACTCTCCCTCCTCGGCCTCCTCTGGCAGCTCGGGTCGAGGCCGGCCCAGGTAGGCGGCCAGGCGGGCGAGCTGGGCGGCTACCGGACCAAAGCAGGCGCCGCCGATGCCATCCACCGCCCAGAGGTGCGCATAAGGAACGAGCGCCTCGTACGCCATCCGGGCGGCGTCGGGCTCGTCGAGAGCGATGGCGGCGTCACCCAGCTGCCAGGCGAGCTCCAGGAACTCCGAGTCCTTGTCGATCGCCTCGAGGCCGGCGGCCAGCACCCGCCGGAGGTGATGGCGCGCCTCGTCGAGGCGGCCCGCAGCGGCGAACACGAAGGCGAAACTGCAATCCCAGCCCGGATACTGGTCCAGCGATGAGATCCATCGTTCGATCCGGGGCACCATCTCGGCGAGCGTCCCGCGGGCCTTGGCGGTCGCCAGCTGGAGGGTCCAAACCATCATCTCGGCGTTGGCGCTGTCGGCCTGGCGTCCCAGCTCCTCCGCCTCCTCGCTACAGCGCCAGGCGGTGTCGACGTCATTGTCCAGGAGGGCCCGCATGCCTCTCCAGATGGGGAGCGGCCAGCAGTAGAGCGGGAGGCGGAGGCGCTCGGCGGTGCGGGCGTAGGCGGCGATCTCGGCGTCGACCCCGGGCAGGTCGCCCCGCTCCAGCCGGGCGACGAGGCGGAACCGACGGGCCAGCAGGAGAAGCAGCGGGTCGCCCACCGCCTCCCCCAGCTTCACCATGCGATCGGCGGCCCGCTCCCGTTCGGCCACGTGGTCAGGCCCCGCCAGCGCGTCGCAGAGGGCGGCCAGAGCGGCTACCTCGGTCCCCTCGTCATCCAGGCGCCGGGCCATCTCCACGGCGGTGCGGGCCTGGGTCGCCCGCTCCTCGGGTGCGGCCCGCCCGGTCCGGGCCAGGGAGATCCGGGCCAGGACGGCCGCCCGCAGGGCGCTGTCGCCGCCGGGGAGGGCGTCGAGTGCCACCTCCAACAGCCCGCCCTGGGCGGCGTCGCTGAGATCCACCTCGAAGCCGCCGACCCCGGTGCCCATGGCCAGCACGGCCCGAGCGAGGTCCTCCGACCGCCCGGCGGTGCGGGCCAGGTCGGCCGCCTGCCGCAAGGTCTCCCGACCGGCGCGCAGCTCACCGGCGAGCACCTGAGCCTCGCCCAGCGCCCTCGTCACGGTGATCCGATCACCGGCGCCACCGTCGAGGGCCCAACGGTAGAGCCGGACAGCCTGTTCGAAGCCCATCCCGGCCATCGCCTGCTCCGCCGCCTGGAGGGCGAAGGCCGCCGCTTTGCGCCTGCCCTCGCCGCCGCCCGCCCTCGCCCAGTGGGTGGCGAGGTCCGCAGGATTGGCGTACTCGAGTACCTCGGCCGCCCGCCGGTGCAGCCTCGCCCGCATCGTCGGGCTCAACTCCGCGTACAACGCCTCGCGCACCAGCGCGTGGACGAAACGGAACCCGCCGTCGCCCACGGTGACCAGACGAGCCCGGGCGGCCTCGTCGAGCAGGGTCAGGACGGTCTCGTCGGCCTGGCCGGTCAGCGCGCTGAGTACCTCCACATCGGGTTCGCCGAGGACCGCGGCCGCCGCCAGTAGTTCCGATGCGGGCTGCGTCAGCCGGGCCAACCGGCGGCTCAGCACCTGCCGGATCCCGGGGGGCACGTCGATCGCCTGCCGGCCGCCCCGCAGCATGTGGAGCCGGGAAACCTCGGTGACGAAGAACGGGTTGCCGCCGGTGCGGCCGTGGATCTCGGCCACCAGCCGCTGTGTGGCGCCCGCCCCGACGATGCGCTCGACGAGCGAACCGGTCGCCGCCTGGTCGAGCCCGTGCAGCGGGAGGCGCAGCACCGACGGCGGGAGGTCGGCCAGCCCCGCGGAGACCTCCTCGCTCGACTCGAGCGGGTCCTCGCGGGCCGTGACCACCACCAGAGCTGCCATGCCCGGCAGTGCACTCACAACGAACTGTAAGAGCGCCAGCGACGGGGTGTCGGCCCAGTGGGCATCCTCCAACACGATCAGCGCCGGCTGAGCCCCGGTGGCCCCGTCGAGGGCGTCGACGACCGCGGCGAACAGGCCGGCCCGCCCCCCCAGCGGCTCGCCGCCAAGCAGCCCAGATGAGTCGCTGACGGTAGGGCTAGCACCTGGGGCGGGCCCAGTGCCCGAGCCGAGGAGACGGCCGAGCGCCTGCGTCCAGGGCCAGTAGGGCGGCATCTCGCTGTCCGGGCAGCGCCCCCAGGCGACGGCGAATCCGGCGTCTCGAGCGGCGTCGGTCAGCGCCTCGACGAGTCTGGTCTTGCCGATCCCGGCGTCGCCCAGGACCACCGCCGCTCGTCCATGTCCCGCCGAAGCGTCGCCCAGCAACTCCACGAGCGCGGCCAGTTCCCGGCTCCGTCCGACCAGCGTCTCCCCCGTCGCCTGCACGGCCCCATCTTCGCCCCGCCCGCCCCTCCACGAGGACCCGGCAGTGCAATCGTTGGACCACGGCCCGCAGTTTTCGCCCGATGGGTGCGACGCTGCCGGGGACTTGTCCCATCTTCGTGTGTCCGTCGAGCTGGATCGACTCCAACTTGGGGTCAGGCGGGCTCGGCGGCCCGGGTCTCGGCCACCGGGGCGTCGCCCACGTCGACCTCCACCGTCATCTCGGGGACGGTGGCGACGGCGGTCCGGTCGCCGTCGTCCGACTGCTGCTGATCGGCCAGAAACTCCTTCGTCTCCTGGTAGGCCTTCTCGATCAGCTCGTCGTGGCGCGACATGTCCCACAGCGCCACCTGGGCGCCGACCGACGGGATCTGCACGATCTTCAGCTCCGGGTGGCGGTCGGGCAGTGCCAAGGCGTCGAGGCGGATCCGGGGGAAGAGCAGGATGGTGAGGGCGTGGCGCAGGATCTGGCCGGGCGACCGGACGTCGGGCGGGGGCGAGGCGTGGCTGGCGGCCAGGACGTAGACGGTGTCGGCGCCGGCGTCGATGGCCGGTTTGAGCGGCACCTGCTCGGAGAGCACGCCGTCGAAGTAGAGCCGATCCCCCAGGCGCTGGGGCGGGAAGATGCCCGGCAGGCAGGTGCTGGCCATCACCGCGTCGATCACCGGGCCGGAATCGAGGATGACGGGCGAGCCGTCCTCGAAGTCGGTGACCATGATGCGCAGCGGCACGGCGGCGTCCTCGATGCGTTCGAGGGGGATGCGCTCGGTCAGGAACCGCCGCCACCCCTCAGGCGGGAAGAGGGAGCCCCGGCGCAGGGCGGCGCGGGCCATGCGCAGCGGGTTCCAGGTGAACACGTCCCGGGAGGTGACCGCCCGCCACAGCTCGCACAGCTCCTCGACGCGCTCCGGGGTGGCGCCCGCGGCCAGGAACCCGGCGTTGACCGCCCCGATGGAGGTGCCCACCAGCACGTCGGGGGCGATGCCTTCCTCCACCAGAGCCTTGAGCATGCCCACCTGGATGCTGCCCAGGTTGCCGCCGCCGGAGAGGACGAAGGCGTTCATGCGGTGACCGCACGGCCGGCTGAGGCGGGCGGCCGCTCGCGTTGGCGTCGGGGTGCCCCCCGGATCCTCCGGGCGGCGAGGGCCAGCAGCCACAGCGACGAGGCGCTGGCGGCGGTGATCACGGTGTAGACCACCAGACGGGTGGTGGGCGGGCCGGACTTCGCCTCCCGCAGCAGCAGGTCGGTGTCGGGCACGAAGCTCCGGTGGCCGTTGCCGGCGGGAATGGCCGGGGCGCCGATCTCGGGGTCGGCGGGGAGGTACACGGGCAGGCCGGCCAGGATGGTGCCCCGGTGCAGGCGCACGATCGTCTTCCAGTCGCCGGCCACCGGGACGGGACGCTCCGAGGTGAAGCGCCCGTCACCCGCCGGCTGCATGCGGGCCTGGACGGCCCCCCCGCCCTGCCAGGAGAAGGCCTCGAACCAGTTGGCGCCGTCGGCCGCCTCCGGCCGGTCGAGGTCGACGGTGACGGTGGCGAGGCGGCCGTCGTCCTGCCGGTCGAGGGTCACGTCCCCGGCCAGGTCGGCGCCGGTACGGGGAGAGGGGATGGCCAGGGCGACGAGAATCGCCGCCACCGCCCCGGCCGTGGCCAACCCAGGCAGGCGCACCGGCTCGCCGCCGGCGGCGGCGCCGGCCACCACCCCGAGGGCGGACGCTCCCACCGCGGCCAGGGCGGTCACGCCCAGCACCTCGGGCAGGAGATCCGCCCCCCACGGATGCCGGCCCCACAGCTGGCTCCACCACCACTCGCCGGCCAGACCGAAGGTGGCCATACCGGCGCCGGCGGCCAGAGCCAGGCGGCCCCGGCGCGCCGTGCCCGCCCAGGCGGCGGCCAACTCCACGGCCAGGGCGGAGGCCAGGTAGAGGGGGAAGCGGGGCACGATGTAGCCCAGGGCGGGCCCGGCCAGGAGCGCGATGGTCCCCCTTAACAGGATGAAGCCGATGGCCATGACCAGGGCGCCGCCCCGACCGAGCACCACCCGGGCGCCGACCAGGCCGGTCCCGGCCGCCAGGGTGATGATCACCGGGTGGAAGAGCTGCTGGAACTGGGGCGCGCCGAGGTCGAACTCGCACTGGAAGGTGGACAGGCGCACCAGCGTCGCCCCGGCCAGCAGCCAGTGCAGGGACCGGGGCCAGAAGCCACCGCCTCTGGGCACCCCGGCCTCGCGCATCGTCATCCACAACGAGATGGTGCTCAGCCCGCCCCCGCCCACCAGCAGCAGGTGGGTCGGGCTCCACAGCGTCACGTCCACGCCGTAGCTGGCGTGCCACCAGTCGTCGAGAGGAAAGCCGACGAAGGCGGCCGTGCCGAAGGCAGCCAGCGGCAGCATGGACCACGGCACCTGCCAGCGGCCCCAGCGGAAGCCGGTCCGGGCGCCGGTCACGGTGGCGAAGACGATGCCGGCGGTGGCCGACACCAGGATCAGGGCCAGGCCGGCCACGATCATGATGTGAGGCACCGTCCACAGCGTCTTGTCCCGTCCGAACTGGATGTGCCAGGCCACATCGGTGTAGAAGCCGACCACCGACAGGACCGGCGCGAACAGGCCCAGGCCGACCACGGCCATCGCCCAGCCGGGCAGACCGGTGAGGCGTTCCAGGGCATGGGGGATGCGGGCCGCCTGCCGGGCCCAGCGTTCCGGGCCGGGCCCGGGCTCGCCCATCCGGAAGAGGGCGGCGGTGGCCAGGGCCAACAGGATCAGGGGGCCGGCGACCAGGGGCCACTGGGCGCCGACATCGGCGCCCGCGGCAGCCATGAACATGACCCTCCCTAGCCCCATGGGCCTGCCCTACCCACGCCCGGCGTGGATCATCCTTCCCCCGGGTACCAACTCCGTTGCCGTGGATCTCCTCTACGCCACCCTGCGCACCATCCTGCGACCCGGCATGGCCCGGGGCTTCGAGTGGGTGGTGGACGGCGAGGAGCACATCCCGCCGGCGGGCGGCGTCGTCCTGGCCGCCAACCACATCTCCTACTTCGACGCCCTGTGCCTGGCCTACGTGGCCGACCGGCGGGGCCGGCGCATCCGCTTCCTGGCCAAGGCGTCCTTCTTCGACGTGCCCGTCCTCGGTGCCGTCCTGCGGGGCGTGGGCGACATTCCCGCCGGGCGGCGGCGCCGGGGGGCGCCCGGCGCCTCGGCCCTCGACGAGGCCGTGGCCGCGCTGGACGCCGGCCAGTGCATCGGGATCTTCCCCGAAGGCAGGATCTCGGGCGACCTCGAACCCGGCGAGGCCCACACCGGCGTGGCTCGGCTGGCCGCCGGCGCCGGGGTGCCGCTGATCCCCGTCGGCCTGTGGGGCAGCCACCGGCTGTGGACCCGGAAGCGCCGGCCCCGCCTGCACCGCGGCACGGCGGAGGCGGTGGTGGTCGGGCCTCCGGTCCGGGTGGAGCCGGACGAGGACGCCCGGGCGGCGACCGACCGGATCATGGACGCCATCTGCGCCCAGGTGGCCGAGGCCCGACGCCTCTACCCCCAGCGGCCCCCGCCGGGGCGGGAGGAGTGGTGGGACCTCGACGCCGACACGGACCGGCTGCGCAGCTGCCGGCGGTGACCGGATCCGGCCTGCGTCGGGCCCTGGGGGGAATGGCGGCTCTGGCCGCGGGGACGGCGGTGCTGGGCGTGGTCGAGCTGCGGGTGGCGGGCATCTGGCCCCGCCTGCCCCGGCCCGACTTCGACCTCGACGGGCCCATCGACCCGGAGGTCGCCGGCCCCGGGGGCGACGCCGGGGGCGACGGCGGGCGCCGGCTCCGCCTGGTGTGGTTGGGGGATTCCACCGTGGCCGGCGAGGGTGCCTCCGACGCGGCCCACACCCTGCCGCACCTGGTGGCCCGGGATCTCGACCGGCCGGTGGAGATCCGGTCCCTGGCCGAGCCGGGCACGACGGTGGCCGAAGTCCTGCGCCGGCAGGCCCCGCGGGTGGCCGGCCTGGGACCGGACGCCGTGTTCGTGAGCGTGGGCGCCAACGACGTCAGCCACCTCCACACCCGGGGCTGGTTCGGCCGCCGCTACCGGGAACTGGTCCGGTCCCTGCCCGGCGGGATCCCACTCGTCCTGCTCGGCGTGCCCGACATGGGGGCCGGTGTCCCCCGGCGGGTCCAGCCGCTGCGGGCCTTCTCCGAGTGGCGGGGAGCGCGTCTCGACGCCGCCGTGCGCCGGGCGGCCCGGGAGGCGGGCGCCACCTACGTCGACATCGCCGGGCGGACGGGGCGCCTGTTCCGTCGCCACCGGCGCCGGCTGTACGCCGCCGACCGGTACCACCCGGACGACGAGGGCTACCAGACCTGGGCCCGGGCCGTCCTCGACCGGCTCCGGGAAACCGGGACGCTGTCTAGTACGTCATGACCGGGCGGCGGCCGTCAGCCCGTCGAGCAGCTCGGCCACCAGCACCCGGGCGCGGGCGTCCACCAGCCGCTCCACCTGCCGGCCGGCGATGGGTCCCTCCTTCTCCGTGCGGTTCCAGGCCGCCAGCGTCACCCCGGTCAGGGGGTCGGCGTGGAAACGCAGCTCGGGCCACTCTGCGCCCAGGGCCTGGGCGCACGCAGGGGCGGGGAGGAGGCACGGGAACACGACCCGCCACCCGCCTTCGACCCTCACCTGGTAGATGCCGGCGGGGAGCTTGCGGTCGCCCGGGGCGATCAGCACCTCCACGATCGGGTCGACATCCGGGGGCAGGCTCCACAGCGCCACGGACTGGCCGGCGACCCGGCGGTGGTGGGCGCAGCCGACGCCCCGGCGGAAGAGGCAGGGCGCCATGTGCGGGACTCCGACGTACCCTCCCCGCGGGACCCAGCTCACGTCGAGCAGCGGTCCGGTGGGCGACGAGATGCGCGCCCCCAGGGTGGGGACGGCCAGGGCGAGCGTCGCCGCCATCCGCAAGGAGTCGAAAGCCGCCTGGCTGACCATGCCCGAGTCCTCCCCTGCCGCCGTCATGTCTAAGCGGGCCCTAAGCATAAAGATTAGGGAACCCTAAGACAACCTCGAAAAGCAATCAGCAGTGGAGGAACTCCACCAGGCGCCGGGCCAGGGCCTCGTGGCCCTCGGCATTGGGATGGAAGGGACCCGGCTCGCCCCAGCCGGCGGCCCAGGGATCGGCGGTGCAGATCTCATGGCCGGCCAGGGCATCGCGCCCGTCGAGCACCTCGAGACCGGCCGAGCCCGCCTCTTCCACGATGACGTCGTTGAGCTGGTCGGTGCGGGTGTCAACCCGTCGGCGCGTTCTCCGCCCGGGCCCGCCGGGGGCCATCATGGCCGGCCATGTCGCTCTCCGATGCGCGCGCCGGTGCCGCCGCCGTCGCCCCCATGGTGATCGGGGTCATCCCCTTCGGGTTGGTGGCCGGGGCCACGCCGGTGGCCACCGGGTTGGGGGCGGGGGCCGCCCTCGGGTTCTCCACCATCGTCTTCGCCGGGGCCTCCCAACTGGCCGCCATCGACGTCCTGGCCGGCGGTGGATCGGTGGTCGTGGCCGTCCTGGCCGCCTGGACCATCAACCTGCGGATG
>Ga0299907_10000825_pt1 | contig 16332 bp, 11 predicted proteins | sample RVTome_16_FD_198680 | JGI IMG/M metagenome (GOLD analysis project Ga0299907, IMG submission 198680) | Soil microbial communities from uranium-contaminated site in the Upper Colorado River Basin, Wyoming, United States - RVT152D67 (version 2) ...
CGACGGGCGGCCTGCTCTGGATTCTCCCCTTTGTCGATGCCGCCTCCGGGGGTGGCCCACCAAGCGCCGTCCTCTGGCCGCGACGGATCGCGACCTCGGAACATCAACACTCTGGGCCCGGGTGCGACGAGGACCACCCGCGCCGTCGGACGGGTAATCGATCTCTCGGCCATTTCGCCAGGTTATGGCCTCTGGTGAGCAGACCTGGCGCCATTACCCTTTCGAGAGATGAGGAACATCCCGGAGAAACCCAGTCTCGAAGGTCTCGAGGAGAAATGGGACCGAAGTTGGGAGACGGACGCCACCTACCGATTCGACAGATCCCGGACCCGCGAGGAGATCTTCGCCATCGACACCCCGCCGCCGACCGTGTCGGGGTCGCTGCACATGGGATCCGTCTTCGGATACGTCCAAACCGATTCCCATGCTCGGTATCGCCGGATGTCGGGCAAGGAGGTCTTCTATCCGATGGGGTGGGACGACAACGGGTTGCCCACCGAGCGGAGGGTGCAGAACTACTACGGGGTGCTTTGCGACCCCTCCCTCGCTTACGACCCCGGCTTCGAGCCCGCTTCTGAGCCGAGCGATCCCCCGATCCACATCAGCCGGCGCAACTTCATCGAGCTCTGTCACGTTCTCACCGCGGAGGACGAGAAGGTTTTCGAGCACATCTGGCGCACCCTGGGGCTTTCGGTGGATTGGACCCAGACCTACGCCAGCATCGACGATCACAGCCGCCGCACCTCACAGAAGGCCTTTCTGCGCAATCTGGGGCGTGGCGAGGCCTACTCCCAGGAAGCTCCGGTGCTCTGGGACATCGACTTTCGGACTCCAGTCGCCCAAGCCGAGCTGGAGGACAGGGAACGCCCGGGCGCCTATCACAGGATCGGATTCCTCCGTCCGGACGGGTCAAAGGTCTTCATTGAGACCACCCGGCCGGAGCTGGTCTGCTCCTGTGTGGCCCTGGTGGCCCATCCCGACGATTCCCGTTACCGGGACATCGTCGGGACCACGGTGACCACCCCTGTCTTCGGGGTGGAGATCTCTGTGGTCGCTCACGAACTGGCCGACCCCGAGAAGGGGACCGGTGTCGCCATGATCTGCACCTTCGGGGACACCACCGACGTCACCTGGTGGCGTGAGCTCGACCTCCCCACCCGGGCGGTGATCCAACACGACGGTCGCTTCCAGGAGGAGACACCCGAATGGCTATCGGGTGATGACGGCGCCTATCAGCGTCTGGCCGGGCTCTTTCCCAACCAGGCGAGACGGGAGATGGTGGAGATGCTCCGGCAGAGCGGCGATCTCGAAGGCGAGCCCCGCCAGGTCACCCACTCGGTCAAGTTCTACGAGAAGGGAGACCGGCCGTTGGAGATCGTCACCAGCCGGCAGTGGTACATCCGCAACGGGGGCCGAGACGACGACCTTCGGAAGAAGATGCTGGAGCAGGGGGAGCAACTCCATTGGGTCCCTGACTTCATGGAGAGCCGTTACCGGCATTGGGTGGAGGGGTTGAACGGAGACTGGCTCATCTCCCGGCAGCGGTTCTTCGGGGTCGCCCTCCCGCTCTGGTACCCGCTGGACGGGGAAGGAGAGCCCGATTATGAGAGGCCAATCCTCCCTAGCGAGGATGAGCTTCCCGTGGATCCGACTTCCGAAGTCCCGACCGGTTTCGAGGAGAGCCAGCGGGGCGAGCCCGGGGGATTCGTGGGGGATCCCGACATCATGGACACCTGGGCCACTTCCTCGCTGACCCCACAGATCGCCGGTCATTGGGACGACGACCCCGATCTGTGGCAGCGGGTGTTCCCCATGGACATCCGGCCACAGGGACCCGACATCATCAGGACCTGGCTGTTCAGCACCGTCCTTCGCTCCCATTATGAGCACGGCGATCTGCCCTGGCACACCGCCACCGTCAACGGGTGGATCCTCGATCCCGACCGGAAGAAGATGTCCAAGTCAAAGGGAAACGTGGTTACTCCCATGCAGTTCATCGAGGAGTACGGGGCCGATGCGGTGCGCTACTGGGCCTGCAGTGGCCGGCCTGGCGTGGACACTGCATTGGACCTGGGGATGATGAAGATCGGCCGTCGTCTTGCCATCAAGGTTCTCAACGCCTCCCGTTTCGCTCTGGGGTTCTCCGACAACGTCGCTCCAGAGGCAATCAGGGAGCCGCTCGACCGATCGATGTTGGCTTCTCTCCGTCACACCGTGGAGGAGGCGACCAACGCGTTTGAGCGCTACGACTACGCCAAGGCGCTCGAGTTGGCCGAACGATCGTTCTGGGAGTGGACCGACGACTATCTCGAGCTGGTCAAGACGAGGGCCTACGACGGCGGTGACGGGGGCGCCTCGGCTCACGCCGCCCTCCAGCTCTCCCTACGTGTCTATCTGCGGCTCTTCGCCCCATTTCTCCCCTTTGTCACGGAGGAAGTGTGGAGTTGGTGGCAGGCGGGGTCCGTGCACAGAGAGCCGTGGCCGGCCGCCGACGAGCTCTTCGACCACGGTGGTGACCGGGCGGTCATCGAGGCGGTCTCCGCGGTGCTGAGCGCGGTGCGACGAGCCAAGTCCGACGCCCAAGTCTCGATGCGTGCCGAAGTGGAGGAGGTCGAGATCACCGACGCCACTGAGAATCTCGAATGGATTCGCGCCGGCGAGGAGGACCTGAAAGCCGCGGCGCGGGCGTCGACGATCTCCTATGCGGAGGGCGAGTCTTCGGTCGAGGTAGCGCTGGCCTGACGCAATGCATGGTTTGGGTGCGCCTTCTCAGGGGTATTAGCTGTCAACGCCCCCAAAAGGAAGGAAAAGCACCATGAGGACTGGTGGAATCGGAGGGAGCTTGGTGCTGATCGCACTAGGCGCCATCCTCTATTGGGCAGTCAGCGCAGAAGCCGAGGGCTTCAACATCAACATGATCGGTCTGATCCTGTTGATCGTTGGTGTGATCGGATTGGTGTTGACACTGATCATGACTGCCAGCGCCGAGACGACTGACTCTGACAGAGACGTCACCGTCATCGAACGCTGACGGCAGCGAACGACGATTGAGACAACCGAGCAAGGGACGGGAGGGGGTCGATCCGCGTCCCGATTGGGAGATCGCGGGTTGGCCCCCTCCCAGCTATTGGATAAAGATCGGGTTGGCCCTGATCGGGACGGTGATCGCCCTCCAGCTCTTCGCCACGCTCCAGGGGATCTTCCTGGTGATCGTGGCGTCGTTCGTATTGGCCGTCGGCTTCCAACCAGCAATCGAGTGGTTCGAGCGTCGGGGGGTGAGACGTGGTCTGGGCCTGGCCGCGGTGCTGATGGCGTTCCTGATCGGCATCGGCGGCCTTCTCGCCCTTGCCCTGCCCCTGATCGTTTCCCAGCTCGGTGAGCTCGTCGAGCAACTGCCAGCCTTCCTCGAGAGGATCCAGCAGGAAGAGGGAGTGATGGGTCGTCTCGCTGCGATGATCGACATCCAGGGAATCACCGAAGACGCAGCAGCTGACCCGAGCACGACTCTGGGGGTATTGGGGAGCATTGCCGGCTTCGGGTTCAACTTCCTCACGGTGGTGGTCGTGACCCCCTATTTCGCCATGGCCATGCCCGCGATCAAACGCTGGGTGGTCCGGCTGCTCCGGCCGCGGCATCGGGAGGACTTCGTTTACGTGGTCAATCAGGCCACGGACCACATGGCCAACTTCATCCTCGGCAACCTGGTGATCAGCCTGATCGCCGGTGTCGTCACCTATGTGGGCCTCAGGCTCATCGGCGTCCCCTATGCCCTGGCTCTTGCGGCGTGGGTGGCCATCACCGACCTGATACCGGTATTCGGTGCGCTGCTCGGAGCGGCCGGGGTGGCGGCGGTGGCGTTCTTCTCCGGCGTCGGGCCGCTGGTGGCGTCTGTGCTACTCCTCATCGTCTACCAACAGGTCGAGAACTGGATCATCGCACCCCGTGTGATGAACCGGGCCGTCGACCTCAGCCCGGCAGCTGTGATCATCGCTCTCATGGTCGGCGGCAGCATCGCTGGGTTCGCCGGGGCACTCCTCGCCCTGCCGCTGGCGGCCCTGGCCAAGATCCTCGTCGAGGAGTTCATCGTCAAGGAGCGGCTCGAGCGGGTGCGCGACGAAGTGACTCTCCCTTCGGAGCGGCCGAAACGCCAGCGCGGGGCCGGCACAGCGCGGCCGCTGCCATGAGCGTCCAGGCATGACTTCCGAAGGCCCCTTCGCCAAACAAGAGATTCGGGGGACCCTGGTGGGCGGCGGTGTAGCCGCATTGGTCATGTTTTTCATCATCATCGGGGTCGGCCGGGTGCACTCCTTCGAGGCCCTCCGTCTCATCGAGGCGGCGCTGCCGACGGCGCATTTCCTGGGTGCGGCGGCCGTAGGGGGTTCGGTGACGGTGCTCGCCTTGCTGCTGACACTGCTCGGTCTCAGCCTCTCATCGGACTTTCGCTTCAGCGACGCGCTCTATGAGAGGGCCGCCTTCCTCACACGGCTCAGCGTCCTCGCCATCATGCTCGGCAGCCTGTTGCTGCTGGCGGTGGCGGTACCCATCGAGCAGGTGGAGGATCTCGCCACCTACTACGCCGTCTTTTATTACGTCCTGGTCGGCGCGCTCGCAATCCTGGGCGGTCTGGTCATCGCGATAGGGGTGATCATCGGCTTTCTTCTCCGCGGGCTGATCGCCATCGGCCACTCCGAAGCGGAGAGCGACCTGCTCGATGGTGATCAGACGGGCCAGGATTATGAGAGCCGAGGTAAAGGGGCCTAGTCCCGGCCCTTGCGTCCCAAATGGAGGTCGGTCTCGCGGAGACGCCGGCGGATCTCGGTCTCCGCACCGTGCTCTCCGGGTCTGAACAGGATCGAGGGCTCGACCCCGTCGGGAAAGTACTGCTGGGAGACGATCCCGTCGGGGTCATCGTGGGGGTATTCGTAGCCCATTCCGTGGCCGAGGTCTCCGGCGCCCCGGTAGCCGCTGGAGCGAAGGTGAAGCGGGACCGACGGGGTCGGGCCATCACGGACCAGAGTCTGACCTGTGCCGATCGCCCGAGCCACGGAGTTCGACTTGGGTGCCGTCGCCAGATACAAGGCGGCATGGGCCAGATGGTAAGTGGCCTCGGGAAGGCCGACGTACGCCAGGGCCTGGGAAGCGGCCACAGCCACCTGGAGGGCATTCGAGTCGGCTAACCCGATGTCCTCTGAGGCGAGGATGATCATGCGGCGTGCGATGAATTCTGGGTCCTCGCCACCCTCCAGCATGAAGAACAGCCAGTAGAGGGCGGCATCCGGATCGGAGCCGCGAAGCGACTTGATGAAGGCGGAGATCACGTCGTAGTGGCTGTCGCCGGCCTTGTCGTATCTCACCAGACGACGTTGCAGTGCCTCGGCGACGTCCTCCTCGGTGATCCGGGTCCTTCCCCCGGCCTCGGCGATGAGAGCAGCCACCTCCAGGCTGTTGAGAGCCTGTCTCGCGTCACCACTCGTGCGGTTCGCCAGCTCGGAGACCGCTTCGGATTCGAGCTCCAGGCGCATACCTCCCAAACCGCGCTCCTTGTCTGTCATGGCCTTCTGAACGAGGGCGCTGACGTCGTCCGGGGACAGCGGCTCCAGCCGGAACAGGGTCATCCTGCTCATGAGGGGGCTGTTGACTTCGAAGTACGGGTTCTCGGTGGTGGCGCCGACAAGCACGATGGTCCCGTCCTCCACGCCGGGAAGCAAGGCGTCCTGCTGGTTCTTGGCGAAGCGATGGATCTCGTCGAGAAAGAGCACGGTGCGCCGCTCCTCGGTGGCGAGATGGCGCCTGGCATCGGCGAGGACCTCACGGATGTCCTTGACCCCGGCCGAAGTCGCAGAGAGGGTGGTGAAGTGGGCATCGGCATGGGTGGCGATCAGCCGGGCAAGGGTGGTCTTACCCGAGCCGGGAGGTCCCCACAACAACATGGAAATCGGTTGCCCCGACTCGACCACCAGGCGGAAGGCCGAGCCCTCCCCGAGCAGGGCACGCTGACCCACCACATCGGACAGGCGGGATGGGCGCATTCGTGTCGCCAGCGGTGCGGCCCCCGCCGCAAGCTCCTCGGCCCGCGCCGAGAACAGATCACTCATTGCCCGAGCCTACGACCCGGCGTCCCCAAGATGGGTCGCGAACCATGCTGCGGCGAGATCGGCCACCGCATCGAGCGCCCCGGGCTCCTCGAACAGATGAGTCGCGTCGGGCACCACGTCGAGCCTGGTCTTCGCGCTCATCTGCCCCTGCGCCTGGCGATTCAGGTCGAGGACGGTGAGGTCGAGCCCCCCCACGATGAGAAGGGTAGGTGCCTTGACTCGTGGAAGGGCCGATCCGGCCAGGTCCGGTCGGCCACCTCTCGAGACCACTGCGGCCACTCGGTCAGGCCGCTCCGCGGCGGCGCCGAGGGCTGCGGCCGCGCCTGTTGAGGCTCCGAAGATGCCGATCGGGGAGACCTGAGGAAGCCAGTCGATGGCTCCCACCACCCTGCGGGTGAGCAGCCCGATGTCGAATCGGTAGTTGCGGGTGACCAGATCGGCCCGCTCCTCCTGGTCGGTGAGCAGATCGAGCAGCAGGGTCTGCATCCCGCGCTCCTGGAGGGTCTCGGCGACGCGCCGGTTGCGCGGGCTGTGCCGGCTGCTACCCGAGCCGTGGGCGAAGACCACGGTGCCGATCCGGGGTTCCCCTTCGAGAAACCCCTGGAGTCTGGTGCCGTCCTGGAGGGGGATCGACGTGTCTTGGGGCATGAGAGCTCGCTGTCGAGTCGCGTGCCGCCTGCATTCTACGGGCGGGTGATGATCGGGTCGTTGCGTCCGGTTTCCCCGCAGCCTGCGCTAGCTGTGCAACACCAGCCTCTAATGTCCTGGCCGTGGCCACCAGTCGCGAAGTCGACTCCTGGTTCGAGGGATACGAGCATCCCGCCAAAGAGGCGATGCTTCGAGTGCGCGAGATCATCCTCGACGACGACCGAATCGAGGAGACCATCAAGTGGAAGAGCCCCACTTTCATGTATCGGGGGAACATGGCCAGCTTCAATCCTCGAACCAAGTCCCATGTCAGCCTGATGTTTCACACCGGGGCATCGATCCCCGGACAGTTCCCGCGTCTGGAAGGCGGCGGGGACACCGCTCGGTACATGAAGTTCGCCGACCTGGACGACGTCGAGATTGCGCGAGACGAGCTCCGCTCCATCGTCTCCGCCTGGTGCCGGTCCCGCTGATCGAGCTGATCCCTTTACCTCGGTAGTCTCTGCAGGTGGATGCCGCCGTGCTCGGCAGGGTCCTTCTCCGGGCCGCAGTAGTAACCGCCCTCGCCGCCACGCTGCTTCCCAAATCGCGGAGGCCGAGGCCGATGCTCCAGGCGGCGGCCACTCTCGCCTTGCTCGCCACCGCAACATTGGCGTGGGCGCTGATCACGGTGGACCTTTCCCTGGCCTACGTGGCGGAGACGACCTCGCGGGCGACGCCGTGGCCCTACCGGCTCGCAGCGCTCTGGGGGGGTATGGACGGGTCCATGCTGTTCTACGCAGCGATGACCGCCGCGGTGGCCGCCGTCGCCTTCCGGAGACGGAGCCCAGATCTCGCCATGAGGGTCGCAGCCGGCACGACGGGCGCGCTCTTGGCATTCACAGTGGTCTTCGCCAACCCGTTCACCGAGCTGCCCATACCGGCGGTCGACGGCACCGGTCTGCTCGCCATCCTCCAGCATCCGGCGATGATCTATCACCCGCCTTTGCTCTATCTCGGGCTCACCACGCTGGTCGTACCCTTCTCCCTGACCATCGGGCGCGTGCTCTCTCACGAGCCGGCCCTCGCGTCGGGGCCCGTTCATCGCTGGCTCGTCTTGTCCTGGACGCTGCTCACCGTTGGAATGGTTGCCGGGTCGAGCTGGGCCTACGTCGAGTTGGGCTGGGGTGGGTTCTGGGCGTGGGACCCAGTGGAGAACACTGCTCTCATGCCCTGGCTGGCGATCACCGCCTTCCTCCACACGTCTCGGGTCACCCGCCGTGACCGGAGGCTGGCGCGAACCACTGCCATCCTTGCGATGGTCCCGTTCGCCCTCGGCGTCCTCGGCATCTATCTCACCCGGTCGGGGGTCACCGGGTCGATCCATGCCTTTGCCGAGGACCCGGTGATCGGACGCATCCTGCTCGTTGCGGCGCTGATGGTGGGGATCGGTGTCATAGTCCTTGGTTGGCGCGCCAGTCCCGGGCTTCCGTGGGGAGCCGTAGAGGGAAGACGTGATAGCTGGCTCGCCGGGAATTCCATCCTCATCCTGGCTGCGCTGGTCTTCGTGGTCATCGGGTCGGCCTACCCCGCGTATGCCGAGGTGTTCTTCGCCGAGGAAGTGGCGATCGACTCGACGTTCTTCGTCGTCACCGTCTACCCCGTCGCGATCCTGGTCGTGGCCGGCCTGGCTCTGGCGCTGCGCACCCATTGGAACCTGCCCGGCCCGACCTGGCGCGAGGTGATGGGCTTCGCCGCACTCGCTATCGCGTTCGCCTCCGCAGCCGCTCTCGTCGGCCCAACCGGGGCATGGCCCGCCGCTCCCGGCGTGGGTGTGGCCATGGCGGCGCTGGGCATGTTGGTCTATCAGCTGGTGAGGGGGCGGGGGAGCGAGCTCGTCGCCCATCTCGCTCACATCGGCCTCGCATTGGTAATGCTCGGCGCGGCGGGAAGCGCCCTGGGAGGCGAGTTCTCGGGCACGATGCGCCCTGGGGAGTCCGTCGAGGTGAGCGGGCATGCGGTGGCCCTGGAGTCCATCTCGACCGGGGAAGCCGACCGGTTCGCCTACGCCCGTGCCGTGTTCGTGATCGACGGGGTGACACGGGTCGAGCCGGAGATCCGCGGTTACGAGGAGCAGGCTGCCCCGGTCGCCGAGCCGGCTCTGTGGTCGAGACCGGCGGGTGACGTCATCGTCGCCATCTCGTTGCTATTCCCGGACGCGAACGCGGTGGAGGTCAATGTGTTCGTGCGCCCTCTGGTGTGGCTGGTGTGGCTGGGCTCGCTGGTGACGGCGGCGGCGGGGCTCCTGTCTCTCGCCGGGAGAGGCGGAGCCGGCGAAGCGCCACGTCAACCGGCCAGAGTAGAGCGGCTAGAAGGAGAAACAGCCCGCGGAATGTCCGCTCGGTGACCCCGGACTCCAGCCCTTCGGGATCGAACGCCTGGGCGGCGGTGATCTCGCCCCGCCCTCCCGTGTTGGCGGAGATGCCGGCCATCAGCTCGGGGTCGGGCTCGCCGGGCAGGAACTCTGCCGCGAAGGACCTGGAGGCGACTGCAGACATCACCACGGTCTCCCCGTCGCCGCGATCGACGCTGACCCCGACGGCGTAGGTGCCGCCCTGTCGAGCCGGGACCACCGCCTCGTACTCGAAATCGGAGACCCGCTCGAGCGACACCTCCTCGGAGGCCCCGTCCGGGTAGCTGACGCGTGCGAGGGGTTCGGTGCCCGCAGGCCAGGCATCGGCGCCCTCGAGGGTGATGGTCATCAGCTCGTCGGCGATCGACGCCCTGACGCTCTGACCCTCGGAGCCTTCGAGCGGGAACGTGTCGCGGACCACGTCGGACCAGAAATCGGAGAATCCGTCCCACGACGCCCAGTTGGCTGCCCAGCGGTCCCCGGCGTCCGAAGTCCACGCGGTCACCTGTCCCAGCCCGACCCGCCATGAGGCGAGGAGGGGGTCGGAGAACTCTCCCACCTGAAGCTGGACGTCCGCGATGGGCTTGGGGCTGGTGGCCACGTACCCGAGAAGGGCAGGAGAGGAGGCGAGGTCACGCACCGCTGCGGCGGTGGAGGTGACCGCCGGGAAGAACTCGCCCTCGTTGATGAACGAACGTGAGGCGAGACGGGCCTCCTTGACGAATATCTCGGGGATCTCGTCCAGGTCGCGTCCCGGATAGAAACGGCCCCTACCCGCCTCGGCCACCTCCTCGAGGGCGGGGATGGCGCCCTCCCCGGTGCCCACCACCGACACGGTGATCCCCTCCTCGGCGAGCAACTCCACCTCCTCCACCAGATCACCGACGAAGGGGCTCCCCGAGATGAAGTCGGGCCCGAGGTCGAGCTCCGAGGTGAAGCCGTCGGTGAAGAGGATTATGTGCTTCAGCTCCTTTTCCGACTCGCGAAGAGCTTCGGCCGCAGTGCGCAGGGCGGGGACGATCCTCGTCTCGCCGAAAGGCCGCAGAGAACCGACGCCCTCGTCGATCGTCGCCCGATCGGGGAACTCCTGGAGGGGGATCACCCACTGGTTGGTGCCGCTGAACGCGAGAAGCCCCACCTCGTCGCCCGATCCCAGTGCCTCTATGGCGCGCACCGCGGCGGCTTTGGAGATGTCTGTCTTGTTGGGACCGCCCTCCGGGCCCCCCATCATCTGGCTCTCCGAGCAATGGCATGCGCCCATCGACTCGCTGGTGTCGATGAGGAGTACCTCCGCCACCTGGGCCTCGCGCTTGGCATCGGTGGCCTCGCTGTCAACCGGGAGGAGAGCCTCGAGCGGGGTGTCTCTATATCCACCAAGTCCGTAGGAATGGGTACCGCCGACGACGACCAAACCTCTGCCCAGGTTGCGGACGAAGCCGTCGAGGGCATTCATCTTCTCCGTGCTCAGATCCCTGGCGCTGACATCGATCAGCACCACGGCGCGGTGGATGGACAGGTCCTGAAGCCCGGGCATCGCCTCGATGGTCACTCGCTCCACGACCAGACCTCTCGCCTCGAGGGCACCCTCGAGAAGCTCGGCGTCTCCTTCCGCCCCTTCGACCAGGAGAACACTGGCCGGGCCGCGCACCTCTACTGCGCCACGGGTCTCGTCGTTTTCGGCCACCGCATCGCCGGGAAGACGGACTCGCGCGGTCAGTTCCTGGAGCCCGGGGCTGCCCGCCTCGACCTCGAAGGTCACGTAGTTGGCGCCGGGGGCGAGTCCTACGGTCTGATCTCCGACCTCCACCCCTCCACTGTGCAGCGTCACGGTGGCCTCGCCGGTGATCGTGGAGAGGACCTCCACGCTGGCCGTGAAAGTCTCGCCTTCGTTGATGCTGGAAGGAAGGTCGATCCCGGCGATGGCGGCGTCGGTGCGCTGCTCACCAGCGACGGTGTGGACGTCGACCACGACACCGAGAGTCTTGAGACGGTCGATCTCGGCGGACAGGTCACCGGTGTTCGCCCGTCCGTCGGAGACCAAGACGATGCGCTCCTTCGTCTCGCCGGTCAGAACGGATTCGCCGAGGCGAAGACCTCGAGCCAGGTTGGTGGACTCGGTGGAGACGCTACGGGCCCGTCGATAGCGCAGGGTCCCCACGGGGGTGGCCAGCCGGGCATCCTCGCCGAACTCGACAATCGCCCATTGCCCAGATCCGGCGTCGGTGAGCGATGACTCGACCCAACTCCGGGCCGTTTCGGCCGAGGCTCCCATCGACTCGGAAACGTCGACTGCGAAGACGGTGGTCACCTGGTCTGACCGAGTCGCGAAGACCGGGTTCACCAAGGCAGCCACCACCAGCGCCACGATCACCCCGCGGGCGGCAAGCCCCCAGCGCCACTGTCGGGTTGGGACACCCCGGGCCCGGCGGCTCACCCAGAGCTCGGCGGCGAGCACGGCGAGGAGGGCGGCAAGCACCCAGGGAAGAAGGCTGCGGGCCACCGTGGCCGGCTCGGTGACGACACCCTCGTCGGCCATCTCAGGTCGCAGTTCGGGTAGTTGTGACACCGGTGCGAGGTCGGATTCCGCTATGTCGGGGTTGACCGCGAACTCGATGGGCTCCTCGCCGTCGGGTTCCAGGATCCAGAACCCCGCCAGGTCTGCGATCGGCTCGGAGTCGCCGACCGACACTTTGACCCGGTTCCCCCTCGGATCGACCACGCTGGCCCCCGTGCTTCCCACCGGAACTCGCTCTCCCACGATTATCTCGGAAGCGGCACCCTGGGCAGTGGCCAGACCACCGACCATCCGAGCCCCGATGATCGGGTAGGAGATGTCGATGGGCAGATTGGACTGCTCGAGGGTGAATGCCAGGTAGAAGAAGGGGACGCCGCCGAACTCACCTGCGACGATGAGCGGTGCTCCCGGAGCCCCGAGGATCACCTCCCCTTCGCTGACGGTCAGCCGTTGGGCCTCGGCGATTGCGATCCTGGAGACATCGATGTCTTCCAGGATCGGATGATCTGCGACCAGGGTGGGGATGGGGTCGCTGACGCGGCCACCGGGAGTGAGCCGGCCCGGGACCCCTCCAGGGGCATCGATGGCGATGAAAGGTGCCGGGGGCTCAGCGGGCACCGGCGCACCGACGTAGATCTCGAAGTCGACGTCCTCTCCGAGAGCGACGTTCGTGTCGACCTCGGGGATCGCGGAGAGAAGCTGGTCGACGAAGAAGGTGTTCTCCCCATGGACCCTCGCCTTGAGGGTCCCCAAAGCCGGAGCGGCCGCGTAACGCTGGTTGTCGTAGGCGAGGAGATCCTCACCGTCGAGGAATGCGGCGACCCGAGTCCCCGCCGGCAGCTCGAAGGTCTCCTCGATGATCTGGCCGCGGGGGATGACGAGCTCCTCGGTCACCACGGTGATCCCGTCGACATCGAGACGGAGCACTTGGGTGGCGTCGGCACCTCCGGTCGACTCGATGCTCACCCTGGCCTGAAGCCCTCCGGGGCCAGCGTTGACCGATAACTCCCGGATCGCCCGGTTGGTGTCGGCCTCCCCCACCGGCTCGAAGCGAGTTCCCAGAGGTGCCAGCCTCTGTGAGACGTCGTCGACGTGACCATCGCCGATTAGCACGAATCCGGTTGGCCGGTCGACGGTGGCGAGAGACTCGGCGAGCGCGAACGCGGCCTCGTAGTCGACCGTCGAGGCCATGGTCCGGATGGTGTCCACCGCTCGTTCGAACTCGGCAGCAGATCCGTTGTCCTCGAGCAGGACCGTTGGATGTGCCGTGGCGGCGATGAGGCTGGCCGTGCCTTCCTCGGGCAGCTCGGCACGCAGGGTCTTCGCCCGTTCCACTGCCGTGGCGAGTCGATCGGGGTCGCCGTCGATGGCGGCCATGGAGCCGGAGGCGTCGATGATGAAGACTGTGTGCTCGGCGAGAGCCGCGGTCTCGAGCGAGGCGGGGCGGGCCAGAGCCACCGAGAAGAGAGCCACCGCAGCCAGTTGGAGGATGAGGAGCAGGCTCCATCGAAGCTTCTGCCAGGGCTCGGCGGCGGTGATGCTGTGGCGGAGACCGTCCCAGTGCAGGAGTGAGGACACCCGGGTTGGGGGGCGGCGCGGGGTGAGCATGTGAAGGATGACGATCGGCGCCGCCAGTGCCAGGGCTGCCAGCCCGGCGGGGAGAAGGAGGGTCACCTCAGCACACCGGCCCGTCGCCAGGTCTTGAAGAGGAGATCCTCGATGTCCTCACGAGAGTCGACCTGCATGTAAGTTGCGCCGGTAGAGCGGGTGACACTTGCAACCTCCATCCGCCAGCGCTCGACTCGCTCTCGGTAGGACCTGGAGACTTCGTCGGTGACCGACACAGTCAAACGCTCGCCCACCTCGGAGTCGACCAGTTCGAGATCGCCGCTGTACTCGGGGGTGGCGTCCTCCTCACAGAGGACATGCAGCACCACCAGGTCGGAGCCGGTGGCTCTCAGACCCACCAGCGACTGCCAATCGGGGGTGAGCAGATCGCTGGCCACGACAGTGATTCCCGGCAAACCCGACTGACTGAGGAGATGGCCTGCAGCCCGGGCGAAAGGGGTCTCGCCGGCCGCCCCGAGGCCCTCGAGGTAGGAGAGCATTGCCGGCACGGCCGGCCTTCCGGCGAAACGCGGAGGGCGCGCCCTCTCAGGGAAGGTGCGAACCGAGACCGCGTCGTGAGCGGTGAGGGCGACGAACCCGATGGCGGCGAGGAGCCGCTTGGCCTGCTCCAGCTTGCCTCCCACCTCCATAGAGGCCGAGGTGTCGACCAGCATCCGCACGGTGACCTCGTCGTCGGCCTCGTACAGCTTTATGAGCACCTGGTCGAGACGGGCAAGGACGTGGTAGTCGATGCGACGGAAGTCGTCCCCGGGGTGGTACTCCCTGAAGTCAGAGAAGTCCACGGTGTTCCCGTGCCTGGTCGAGACGTGCTCCCCGCCGAAGCGGCCGGCGAGCCTGTGCCTGTTGGCGAGCTGAAGTGTTTCCAGCCGGGCCATGAGGGCCGGGCTGAGCAGGGTCACGGGGCACCCCTGATCGAGGACTTGGGCTCGTCGGTAGAGCGCAAGACCTCATCGATGATCACCTCGGGCCTGACTCCTTCCGCGGTGGCCTCGTAGCCGAGGACCAGACGGTGCCGCAGGGCAGGAGTCGCGGCCCATCGGACGTCCTCGGCGGTGACATGGGGCCGCCCGTCGATCAGAGCGGCGGCTTTCGCTGCCATCACCATGGCCTGACCCCCTCTGGGAGACGCTCCCCAGCGGACGTACCGCTTGACGGCCGGAGGAGGGCTGTTCCCGTCCGGGTGCGTGGCCTCGACGAGAAGCGATACGTAGCGGATCAGATGGGAGGCGATGGGGACCTGGGGAGTGATCGAGATCATGTCTGCCACAGTCTTCAGGTCGGCGACCCTGGGCACCTCCGCGACGATGCCTCCCGTGGTGCGGCGGAGGATCTCCTCGAGGACGACGGCCGACGGTGGGTTGACCCCGACCTTCAGGAGGAAGCGGTCGAGCTGGGCCTCGGGGAGTGGATAGGTCCCTTCCAGCTCGATCGGGTTCTGAGTGGCGAGAACCAGGAATGGGCGGGGAAGGGGCCGGGTTTCGCCGGCGACGGTGACCTGCCGCTCCTGCATCGCCTCGAGCAGGGCAGCCTGGGTCTTCGGTGTGGCGCGGTTGATCTCATCGGCGAGGAGGAGATTGGTGAATATCGGCCCCGGGCGGTACTGGAAGCGGCGATGGCCCGCTTCGTCCTCTTCGAGGATCTGTGTTCCTACGACGTCGGCGGGCATCAGGTCGGGGGTGAACTGCACCCTCCCGAACTGGAGACCCACCGAGGCGGCGAGGGCCTTGACCAGCTCGGTCTTCCCCAGTCCGGGGACGCCCTCCAACAAGATGTGCCCTTCGGCGAGAAGCCCGACCAGCGTCTGTCGGATCAGCTCGGGTTGACCGGCGATGCGACGCGAGACTGCGTCTTCCACTGCGAGGGCCGTCTCCGCGTAGTGATCGAAGCTCTGCTGGTCGAGGTCGGGCATTCGAGTCCCCCTTTATCTGGCTTCCGCAGCTAGATGGTCGAAGTAAGTCTGGACGATCCCTCTCATCGACGGAGGGAGCTGCAGCGCCGACAGGGCGTCGGCGGCGTCATTCAGGTACTCAGGGAGGACTTGTGCGTAGGGGACGACAGATTGGCCCCGCTGGGTGGGGGCCTCACCCCGGCCGATGATGGATCCCTCTCCGGTGCCGCCGTCGATCCCCACCTGGATCAGGTCGGACACTCCTCCGAGGTCCGCGGGGTCGTAGACGCTGGCGGTATCGACCTCGGTGCCATATCCCTCGCCGGCCCTCGGTCCCACCGAGCCCTGTCCGCCCTGGCCGGAGGCGCTCCCGTCTCCGGGACGCACTCCCGAGATCGTTCCCGAGGCTCCGCTCTGGCCGGCTTGGCCCCCGCCACCCTGCCCCTGACCCTGTCCCTGTCCTTGTCCTTGTCCTTGTCCCTGACCCTGGCCTTGTCCCTGTCCTTGTCCTTGTCCCTGCCCCTGCCCCTGGCCCTGCCCTTGACCTTGTCCCTGCCCCTGAGCCATGGTGCCGGCGAGCCGAGCCTGCACCCCGTCCAGGGCACGCTGGGTCTCCGTGATTGCCTGTTGGCCCCGTGCCCCGCTCAGCCCGCTGCTCTGGCTGGCGGCTGCGTCGCGGAGGGCTTGGGCGGCAGAGGCGAGGTCGCCTGAAGCGAGGGAGTCGGCGGCGCGCGAGAGCTGGTCTGAAAGCATCGGGTTGCCCGCCGCCTGGGATGCGGCGAGCTCGCCGAGACGGTCCTCCAAGGCCCTCAGCTCGGGCTCGGACAACTCGTCGAGACGGTCGGCCAGCTCCTGGAGCTGGGAGACGGCATCGACCGGTGCTTCCGAGATGAGGGGCCTAAGACTCAGGTCGCGGGCGAGGCCCTGAACCGCGGCTTTCTGTGCCAGGAACTGGGGATCGACCCGCGCATCGAGCCTCTGCTCGGATTCATCCAACGCCTCGAGCGCCTGTTCGACGGTCTCCGCCTCCTGCAGCTCTTTGGCGAGACGTTCGAGCTCAGCGACGAGCTCTTCTGACCCCTCGACGTCCGATTCTGCTACGGCTTCGGCGATCTTCACCACTTCTTGGGCCTCTGCGTCCAGCGCATCCCGGATACCCGTGGAG
>Ga0299907_10000826_pt1 | contig 16327 bp, 15 predicted proteins | sample RVTome_16_FD_198680 | JGI IMG/M metagenome (GOLD analysis project Ga0299907, IMG submission 198680) | Soil microbial communities from uranium-contaminated site in the Upper Colorado River Basin, Wyoming, United States - RVT152D67 (version 2) ...
GCCGGCGCGCGCGCCGGCGCGCTGTCGGTGCTGTGCGGCGTCGCGGCGCGGGAGAGCGCACGGCAGAACCGACCGGTCTCGATTGCCGAGCTGAACGGGCTGCCCGGCGAGCCGGGATGAGGTTGCGCACACATCGACCACGGTAGCGACGATGAGCACGATCCACCTCACCCCCGCGCGCCGCTGGCGCCTTGCGGATGTCCTCTACGGCCAGCTCCTGATGCGGATCGTCAACGGCGACGTCGCCGAGGGCGACCGCCTGCCGTCCGAAGCCGAGATCGGCAAGATGTTCGGTGCGTCGCGCCCGGTCGTGCGACAGGCGTTGATGCAGCTTCAGGCGGATGGACTGGTATATGCCCGGAAGGGAGCGGGCACCTTCGTCCGCATGCGCCCGCCCGCCCGTCTTCATGACTTCGTCGAGCCGGCGGAGGTCGCCAGCTATCTGCGCTCGTTCGAGCTACGGACCGCTCTGGAGGGCGAGGCGGCGCGTCTCGCCGCCATGCGGCGCACCCGCAACCACCTGAAGGCGATCGAGGACGCCGCGCACGCTCTCGACGACGCCATCACCCGCAAGGAAACCGGGCACGAGGCCGATTTCTGGTTCCACATGGCCATCGCCAAAGCGACCGACAACGAGCTGTTTTCGCGCGTTCTCGACGACCTCGCGGACATCATGCGCGGCTCGATGGCGATGGGACTGTCGCTTACCAGAACCGGCTCCGATCTGCGCCGCAGCCAGGTCCTGAAGGAGCACTGGCAGATCGCTGACGCCATCGCCACCCAGGATGCCGAGGCAGCAGCGCTGTACATGCGGTTCCATCTCGCACAGACGCGCCTTCGCGCGACGGATGCGCGCAGCGAAGCATAGCCTTGCGGCGCCTTGCCCCGTCCCCCACGAGGAAGCCGCAAGACCCGCCACTCCAGGCTCGCGTCGGGTGCCGGATCGTCGGGCCCAAGTCAGCCACATCGCGGCGGTCCAGCTGAAGCGGTCGCCGCCGCAGCCGCCGGCCATCCAGAGGATCGAAATACTCGAAGAAGCCGCGCTCGGCGATCAGGGCCGCCGTATCACCCCTCGGCCGTGCCGCAGCCCACGAAAGCCGCTCTCGGCGAGACCTTCACCATCAGAAATTGGTGATCGCCCAGATCGGGCCGCGCCAGTAGCGCCGGCGCTCGAAGCGCCAGTCGTTCGCCTGCAGGCTCGCGAGCCCGTACCGCGTACCAGCGAGCCACGTGTCCAGCCTTTCGGCCAGCGCCATGGCCGGCGAGCTCGAGCTCTACCTCAGGATCCCGAGCCTGTCCTCGGTCGCCGACACCGAGGTCTACGTCTACTACGGCAATGCCGGCGCGGCAGAAGCGAACGATGCCGATACCTGGAACCCCGACTACGGCGTCGTTTACCACCTGAAGGAGGACCCCGCCGGCACGGCACCCCAGGCCAAGGACAGCACCGTCAATGCGGTGCACGGCACCTATGACATTGCTGGGGCGACGGCCCTGGACAACATCCTCTGGGGTGGCAGGTGCATCCTCTTCGACAACGGCCCGCGCCTGCTCGTCGCCGACAACCCTGCAATCGAGAACACTGATCGGATCACGATCGAGGCCTGGGTCAACACGCTCAGCTGGCCCGCCCGGGCCGTCGTCTGCCGCAAGGAGGGCAGCTACATCCTCTACAATTTCAGCGGCGGCTTCTCCTGGTATCTCTTCGGGCCCGACAGCCGACTGCAGTACGACATCGCGGGCACCCTCGGGAACGGCAGCTGGGGCTACGTCGTCGGCGCCTACGACAAGGACGCCGGCCCCGACAACCAGCGTCTCTATCTGAACGGCACCCGGGTCGCTCAGATGAGCGATACGCAGCCCATAGATCTCAATTCAGCTCCTCTTGGCATCGGCCGGCATGTGGCCGGCATCGCCGATCCCTTCAACTGCCATATCGACGAGTTCCGCATCGCGCACGTCCAGCGCTCCGACGGCTGGATCGAGACCACCCACAACAACATGAGCGACCCCGCTGCATTCGCCGTGGCTGGGGCCGAAGAGCAGGAAGGCGGGGATGGCGAGCCGCCACCGCTTGCAGGCGCTGGTGTGGTCGTCTGCCTCATGGGGGTGAGGGCGAGCGTTCGGTGCAGACCGTGTTTGGGCTGGCAGTTCACCGGCAGCCAAGCGCTCGACGAGGCTCACGTGCCTTACGTCGGTGCGTTCGGCCCCGCCTGGGACGATGCCATGGTCGCCCGCTGGAGCGGCAACCCCGCTCGCCATGCTCTGGCCGGAGATGGATGCAGCGTTCGTGACAGCGGGTGGCGGAAACGGCGGCCCGCCGACCGCGACCCGGCGCCCGGTAGTCATCATCGCCGCCGGGTAGACGATGTCCGCCCACGGCTTACGGAAGAAATCGCCGGCATCGGCCGCGCCGACGTCCCTTACATTTGCCGGGCATGTCCAGGGTGTTTTTGATGCCTACATTGTACCCCCGCATTGGGCCTATGGCTGGAAAGGACAGGATCTTGTTGCGGCTGATCAGTGACAGCTCAGAAGGTCAGCGGACACCGGAATCTGCCGGCGTGTCGGAGGTCGACGACGCCGCGCTGCTCGACTCTTCTTCGCGCATCGTGGTCGCTATCGCGGAACATTGCGGGCCGGCGGTGGTCGGCATTCGCAGGCGCGCGCCCGAGCACGATCCCGACAATCCGTTCGCGCCGGTGCTGGGTTCGGGCTCAGGCGTAATCATCGCGCCCGACGGCTGTGTCTTGACCAACGATCACGTCGTGCGGGGCGCATGGTCGTTGAGGGGCTTGGCGCGTCAGCCCTGCCGTCGCTTTGCTTACCGGTCATCCTGCAGCGGTCGATGGTCTGGCGGCCGCTGCGCCGGCCGCAGGTCCACCGGCGGCTCGGCCCCTGCGGCGCAGCCGGCAGACTCTTTCGATGGCCGCGAGCGCGCTTGTGACCGCGTTGCAGCGCACGGCAGACACCCCGTCTCTGCTAGGCCCCGGCTGGACGGAGGTGACCCAACCTCGCACGCTGACAGCGACCCCGTATGGGACGGCCCTCCTCGGCGACGAAGAAGGCCAGGTAGATGGCACTGTCGGCATTGTCCATGGTCACGATCCGATCCCCCTGAAGGGTCACTTCCGCCCGGATCGGCCACATGATGTACATTTTGTGGTTGATTCCTTGGCAAGCTGCCGACACCGGCGCGGTTGTGTACAGGTCTTCCGGCGCGTGGCATTCTTGCCACTTAACTCTGATCCGGCCGAAGCCGTCATGACTGCGATCCAGGATACGGTACGACCAAGGCGCTACTATCAGGCCTGGATCGCGAACGAGACGCTTGAGGACTACGCGCTTCGCTATGCGGCGAGGTCGTTCCGCAAATGGCCGATGTTCGTGATCACGAACACGGCCCTCGGTGGCATCTCCTTCCTCGCCCTCGAGGCGATCGGCGGCGCTATCACCCTGAGCTACGGCTTCAGCAACGCGTTTCCCGCGATCCTGGTGGTCTGCGCGATCGTCTTCATCACGAACCTGCCGATCGCCTACTACTCCAGCCGTTATAACATCGACATGGATCTGCTGACCCGGGGCGCGGGTTTCGGCTACATCGGGTCGACGATCACCTCGCTGATCTATGCCTGTTTCACGTTCATTTTCTTCGCGCTCGAAGCAGCGATCATGGCGCAGGCGCTGGAGATCTACTTCGACCTGCCTCTGGTGATCGGCTACATCGTCTCGTCGCTCGTGATCATTCCGATTACCTTTCTGGGCGTCACCCTCATCAGCCGGCTGCAGCTGGTCACCCAGCCGATCTGGGTCGCCATGCTGGTGACACCCTTCGTCCTGATTTTCTTAGAGCAACCCGAGGTGGTCGCGCACTGGCTCGACTTTGCCGGCGCAGCGCCCGGCGCCTCGCAGTTTAACTATCTGTACTTCGGTGCGGCCACCGGCGTCCTGTTCTCGCTGATCGTGCAGATCGGCGAGCAGGTCGACTATCTGCGCTTCCTGCCGGACAGGACCGATGCCAACCGGACCGCTTGGTGGCGGGCGGTGATCGCGGCCGGTCCTGGCTGGGTCGTCATCGGGGGGCTGAAGATCCTCGCCGGCAGCTTGCTCGCCGTGCTCGCCATCGAGGGCGGACTCACCTACGCCAACGCCGTCGAGCCGATCCATATGTACACTACGGCCTACGAGTTCGTCAGCGCCGACCCCTGGGTCGTCGCCACGGCAGCGATGCTGTTCGTGCTGATCTCACAGATCAAGATCAACGTCACCAACGCGTATGCCGGCTCGCTCGCCTGGTCGAATTTTTACTCGCGCGTCACCCACTACCACCCGGGTCGGGTGGTCTGGCTGGTGTTCAACATCCTGATCTCGCTGCTTCTCATGCTGTTGGGCATCTTCGAGACGCTGGAGACCGTGCTCGCGGTCTATGCCAACGTCGCCATCGCCTGGATCGGCGCGATCTTCGCCGATCTCACGGTGCTCAAGCCGCTGCGCATCAGCCCGTCCTACGTCGAGTTCAAGCGCGCCCATCTCTACAACATCAACCCGGTCGGATGCGGCGCTATGGCGATCGCGTCGGCGGTATCGATCGCCGCCTGGCTGGGCATGCTCGGCAGCGTGGCGCAGGCCTATTCGGCGGCACTGTCGCTTGGCACCGCGTTCATCCTGGCAGTCGCGATCGGCATCGCGACCAAGGGCAGGTACTACATCGCCAGACCCGATACGCTGGCGAAGCCCTCGGAGGCGAGCGGCACTCTCCAGTGCAGCATCTGCGCCTTCGCCTACGAGCCCGACGACATGGCTCATTGTCCCTTCTACGACGGGCCGATCTGCTCGCTCTGTTGCAGTCTGGACGCCCACTGCCACGACGTCTGCAAGCGGAGCGACGGCGTGAGGGCGATCGAAACCGGCGATGCGGCGCCGGCCGGCTTCTACCGGATGCTGCCGCCCCATCTGGTTCAGCGTTCGGCCAAGTTTCTGGGTGTGTTCTTAGCCCTGGCCGTGGTCACGGCCGCCGTCTTTCTCCTGACTTACCGGCTGATCGACCTTGAACCCGGGATCGCGCAGGCGGACAATGCGCGGTTGTTGTTGCGCGTCTATCTCGCAACGCTGGTTCTGATTGCGATCGGCGCCTGGTGGATCGTGCTCTCGCACGAAAGCCGGGAGCTGGCCGAGCGCGAGCTGGTCGAGTCGTTGGAGATGTTGACCGAGACACGACAGGAGCTGATGCAGCAGGACCGCCTCGCGACCATCGGTCAACTGACTGCCACGGTAAGCCACGAATTGCGCAATCCTCTGGGCACGCTCAACTCGTCGGTTGCTGTTCTACGCAAATATGCGGACGGGTCGGACGAGCGTATCCGTGCCGAACTCGACCGTCTGCAACGCAACATCTGGCGCTGCGTGCACATTATCGAAGACCTACTCGACTTCTCGCGCGAGAAGCAGATCAGGCTGCAGCCGGCGGAGATGGACGCCTGGGTTGCGGCACAGCTGAAGGAGTGCGAGCTACCGGACGGAGTGAGGCTGCGGATCGATCTGCGATCGAATGCCCGCGCGCTGATCGACAGCGAGCGGCTGCACCAGGCGATCGCCAACGTACTGCAAAACGCCCATCAGGCGATCGCCCTGCGCGACGGTCCCTCGGCCGCACGGGGCGAGATCCGGGCGGCAACGCGGACCGTCGGCGAGCGGTTCGAGCTCTCGGTCACCGACAACGGCGCCGGCATCCGCGCCGACGCGCGCGACAAGATCTTCACGCCTCTGTTCAGCACCAAGGCTTTCGGCGTGGGTCTGGGTATGCCATTGGTGAAGCGCATCGTCGAGCAGCACCGTGGTGGAATCGACGTGAAGAGCGAGTGGGGCGAGGGAACCACGGTCACGATCTGGCTGCCGCTTGCCGGGCGGGGCGTGGATACCGCACGCGAGAACCCCGAAGCCCCAACAGGGATAGGCAAGAGGGTCGTTTGAGCCCTCCAAGAGGCTCGTTTGGCCATGCTCGAGCGGGGAAGAGTCGTGGGTCGGGAGCACGCTCGGCAGGTGCTGGTGATCGACGACGACCAGGACTTCGCCGACAGCCTTTCGAACCTCCTGACGCTTGAAGGCTACCTCATTGAGAAGGCGTACGATGCTGCCACCGCAGATACGGCGCTCGCGCACTTTCGCGCCGAGGTCGCGCTGATCGATATCCGGCTGGGGGAAGGCAGCGGCATCGAGCTGATCGCTGCCTTCCGACACCGCCGGCCGGACATCATCTGCGTCATGATGACCGCCTACGCCTCGGTCGATACCGCGGTCGAGGCGCTGCAGGAGGGTGCCTACGACTATCTCTGCAAGCCGTTCTTCACCGAAGACCTGCTCGCCACGCTCGATCGCTGCTTCGATCGCCTCACCCTCACCCGCGAGCGCGATGCCGTCGAGAAGACCCTGCGCCGGCGCAACCAGGAACTCGAGCAGAGCAACGCGCGCCTGCATCGGGTCCTGCAGAGCATACAGGTCATCTCGGGCTGCCAGACGCTGCATCAGCTCAAAAGCACCCTCCTGCAAGAGGTGGTCGACAACGTTGCGGCAGCCGGTGGTGCGATCTATCTGAAACAAGGCGCCCGGCTGGTCCGCCGGCATGCGATAGGTCCGGGCTACCCCGACACCGCCTCGGGCGCAAAGCCCGACGAGCGCGCTTGGCGGACCGCGCCATCGGCAGGCGGCGACCTGCCATCCCTGCTCGCGTTGCCGCTCAGCGGTGACGTGGCCCAGCCAGGCGGTCTCATTGCGCTGCATGCCGAGGACGGCCAAACTTTCTCGCCACACGATCAGGAGCTGGGCCTGATCCTTACCTCGTTCGGTTGTCAGGCGATCCGGGTGTTCCAGGCGCTGGAGAACCTTCGCTGGAGCGAGGAGCGCCTGCGCCGGATCACCGAGAACTCGCCGTCCGCGATCTCCTTGCGCGACCTCGAGGGGCGCTTCGTGATCGTCAACAGGCAGTTCGAGGCCTGGCATGGGATCGATGGCGCGGGCATCACCGGCCGCACCGTCGACGAGCTGTTGCCGCCGGATGCCGCCCGCTGCTACGCCGAGCACGATCGCGCCGTGCTCCTGGCCGGGCAGGCGATCGATCGCGAGGTCGAGATGCCGTTCAGGGACGGCACCTTCCACTCGGTGCTGATGACCACGTTCCCGGTGCTCGATGGGCCGGGCGAAGCGATGGGGGTGGGCACGATCGGCACCGATGTCTCCGCCCACAAGCGTGCCCAGGAAGAGTTGCGACAGGCGCAGAAGATGGAAGCGCTCGGTCAGCTGACCGGCGGCGTCGCGCACGATTTCAACAACCTTCTGGCGGTCATCCTGGGCAATCTCGAATTGATGCAGGACGTCGTCGAGGACGGCTCGCAGTTGCGCGAGCTGGTCGAGGACGCGCTCGAATCCGCACGCAGCGGCGCCGAGCTGACCCACCGGTTGCTGGCGTTCGGCCGGCGCCAGACCCTGCATCCGCAAACGACCGATCTGCGCGAGCTGATCACCGACATGTCGCGGCTGCTCGAGCGAACGCTCGGCGAAACCATCGAGGTGGTCAAGATCCTGCCCGACCAGCTCTGGAACGTTGAGGTCGACCGCAGCCAGGTCGAGACCAGCCTGCTCAACCTGGGGCTCAACGCGCGCGATGCGATGGCCGGCGGCGGCATGCTGACCATCGAGGCCGCCAACATCGACAACCATGCGTGGCGCACGAGCAGGCACGACAACCTGCCGCCCGGCCGCTACGTCATGATCGCGGTCGGCGACACCGGTGCGGGCATGGCGCCGGAGATCGTGGAGCGCGCGTTCCAGCCGTTCTTCACGACCAAGGAGGTCGGCCACGGCAGCGGTCTCGGCCTCAGCATGGTGTATGGCTTCGTCAAGCAGTCGGGCGGGGGTGTCGAGATCACGAGCGAGCCGGGCCGCGGCTCGACCGTGCGGCTGTACCTGCCGAGGGCCAGGCCCGGCCCGGGCCGCGTCGCCGGCCAGCAGAGCCCGAGCGCACGCGGCCAGGGCGAGACGATCCTGGTGGTCGAGGATCGGCCCGAGGTGCGTAAGCTCGCGTGCAAAATTCTCTTACGCCTGGGCTACCAGGTTCTCGAAGCGCATGACGGCCAGTCCGCCCTAACGCTGCTGCAGGATCGGCCGGCGATCGACTTGATGCTGGCCGATGTCGTTCTGCCCGGCCGGATCAGCGGTGTACGGTTGGCCCGCGATGCCATCCGGCGCCATCCAAACCTGAAGATCCTCTACATCTCCGGCTACGCCGCGGGCATGGGGGCCGACACGTACGGCGCCGATCTGGGCATCCGGCTGATCAAGAAGCCGTTCCGCAGGGACGAGCTGGCCTCGATCGTGCGCAGCACGCTCGATGGCGCGCTCGAGCCTCGGCCGATCGCGCCAAGCTCGGTCCGGACATGATGCCCCGGGAAGCGACCTGTCAGCGCTGGCCGGCCGGTGGCGTCAGCATGTAGCCGATGCCGCGGATCGTCCGGATGATCCGCGGGCTGCGCGGATCGTCGTTCAGCTTGCGCCTGAGCTTGCCAATCAGCACGTCGATGCTGCGATCGTAGGGCTGCCAGGTGCGGTTGGCGATCACGTCCAGGATCCGATCGCGCGACAGGACCTGTCCGGCGCGCTGGGCCAGGGCCGAGAGCAGGAGGAACTCGTAGGTGGTAAGCTCGATTCGCTGACCGCCCTCGGAAGTGAGCTCGTGTCGCGCGAGTTCGAGGGTCCAGCCACCGAACCGGAACACGCCGGTTTCGTCTGGCCGCTGCGCGCTGGCCCGGGTAGCGGCCGCACGGCGAAGGACGCTGCGGATCCGCGCGATCAGCTCCCGTCGGTCGAACGGCTTTGTGACATAATCGTCGGCGCCGACCTCCAGGCCCACCACCTTGTCGACCGGCTCGCCCTTGCCTGTCAGCATGATCAGCGGTATGTCCGAGGTCGCCCGCAGGCTTTGCGCGAGGCTCAGGCCATCCTCGCCCCCCGACAGCCTTAGGTCGAGGATGACCAGGTCGAAACGCCCCTCGCCGAGCGCGCGTCGCATGCCGATCCCGCTCGAAGCCGTGTCGACGACGTAGCCCTCGGCGGTCAGCAATCGGTGCAGGAGCCTTTGGATGCGCACATCGTCATCGACCACGAGGATGCGACGCGGGCTATCGAAGAGCACACCAGCGCTTGCCATTAGTAATGGTTACGGTTCCGCGGCCGTGCCGATCCGCCGCAGTCGAGCAAGATCCCGCAGATCGTGCCACTCGAATTCTGAGGCACCTTAACGCAAAAATCAGCTGTTGTTACAAAACTTTACAATTCGTCACCAAAATTCAATCACAGATTTACATGATCTTCCTAGGCTCTTTCGGTGGGAGATCGCCTTGGGAGCTGGCGTATGAGCCACAACGAACAGATAGACCAGCTCATCGACAGCCTTTACGAGACCGCGATCAGCGTGGTTGACGACTGCGTTTGGTGCGATCTGTTGTCCGGGTTCTGCTCAAACTTCAATGCGGCCGCAGGCAGCCTGATCGCCCATGACTTCGTCTCCGGCGCTGCCATGCTGCGCCACGGCTACCACGCCGACACCGCGTACCATCATCACGATGGTGACCCATGGGGCCAGGCCCTGATGCTCCACAGTCTGTCGGACTACCGCGAAGGCGCGGTATTCGCCGGCGAGGACGTCGAATCGGATAAGGCCGTCATCGGCCCGGATCTCTACCGATCGGGCCTCGCGCCAGAGACCCCGAACCAGCTTTGCGGTATGATCACCCGGGAGCGGGGCAAGGGCTATCTGATCAGTCTCGTGCGTCCGGCGAAGGCCGATCCGTTCGACGACGACGACAGGGAGGTGCTGGCCCGCGTGCTGCCGCACCTCAGGCGCTCGCTGCGGCTGCACGACGAGGTCGTGCACCGACGGTTCGAGCGCGAGTCGCTGCTCGATCTCATGAACCAGCTGCCGGTCGCCGTACTGCTGGTCAGTCGCAGCGGTCTGGTCCGGCTGCGCAACCACGCGGCAGACGCGCTGCTCGACCAGCGGGACGGGATCTGCTTGCGCTCCGGCTACTTGGCTGCCGCCACGGCCCGCACCACCGCCGAGCTGCGGCGGCTGATCGCACACGTGGCGACCAAACCGCTCGCTTGCGATGAAGCCGCCTCGGGTGAGCATTTCGTGATCCCGCGCGGTCCCGAGCGGCTGCCCCTGATCAGCGTCGCCTACCCCAGCCGGGTCGCGGACGGCGGCGCCGATGGCCGATCCGAGCCGATCGCCGTCGTGCTGATCAAGGATCCTCAGGTCGACAGCGCGCAGTCGCTCACCGATTTCATCAAGGTCTATGGCATCACCAATGCCGAAGCGCGCCTGCTGGGTTTTCTCAGCAACGGTCAGGGCCTGTTCGAGGCCGCCAAAGAGCTGGCCATCACCAGGAACACCGCGCGCACGCACATGCGAAACATCTACGCCAAGGTGGGGACCCACCGGCAGTCCGATCTGGTTCGTCTGCTCCACCGCTTCGCGCTCTTCTGAGGACGGGTATGGGGCTTCGGCGGGCGTTGTCGGAGCCCGTCCTCCATGGTCTCACCCCTAGAGGTGAGGCGGCGCATCCAACGCCTTTCTACAGTCCCATTCAGCGAGAAGCCGCATCGGCCGTCCGCCCGGCTCGGGTAGCTCGGTCGGCGTCTCTCGCTGCCAGAACATCAGAGAGGCACCAGAGGAGGTTGCGTCATGCCGAAGACAGCATTCAGCGTCGAATTCAACAAGCGGCCGGAAGAGCAGGCGACCAAGACCCACAACCGCTGGCACCCGGACATTCCGATGGTGCAAAGGTTCAAGCCGGGCGATGAGTTTCGGGTCGAGTGCTACGACTGGACCGGCGGCCAGATCAGGAATGACAACAGCGCCAACGACATTCGCGACGTCGACCTGACCAAGGTCCACTATCTCAGTGGCCCGTTCGGCGTCGAAGGGGCCGAGCCGGGCGACCTGCTGGTCGTCGACCTGCTCGACCTCGGCTACCTCGAACAGTCGGCCTGGGGCTTCACCGGCATTTTCGCGCGGGAGAACGGCGGTGGCTTCCTGACCGAGCACTTCCCTGAAGCCAAGAAGGCGTGCTGGGACTTCCACGGGATGTATACCACGTCCCGCCATGTGCCAGGCGTGCGGTGGCCGGGCATCGTTCATCCGGGGCTGATCGGCTGCCTGCCGGACCGCAAGCTCCTGGAGACCGCCAACAAGCGCGAGGCTGCGTTGTTCGCGACCGACCCGACGCGGGTGCCGCCCCTGCTCGCTCCGCCTTACGCGGACACCGCGCTGATGGGCCAGATGAGCGGCGCGGCGGCTGCGGCCGCGGCCAAGGAAGCCTGGCGCACCGTGCCGCCGCGCGAGCATGGCGGCAACTGCGACATCAAGAACCTGTCGCGCGGGTCGCAGATCTACTTCCCGGTCTACGTCAAGGGCGCCGGCCTCTCGATGGGCGACATCCACTGGTCGCAGGGCGACGGCGAGATCACCTTCTGCGGCGCGATCGAGATGGCCGGCTGGATCGACATCGGCGTCGGTCTGATCAAGGGCGGCATGTCGAAGTACGGCGTCGTCAACCCGATCTTCAAGCCGAGCCGCACCGAGCCGCACTTCAGCGAGTACTTGGTGTTCGAGGGCATCTCGGTCGACGAGCACACCGGCGAGCAGTACTACCTGGATGCCCATGTCGCTTACCGGCGCGCCTGCCTCAACGCGATCGAGTATCTCAAGAAGTTCGGCTACTCCGGCGAACAGGCGTACATCATTCTTGGCACCGCGCCTGTCGAAGGCCGGATCAGCGGCATCGTCGACATTCCGAACGCGTGCTGCACGGTCGCGATCCCGACCGAGATCTTCCAGTTCGACATCCGGCCGAACGCGTCCGGGCCTTCGCGGCAAGTGTCCGGCGTGCACGCTGCCGGCACCGGCTAGCCGCTCGGGGGGGATGCGGCACGCCCGTATCCCCCTCCTTGCTTCAATGGATGCGCGACCGGCGAGCCCGATGCCGGCAGGAATCGCAAGGGGAGGAGGCCGCAATGTTGCTAGGGATGGTCTTGCTGTATGTGGGGGCCGTGCTGTTCTGTAACGGTCTGTGGGTGCTCGGCCGCATAGGCGATCGCGAGATCACGGTGATCAACGTGTTCGTCGGCGGTCTCACGCTGATCGCCGCGCTCTTCCTGGCCTTCGGGCCGGGCGCCGATCTGGTGTCGGTGAGGGCGGCCTCCTACACCCTGCTGTTCACCTTCACCTACTTCTGGGTCGCATGGAACCGCTGGAACGGCGCCGACGGCCGCGGCCTTGGCTGGTTCTGCTTCTTCGTCGGCGTCACCGTGATCCCGATCTTTCTGATATCGCTCGGCGAGGCGGTCACCTTCTGGGACTACTGGTTCGCGATCTGCTGGGGCTCATGGGCTGTCCTCTGGCTCTTGTTCTGGGCGCTGCTGGCGCTGCAGAAGGCCGAGCTTGCCAGGTTCACCGGCGGCTTCTGCGCCCTGCAGGGCATCTACACCGGCTGGATCCCGGGCTTCATGCTGCTGAACGGCTGGATCGGCCAGGCCCCCCCGGCCGCCTGAGGAATGCCGGATCGAGCATTTCGACCAGACACGTGCCCGACCCGCTCCGTCCCAGGATCGCCGGGCTGCCGAGGAGGATGACCGTGCCTTTGTACACCTATGTCTGCCATGCCTGCGGTCAGTTCAGCGACTGGCAGTCGATGAGCCGCTCGCACGACCCGACCCCCTGTCCGGATTGCGGCGATCCGGCGGCCCGGGCGCTCTGCGCGCCCTCGCTCGCCCTGATGCCGCAGAGCAACCGGATCGCCCACCGCCGGAACGAGCGCGCGGCGCACGAGCCGAAGGTCATGAGCAGCGATGAGCTCGAGCGTTCCGGCCGCAAGCGCGCCGGCCTGCCTGGCTGCCACCACGGTCGCGGCCATGGCCACGGCCACCATGGCGGGCTGCAGGTGCACAAGTCCAGCCGACCCTGGATGATCGGCCACTGACCGGAAGGGCAGCCATCGGCCCGGCGGCCCGGGGGGGACCGAACCGGTCGAAGTGCTGGTACCGGCGCTCGGTGAGCCGATGAAGGGGCTGCTCGCCATCGCGATCGGCGGCGCGCTCGGCGCGCTGGCCCGCTACGGGGTTTTCGTCGCGGCGACCCATTTTCTCGGCCACGGCTTCCCCTACGGCACGCTGTTCGTCAACGTCCTAGGCTCGCTGCTGCTGGGCGTGCTGATCGAGGGTTCGGCGCTCGCCTGGACGCTGCCCGAGTCGGTGCGCCTGTTCCTGGTAGTCGGCGTGTTCGGCGCGTTCACCACCTTCTCGACGTTCTCGCTGGACGTCGCCGTGCTCTACGAGCGCGACCGCACGATCGCTGCGACCAGCTACGTGCTGGCATCGGTGGTGCTGTCGGTCGGCGGCCTGTTCGCGGGCCTGCACATCGTGCGGCGCGTGTTGATGCCCCATTGAGGGGGTGGTATGGCCGAGGCCCCAAGGCTCTACCTATGATCATCGGGCGCAAGACCGTTAGGTAGCGAGCGCTGCCGCCACGCCCCCGCCACCGCAGCCAAACCCACCTGGCGATGCTCCAACCGCCACCTTTCACGCGCCGCCGCTATCGTCCCGCTGGCCGTCTTCCCCAGCAGCTGCGCCAGCCTCAGGCTGTCTGCGGCCGATCGAGATCGCCTCGACGATGCCCGGCGCGACCGCGGTGGGCGGAAGCAGACTGCACAGGCAGGCGTCCCCGACACCGTTCTGTTCCGCGAGATCGGTGACATGCGTCGTGCTCAAGGTCCTGATCGAGGACCGCTTCGGAGCCGCGCACTGTCGTAGCGGGGGACACCCGCACGGCCGCCGAGATTCTCCAGTCAACATCCACCGTATTTTGTGTGGTTCATAACCCATTGAAAAGGCGGCGGAGAGGGTTCGACGACAGTTCCTCTCCCTCCGCCATCATCGGCACCTAAGCCATTGATAAACCTACGTCTTATCGTCAGCCTATGCGACAAGCATTCGAGCCAGCCTACAATTTGATCTGGCACCATGCGGCCCGCCCGTGGCCTCAACCACCGCGTGAAAGTCAGCCGATCTAACACACTGCAACTGCGGCCAGCCCTGTCCGCAAGCCCTGAAACAGGCGCCGACAAGGGGGAAAAGACCTTTGTTATCAATGCCTTACAGCGCCCCGTACAGAGCCTCCAGGCGGGCGAGGTACAATCACCAAGGGGCACTCGCCCTGCGCCGCCGGTGAGCTTCCTGGAGCGCCATTTTTCCGAGCGTAGCGGGCGGTTCCTACAACCTCTCACACGGCTACCCGTTTCGTGATCATGATCACGGGAAACATCGTGCTCTTGCCGCACCGCATCGTCGGCGATGTCAGCGTCAGCCCGGGGCTGTGGTATGCGGCGTCGTGAGCATGGGCATGGACGATCCACAGGGCTGCGCCGACAGCGGCGTGGTCGGAAAGGATCACGAACCGCTCGATCTGCGCGACCAGCTCGGCGAGGAGATCGGCGCCGATGACAGGCTCGTGCCACGGCTCGGGCTGGTATAGGTCGAGAGCCTTGCCCTTGCCTTCGCTATCGCCATTGCTGCTCTCGGCGGCAGCAGCGGCGCGCTGCTTCTCGACTTCGGCGTCCAGCGTGCTGACGCGGACCCCGAGCCGCCTGGCTTCCTCCAAGCGCACGCGGTCGTAGTCGACTGGGCACAACCCGGCAAGGCGGGCCAAGTCGTCAGCGCGCGGCTCGATGTCACCTTGCGTGGCGGCATCAGCGGTCTCTGACGCCTCGGGCTCCTCCTCGGGCGCCCACTTCGCGATCACCTCGGCAGCAGTAGGCGCGGCCCCGATCAACTCGCGGAGTTGGTCAGCGGTGCCGCCAGCGTCGAGCCAGTTGATGATGTCGCCCTTGGGCCCCACGCTTGGTAGTTCGAGGATGCGAATGCTGGCTGCAACCGGCTCCAGGATCGCCGCAACCTGTCGCATGTGTTCGCGACCGGCGGCGTCGTTGTCAGGCAGCAGCACGACGTGGCGGTCGGCGAAGTAGGGCGCGAAGCCCCGCGAGAACTTCCCAGCGCCACCGCTGTTGCACGTCGCAAGCCAGCCGAACTTGACGATCGCATCGACCTTGCGCTCGCCCTCGGCGATCAGTACCGGCCCGTCTTCGTCGGCCCAGTCATTGAGCCGGTACGGACGTCCCTCATGCAGCCCTTGCCGCCGATGAACTGGCCGGTGGCTTGGTCGTAACGCTCCTGGTGGATGCGCTTCGGCTTGCCCTCGGCGTCGCGGCGCACGACGCGGTAGAGCGGCTGGCCGCCACGGTCGCGGTAAACCCAGGAGCCGGTGATGGTCCACTTCGACCCCATCTCGATCCCGACCTCTGCTTTCAGCCAAGCCCACGCCTCGCCGTTGGTAAAGCCCTTCTCGCGGTTGATGAGAGCGACGAGCCCGCCACCGACCTCCTGCTCGTGGTCGTACCATTGGCCGGCCCTGTCGCCGTCGACCTCGACCGCAAGCGAACCCCTGGTGCCGTAGCGCCGTTCGGCGTTGGTCGAAAGGTCCTTGTTCGGTTCGCCCAGAAGGTGCTTCGCGATCGTCTTGGCATGCGGCGCAAGGGTGCTCATGGGGCGTCCCTGTCCGACAGCCGCTCATCGGCGATCAGGACGCTGGTCTGCCGGCGCGGGCTGACAGGATAACAGGCGACAACCTGGTCCTGCGCCAGCGAGCGGGGAGCGCGTAGCATTGGTCAAGCGCCCTCCTGGATGTCAGGATGTGCAGCTTCGAGTTCGGAGAGCCAGGCTCGGCGCCTGGCCAATCGGATCAGTCGGCGCCGCCCCACCTTAAACGATGGCAGGAACGGCAAGCCCGCCCGCTTGGCCGGGTCCTTGTTGATTGCCTTGTAGATCAGACTGCGACACACACCGGACTTGCGCGGTCTCCTCGACCGATTCGGCATCGGCATCCTGCGACTGCCGGCCATTGCAGGGCTCGGTCGCGGTGGCCTCGCCATCGGGCGGCCTCTTACGTCTAAGATGTGCGGAGGATGACATAGGGTGGCACACCCCGATTGTGGTGCGCCATCCCGACAACACGGACGAAGGCTGGCGCACGCGGTTGGAACCGAATGGCGACAGCACCTGCCATGCACGGGGGGTGCTCGGTTAGCAGTGCTCATCCAGGCCGACTAGATCTGCCCGGCCCTAGCGGCGGGGACCTACCTAGTGCACAGACGCGTTCAGACGATTCACCTTGGCGAGGATCTGATCGGCGGGTTTGGTCCAGGTGAAGGGCTTGGGATCCTCG
>Ga0299907_10000829_pt1 | contig 16306 bp, 11 predicted proteins | sample RVTome_16_FD_198680 | JGI IMG/M metagenome (GOLD analysis project Ga0299907, IMG submission 198680) | Soil microbial communities from uranium-contaminated site in the Upper Colorado River Basin, Wyoming, United States - RVT152D67 (version 2) ...
TGTCGCCATTGGCGACGATAGGGGCGAGGGCGTCGGTCACGCTGGCGGCGTCGGGTTTCACCTGGAGGGGCAGCACCCAGTCGGTACCCCCGGCAACGGTGACCACGCCCACGGAGTCCTCGGCAGATAGGGCGTCGATGGCGGCGGCCGCCCCTGCCTTGGCGATATCCGTCTTCGGGGTCCCGCCCTCGGCGAAGTCGCCCCCCCGGCAGTGGCAGGCTCCCATCGATCCCGATGAATCGATGACGAGCACTTCCGCCACCGGCTGGCGGCGGATGAGATCGTCGGGGTTCGACGAGACGGGAAGGACGGCTTCTATCGGGCTCTCGTGATAGTCGCCCATCCCGTATGCCTGGTCGCCGCCCACGACCACAAGGCCCCGGCCCAGGTCCTCGACGAACGAGGCGAGGGCGGCTCCTTCGCCGTCGCTGGGGCGAGGAAAGTTGACCAGCACGATCCCGTCATAGGCCAGGAGCTCTTCGTCGCTCGGCACCGAGCCGCGGACGTCGACGCCGATGCCGCCCGCTTCTAGCGCCCGGCTGAGATCGTCGCCGTCGCCCGCCACTCCTTCCACGATGGCAACCCGGGCCGGTCCCAGCACCCGATACACACCGGATGACGAGTCGTTCTCGGGGCGAGTGTCGAAGTCGGCTCGAGTGGTCACCGAGACGATCTCGAAGCCGGCCTCGTCGCTGGGAATGTCGACGGTCACCTCGTTGCGACCGGGAGACACTTCGACGGACTCGGTGATCTCGTCGCCATCGGCCGTGCGGAAGGTGACAGTGGCAGGCCCGGCCTGATTCGATCGAAGGACCGCCGTGACGGCTGCGGAGTCACCCAAGCGAGCGGAGGCCGGGACCTGAACGGACTCGACCAGCAGGTCGGCGCTCTGGCCTGTCTCGTAGGTGACGAAATCGACCGCGATACCTTCCTGGGCCAAACGTTCGGCGGCGGCGCCGACCCCCGTCGACGTGGGCACGGCATCGGTCAGGACCACCACCCGGCGCGAGCCCTCCGTCGGGAGGAGCGAGGCGGACGCAACCAATGCTCCGGCCAGGTCCGAGGCGCTGCCGTCGATCTCGGTGCGTATCCCATCGAAGGGGCGGACGGGCCCCACGGCTCGGTCGAGGCGCACCTCATTGGCGAATAGGGCAATCCCTGCCCGGCCCTGTGGGTTGCTGGACGCCAGAGCCTGGCGGAGGAAGTCCTCTTGAGCCGCCCGGACATCGGGCCCGATCGACTCGGACCGGTCGAGCATGAAGAGGACCGAACGGGTCGAAACCGAACGCTCCAGGTAAGGCCCGGCCGCCGCCACCACTAGGAGGATCACCGCCACCACGCGGGCGATCACCGCCCATCGGTGCTGGCGGACGGGAACGGTCCGCCGTCCCCGTCGAGCAATGGCCCAAACCACGAGGACCACCACCGGCAGGGCCAAAAGGACCCAGGGGCGGTCGAATCTCATGCCGCCGTCTCCTGACGTGAAGACCGGCGAGGTAGCCAGGGGCGCTGGTGGCCGACCCACCACTCCACCGCCATGAGGGCGAGGGCGGCGGCGATGACCCACGGAGCCCATTCGCGGATGAGGCTCCCTTCTTCTCCCACCCCACCGGGACCGGCGGCGACGGAAATGTCGCGGGTCGGGCCGGCCGACTCGCCCGGCACGAACCGGCGAACGGCGATCTCGCCCGGGCTGGCGGCGCCCTCGGCGTCTACATACGTGACGGTGTAGACACCGGGTTGGTCCGTCTCGAGAAAGGTGCCGGCATCCGCCGCAATATCGCGGATCTCACCCGACGGAAGCATGACTCGGGGCCGTGAACCGGTAGGAGTGACAAGGGCGATCGGAGTACCGGCCGCCTCGGTCGAAACCGAGCCCGCCTCTCCCCCACCCAGCCACTCGAGCAGGTTGGCGCCGAGGATCGGGAACGCTACCTGAACCGGGAGGTTCGAGTGGATCAAGTCGAACGTGGTGTAGACGACGCGGTGGCCATTCACCTCGCCCAGGAGGATCAGCGGCACGTCCCCCGACGTCGCGATCGGCAACCAGGTGAGACCTTCGACTGCCTGCGCCTCTGCCACGGCAACTTGGGAGAGGTCGACGCCGTCGAGCGCCGGATCGCCGGGCCGCGAGAACGTGACCGCCAGGTTGCGCTCCAGACCCGTCAACTCCAGGCCCGGTGGCGTGGTCTCTGGCCGAATCAACCAAGCAGGGCGATCGATCTCTGGAAGGGCCCCCCCATCGACGACCAGCAAATCAGCCGACTCGAGATCGGCCGCTACCGACACGCCGGGGGTCGAGGAAAACAACGCGGTCAGAAAAGGGGAACCCTCACCGAGGACGCCGACCGTGCGATCCGACCCGCCGCCGATGACCAGGTCGGCCCGATCGTCGAGAGACAGGGCGTCCTGGGCATCGACGATCCGGGCGGTGACCACGCTCTCCGCCCCCGCATCGAGGGGAACGACCTGGCGAGCGGCCTCGAGTCCGGGCACGGACACTTCCACCGACCCACTGGGAAGACCGTCGATCTCGAAAGCCACCGTGACATCTCGGTCGTCGGGACCATGGTTCTCCACCTGTAGGAAGACCCGGGCGGCGCCTTCGGCCGACGGCTCGGCGTCGAGACCGGAAATGGCGAGATTGGAATCGAGGTCGCTGAACCGAAGATGGGTGGCTCCAACCACCGGCTCCTCGGGGAGCGCCACCTGCCCCCCGTCCGAGAATACGACGACCGACGTCTCCCGATCGGGGGCCGCCAGTCCCCGCGCCAACCGAATCGCCGTGGACATGTCCTCCACACCCCCTCCCGGCGTGAGGCTCCCCAGCGCGGCGGTGACGGCGTCGGGATCGCCCGAGAATGCAACCAGCACCCGTGGATCGGGCCCTGCCTCGACGACCGAGGCCAGGTTCGCCTGAGATACGTCGGTGGCCAGTTCGAGGGCGGCCTGGCGGGCCTGATCGAAGCGGCCCGCCATCGCCATCGAGCCCGAGGTGTCCACCACGAAAACGGTGTGGGGCCCGAGCACGGTCGCCTCGGCTACGAAGGGGCGGGCGAGGGAGAGAACGAAGAGCGCCAGCACTGCCAACTGGAGCAGCAGCAAGGGCGTCAACTTCAATCGCTTCCAGGGGACGGCCGACGAGACGGGTTCACCCACCTGCTGCCAGAGGAGCGTCGAGGCGACCTGCTGGGGGCGGCGCTTGGACCGCAGCATGTAGAGGACGAGAAGGGGGCCGGCCAGGGCCGCCAATCCCAAGGCGGCCGGGACGAGGAAGGTCACCGCACCACCTCGCGTCGTGCCAGTCCCTCGAGGGCCCGCTCTTCCGCTCCCGGACCCGACTCGACCAGCAGATAGTCGAGTCCGGCTCGCCGTGAGCGCCGAGCAGCCGCCGTGGCAAAGGCCTCCACGCCCTGTCGGTAGCGGAGGAGCACGTCCTCGGTTGTAGACACGGGCACCCTCGCCCCAGTCTCGACATCGATGAGGTCGAGATCGCCGGCCACGGTGGGGCTGAGCTCCTCGGGGGCGAGCAGGTGGAGAACGAGCCCCCCGGCCGTCGTGACGAGGCCATCCAGCACATCGGACCACTCCTCCACCATCAGGTCGGAGACGAGGACCACCGAACCGCCGGAGCCGGCCAAGCGGCGCCCGACGTGGCGTAATGTCCCGGCCCCCGTGACAGGGCGCGCTTCCAACCACGCCTCGATCCGGGGCCAGGCCGACAGGTGGCGGCCCGTCGGGCCCATGATCTCGGCTCGACCATCGTCTCCGGGAATCGCCCACACCCGGACCCGATCACCGGCCGCCAGACCCATATAGACGACCATGGCCGCCAGGCGGCGGGCGGAATGGTCCTTGCCGTGGAGTCCCATCGATCCCGAGAGATCCAACACCACCTCGATGGGCAACTCCTGCTCGGCCTCGAACTGGCGGATCATCAGCACCCCGAGCCGGGCCCGCAGGTTGTGGTCTATCCGGCGGTAATCGTCTCCCGGCTGGTAGGGGCGATAGTCGGCGAAATCGAGACTCTCCCCAAGCCGGCTGGAGCTGTGACGCCCGGCCCATTGGGCTCTCACCCGGCCTTGCACACCCAAAGACAGCCGCTCGAGTCGAGCCCGGAAGCGGGGCTCGAGCAGCATCAGTTGCCGGCGGTGGCGGCCGCCGACTGGACCCGCTCGGTCACGGTGGCAGGACTTTCGACCGGCTCGGGGTGCGCCTCGACGACCGAACTCACAATGTCGTCGGCCGACACTCCGTCGGCGAGGGCGTCATAGCCCAGTACGAGACGGTGGCGCAATGCCATCGGCGCCAGGGCCCAGATGTCTTCGGCGGCCACGTTGGGCCTGCCATCCATCAGGGCCCGAGCCTTGCCGCCCATGATGAGGGCCTGGGCTCCCCGGGGGCTAGCCCCGTTTCGAACGTACGTCTTGACAGCTTCAGGGGAGATCGGACTGGCCGGATGGGTGGCCTCGACCAGAGTCGAGGCGTAGCGCAGCAAGTGGTTACCGGCCGGAAGCGATCGCACCAGCGACGCCATCCGGGACAGGGTGGCGCCATCGATGACGGATTCCGCCTCCGGCTCGTGGGAGGCGGTGGTGCGACGCAGGATCTCGACGAGGTCATCGGCGGGCGGGAAGGGCACCAGGGCCTTGAACAGGAAGCGGTCCAACTGGGCCTCGGGAAGCGGGTAGGTGCCCTCCTGCTCGATCGGATTCTGAGTGGCCATCACCAGGAACGGCCGGGGCAACTGATGGCGCTCACCGCCCAACGTCACGGAACGTTCCTGCATCGCCTCGAGCAGGGCGGATTGTGTCTTGGGGGTCGCCCGGTTGATCTCGTCGGCCAGCACCAGGTTGGCGAAGATCGGTCCTTCGTGGAACACGAACTCGTCTCCTTGGAGCACGTTGGTGCCGAGGATGTCAGCAGGCATGAGGTCGGGTGTGAACTGGATCCGACCGAACTCGACGTCGAGAACGGATCCCAATGTCGCCAGCAACTTGGTCTTTCCGAGCCCAGGTACACCCTCCAGCAGGACATGGCCCTCACAAAGGGCGCCGATGAGGACGGTGTCCACCAGTTCCGTTTGTCCCACGATCACGGTGGCCAGTTGACGGCGGACATCGGCGATGGCGGAGCCGAACGCCTCGGGGGTCATGGCGTGCGTTTGCGTGTCGGTCATGCTGTCCTATCCGTTGCTTCAGGGCTGGAGTTGCGTGAAGTAGTCCCGTACGACGTCGCGCACCGACGCCGGCACGATCAGGGTGTCGAGAGATTCGAGGGCGGTATCGCGATATTCGGCGAACCGGTCGGAGTAGGGGGTGAGGGGAAGGTTCTCCACCCCGCCCCGGCCGTCGGTGAGGCCCCGCACCTCGCCCTGCTCGTCCGAACCGGGCAGGTCCACCTTCTCGCGATCCCCGAGAGGCGCATCGATGGGATCGAACACCGACGAGCGGCCGGGCGCCTGATTGGGGTCCTCGTCGCCGCTGCCCCCGGGTCCCATGCCTCCGCCGCCACTGTTGCCATTGCCCTGGCCGGCGCCTTGCTGCCCACCGGCACCATTGCCGCCACCACCGCCGCCGCCGCCCTGACCCTGGCCCTGACCCTGACCCTGCCCCTGGCCCTGACCCTGACCCTGCCCTTGACCCTGGCCCTGGCCCTGACCTTGCCCTTGCCCCTGACCCTGCCCCTGACCCTGGCCTTGACCTTGGCTCTGTTGGTCGGAGAGACGCTGTTGGGCGTCGCCCACCTCCGACGCCGCCGAGGCAGCCGCCTGATCGGCGTCGGCCTCGGCCTGGGCCTGATCCACCGCCTCGGCGGCCCGGCGCACCGCCTCGGCGGCGTCGTTGGGATCGCCGGTACCGGCGGCAACTTGGGTCAACTGGTCGGCGGCGGCCGAGAGGGCCTCGGAGAGCTCCTGGTCGACCCCGGCGGCGTCGGCGGCCCGGTCGCGCAGTTGGCTGACGGCGGCCGGGATGCCGGATGTCTCCCCTGCCTCTATCTCCCGGGCCAGGTTCTCGAGCTGCTCGGAGGCTGTCTCCCCTTCGGCCACGGGCTGCTGCTCGAAAGATGACTCCAGACCGGCGAGACCCGTTCGCTTGGAGAGGGCCGCCGGGTCGAGCGACTCCGCCAAATCCTGGCGAGCATCGCCCAATGCCTCTAGGGCGGTCTCGATGTCCGGCGCCTGGCGCAACTCCTCGATGAGCTCTTCCAGATCTGCCGCTACCTCGGGGGGCGCCTCGGCCGCCAAGTCCTCGAGGCGGTCCGCCTCGGCGCCAATTGCCTCACGGTCGGCCTGACGCTGGGCAAGGGCGACATCAGTCGGGGCCGGGATCAGGACGAGGGCCGCCAGAACCGCCGCCGACAGGAGCGACAGGCCCACCGCCGACCGATCCGGAATCAAACGGCTCACCCCCGAAACGGCTCGCGAATCGGCCCACGCCGAGGCGGCCTCGAGTTGGCGCGCCCCGTCCACGTTCGGCCTGCTTTCGCTCCCCAGCTCCAAGGCGGTCGTCACCCGGTCGAATCCGCCCAGACGCCGGTCGACAGCGATGGCCGCCCCTTGCCGAGACGGCCGGGCAAGGACCGACCAGATGATCGACGCAATCACGGCGACACCCAGGGCGACGACCACGAGCCAGTCAGCCCACTCGATGACCCAGTGGCGAGCGACCGCGGCCAACCCGGCAAGTAGGGCCGAGGCGGCTCCGGTCCACCCGACCAGCCGGCGCACCAGGCCGGCTCCCGTGAGACGCCGACGGGCGGCCGTGACGATCACCTCGATCGATTCAGGAACCGCCATTGCGTCCTCTCATCGGTCTAATCCGGCTGGCCGGCGCCCGCACCCGTCGGGCCGCGCCCCGCAGGGCCAACATGGTGATGAGGAGATAGATCCCAACGGTGAACATCCACACCGGAGGACGGCGCAGAGGCAGGGCCTGCTCGCCATCGGCCCCGAGCACCCCACCGCCCACTCCGATCCCAACGCCGAAGAAGTCGCTAGAAAAGCCCTGCCTCTCCATCAGCAGGACCTCGACAACATCGAATGGGGTGCCTCGCAGACCGTCGCTGCCGAGGGGCGAGACAACTGCTGAAACCATGCCCACATACGGGTTCGGCAGGATGGACACCACTTCTCTTCCCCGAGCCGGGAAGGTGGGCCCGTCACTGAGGAACAGCAACTCGGCCCCCATCGCCGCGAAGGTGATGAAGGCCAGGATGAAAGCCCACAGGTAGGCGTTAGCGACCGCTCCCCGCGACGAGCGAGCCCGCGCCGATCCCCAGATCCCGATCGACCCCAACATGATCGCAGTCAGCATGAGCATCCCGATGCCCACCAGCACGTCGCCCAGTCGGACGCCACCGAAGAGGAGAGGCAATGCCACTACGGGGGCGACAGAGACAAGCAGGAGAATGAAGTACGACATCGACGACCACAACTTGCCGAGCACGATCTGGAGGGGCGTGAGTTGGGTCACCTGGAGCAATTGGAAGGTCTGACGCTCCCTCTCGCCCACGATCGACAATGCCGTCAGCCCGGGAACGATCATGACCACCGCCGTCATCAACAGGGCCAGCATCGCCTCGAAGATGAACTGGCCCATGAATCCACCTGCCACGGCCTGGCCGAATCCGAAGGCATCACGGGCGACCAATTGGGCGAGGAGGTATACGAGGTAGCCGATGAGGCCGACCCCGAGCACCCACAGGGTCACGAAGACGGGGGCACGCCGGTTTCGGAACCGTTCCTTGATCTCCCGACCGAGCACCGGGTTCAGGGACCTATTCATGCCGCGCCCTCGCCGCGGGTGAGCTCGAGGAAGAGCTCCTCGAGACCGGCAGCCTCGGTCCGCCACTCGTAGACCGGCACCTCGGCGACGAGGTCGGCGAGGAGCCGGGCCGAGGTGTCGTCATCGCCGGCGAGGACGAACTCCACCCGCCCGCGCTCGACCGCCGCTTCCGCCACCTCGGGATGGGCGCCGACCAGGTCGAGCGTACGGTCGACATCGGCGTCAGCAACCCGGACCTGGACCCGGCGCGAGCCGGTCATGGCACCCCGGATGGCAGCCATTTCTCCTTGGGCCTTGACGACGCCGTCGTCGATGACGCCCATATGGGTACAGATGCCCTCCAACTCAGCCAGAATATGGGAGCTGATGAGGATGGTCTTTCCCATCCGGTGGAGTTCGGCGATGAGTTCTCGTAGCTGAACCCGCGCCCGGGGATCGAGCCCGGAGGCCGGTTCGTCGAGTACGAGGAGATCGGGCTCGTGCACGAGCGTGCGAGCAAGCGATAGGCGTTGTTTCATGCCCCGCGACAGCGTGTTGACATCGGCATCGACCTTGTGGCTCAGGTCGACCAACGCCAGCAGGTCCGTGACCACGCCGCGACGCTTGGCGGCCGGGACTCCCTGGACGGCGGCAAAGAAGTCCAGGTACTCATAGGCGTTGAGACTGTCGTAGAAACCGAAGAAGTCGGGCATGTATCCGAGATGTCTGCGCACCGTCCTGGCATCGCGCGACGGGTCGGCGCCGGCGACCGTCACCTTGCCGCCGTCGCGGGACAGAAGAGAGCTGAGGATGAGCATCGCCGTGGTCTTCCCGGCCCCATTCGGCCCGATCAGCCCAAAGACGGCGCCCTGGGGAACAGCCAGGTCCAGACCGCCGAGGGCCGTCACGCTGCCGTACCGCTTCTCCACGGATTCGAGGGAAATCATCATGCCCCCAACTCCAGGCTCAACGAATCGGGGCTGAAGGGGTTGTCCCCGAACTCCTCTCCGACCAACCGGACGAAAACCTGTCCATCGGCTGAGACCATCGACACCGGCAGGGGTTCGCCCCGGTCGATCTCGGCGAACTCGCCGCTGGACCAGTCCCAGGCGAGATAGGCATTGGCGGGCATCCCGAACTGCTGCGTGTCGCGGAACACGGCCGTCTTCGAGGGGTCGGGAAGACTGAACACCACCGTCAGCTCGTCGGTGGCGACGACGTGCTGGGCGCCCCAGTCGAGCCAGTTGATGAACCCGGTACCCACAACGGTGGCCCCGATGCTGGTCGGCCCGCCGCCCGCTTCAGTGGCGTTCCCGACCCGGATCAGAACCAGGGTCGGCCCGGGGACGTTCGAGGCGGCTCCATTGACGGAGACGGACGGCTGGTAGTCATCAGTGAGGCCGACGAAATAGACGCTCGAGTCGTCCGCCTCGGATGTGAGGACGGGACCGAGCGCCCACAGCCCGTTGGACCGATCGGGGTCGTCCCACAGTTGGCGCTCGTTGATGAGGGCGTCGATGAACCCGAAACCAAACTGGTTGACCCCGCCGGGAGCGGCTACCTGGCCGGTGCCGGTTGCCTCCAGATCTGAGCGAGCCACCACCGCCGAGCCGCCCCGCATGACGCCCCATCCCCAGAAGTCGAGGTCGGTGTCGTTGTCTACCACGACCTGGCCACCCTCCATGGTGACCGTGGGAAGAGGCAAGTCGGACCGTGCCGTCACCAAACCGATGCCGGTGAATCCGAGCTGGTCGAGTTCCAGCCGGGCGCGGTTGTCGCCGTCGATCCGCAGTTCGGCCGCCGCCCCGCCGAAGGTGTTCAACTCCGGGAAGATCGAGGCCTCGGGAGCAAATGAGACTGTTCGTTCCCCGGACACGCCCGCCGCTACCACGACCGCCGACCGGGCCTCGACTGTGCCGTCTGCGACAACCACGGTGGCGTGGCTCAAATTGGTACCCGCGATCCTCTGGCGACCGGCGATCCAGAACCCGACCACGGCCACCAGGGCGAGCACTGGAATGGTGACCCAGGCCAGGTCGCGCTTGCCGAGCTTGGAGAGGACGATGAAGTTCACCGGTCCCACGAGGAGCGCGAAGCCCAAGATCGCGAAAAGCAGCCAGGGGAGGGAGGGGACCTGACGGTTCCCCGATTCGGACGCGGCCTGGAAGAGACCGCCCCCCATGTTCATGATGCCGAACTCGGGAGAGTTACCGAGGTCGAGAGTGGTTGGCCGGAGAATGGACGCCCAATCATCCCCGCTCCGGCCCTCCAGCCCGGTGACGATGATCACCCGGCCCGAGCCCAGGGGGGCAGCGGTGACGCCTTCGACACCCGTCGGCAGGGGAGCCTGGGGCAGGTCGGCAGTCGGGGCGACCGTCGGGTCGATTACCAGCCCGCCTCCGGTCTGCGCCCAGGCAAGGGCGTCGTCCAGTCGGTCGAGCCCACCGCGGCCCAAGACGAGATACCCGAGGACATCAAAGGTAGAAGCGGCTGCATCGAGCGGCACGATGAGAGGAGCGACGGGGCGGTCCGTGATGATCGTCCGCACCCGTGACAGCGTGTCGGCGAGTTGGTCGTCACCCATGACTCCGACCGTCAACTCGTCGAAAGCCGCCCGCATGCTGATCGCTTCGGTGACAATCGTCTCACCGTCGGTGTCGAGAATCTCGACCGTGAGGCGGGCGCCGTCGCCCAGGGCGGGAACCGTGAGCTCGTAGACCTGTTCGCCCCCGGCCGGCACTTCGACCGGTCGACTGACAGAGATTCCGCCTCCCCGGACACGGAGACGACCACTGACGAGGATGGGGGTTGAGATGGTGGCTGTCACGGTGGCGGGGCGTCCGGTAGCAACGAACCCCCCCAACCCAACGGTGGCCTCGAGCGACGGTCCGGTCTGGGCCGCAGCCAGTGGCGACTCGGTTTGACCGAGGCTCGTCTGGGGGGCGGCGGGCAGGGCGACGCCAAGCAACAGCATGACAATGACCACTCTGTGCACGGACTTGAGACGTTCCGGGTACTTCATCGGTTCCCCGGGGAGAGAGCTACTTCTTGGATTGCTGGTAGTAAGGGTCGGTCCCGGAAGCGTGATCCGTCACATCGACGACCGATACCAATTCGGGGATCGCCTCGACGAGAATCCTCTCGATCCCCTGGTGCAGCGTGACCTGGGCCATGCCACATCCCTGGCAGCCACCGAACAGCCGCAGGTAGGCGGTGTCCTCATCCACTGAGACCAGTTCGGCGCCACCACCGTGGCTGGCAATGGCCGGGTTTACCTGCTCGGCTATCACCTGCTGGACTCGCTCCGCCAGAGGCCCGGTGAGGTCGCCCTGGGGGGCGGCCATCGGCGGCGGGGCGGGACTGTTGGGGTTGTTCATCGACAAGCCCTGAGCGGTCAGCTCGAGCGAGGCACCCTGGAGTTTCTCCACGTCGACCTCGGGGATGAGGATGGCAAGCTCACCGTGACGCTCGATCAGTTGGGCGTCGGTCTTGTCGGCCACGGGCACGAAGGCCAGGTCGTAGTTGAACTGAAGGCCGCTGATCCCGGCGACGCCGACCGAGAGCGCAAACTCCTCGTCACCCGGCTCCTGGTCTCGGAGCTGGATGATCATGTCGAGGGCATCGGGTGCGATGGTAAGGATGTCTGTCATGTGTGCCACCATGGTACAGGGCGGTGCATCTTTCACCACCACACCGGCCACAACGACATGTCTCGCGTTCTTGTCATCTTGCCCACCTCATCGTATCGGACCGCCGATTTCGTCACCGCCGCCGCCAATTTGGGGATCGACCTCGCAGTGGCCTCGGAGGAGGATCCGCCCCTCGACCTCGGCGATCGATTTGTCCGCATCGATTGTCGCGACCCCGAGAGGGCGGCCGCCGCCATCGTCGCCCTGGCCGACCATACCCCGATCGATGCGGTGGTGGCGGCCGACGATGCCGGGGTGATCATCGCTGCTTTGGCCTCCGAGCGCCTCGGGCTCCCCGGTCATCCCCCGGCAGCCGCCGCCGCTACCCGAGACAAGCTGGCTATGAGACAACTCCTGGCCGCCGCCGAAGTGCCTCAACCGGCGTTCGTCGCCGTGGATGAGGACCTGTCGGTGGACCCTGTCGTGTATCCCTTGGTTCTGAAGCCGCGCACCGGCGCCGCCTCCCAAGGCGTGCTGCGGGTCGACACGCCCGAGTCACTGCCGGCGGTTTTCGCCCGTGTCAGGGCCATCGCCGACGGGCTGGGCGAGTCCCCACCGCTGCTGGCCGAGTCCTACATCCCCGGCGACGAGGTCGCAGTCGAGGGTCTGATGGTCAACGGGTCACTGACCATCCTCGCCGTCTTCGACAAGCCCGACACCCCCGCCGGGCCGACCTTCGAGGAGACACTTCTCGTCACGCCGTCGACCCAGCCTCCGCTGGTGCAGACCGAGCTGGCGCGGGTGGTAACGGCGGCCGTCGGCGGCCTCGGTCTGAGCCACGGGCCTATTCACGCCGAGGCCCGGATCGCTTCGGACGGGCGGATCTTCCTCCTGGAGATCGCCGGACGCTCGATCGGGGGTCTGTGCGGTCGGTCTCTCCGCTTTGGGCTGGAAGGGGCCGGCCTGGAAGAGCAGATCCTGGCCGCCGCCCTCGGTATTCCTCTGACCACCACCCGTCAGCCTCGCCCGGCGGGGGTGATGATGTTGCCGGTCGAGGCGGCTGGCATCGTGACCGGGGTCGACGGATTGGACGAGGTTCGGGCCCTCCCCGGCATCACCGATGTCGACCTCACCACCCCTCCCGGGACCTCCGTCGAGCCTCTCCCCGAGGGGGCCCGTTATCTGGGCTTCATATTCGCGGTCGGCTCGACCACCGAGGAGGTCGCCTCGGTCCTGCGCCGGGCCGCGGCGACCCTGAAGGTAAGGATCGAATAGCACCCCTCTCAGATGGAGAGAACGCCTTGAATCGCTTCCATGCGACGAACTCGGTCCATGGTGACCTGGCTGGTCCCATCCAGGAGTGCTTCCGTCTCGCTGAGCACCTCGCTGATCGGGAAGAGCTTGATCCAGCTATCGCTCGTCTCCAGCCCGGGTCCACCGAGATTCCACCCAACCATCATGTCGGTGTGGCCATCGAGCAGACCGGTGACCGCGACCAGTCCGAAACGCCCGGCCAGGAGGCGATCCCTGAACGACGCATTCCCTCCCCGGACGAGATGACCGAGGATGGTCGCCCGCACCTCGACGTCGACCTGATCGGTCAGTTCAACTCGAACCCGATCCACCAGCTCCTCGGTGGCGATCTCGACCCCTTCGGCCTTGAGGACAAGCACCCGGGTCTTGTCGCGACTGGCGGCAAAGCTGTGACGGAGAGCGTCGACGACCGCGGCGACAACCTCGTCGGGTGAGCGACCCTGCTCGGGTAGTAGGACGACGTCGGCCGCAACGGCCACAGCCGCCGCCATGGCCAGGTAGCCGGAGTGGCGACCCATTACCTCGACGATGAAGGCTCGATGATGGGAGCGGGCCGTGTCCGAGATCCGATCGCACGCCTCCACGATGGTGTTGAGGGCGGTGTCCACGCCGATGGCCTCCCGGGTCAGACCGATGTCGTTGTCGATCGAGGCGGGTATTCCGATCACGGGCACACCATGCTCCTCGGCCAGGTGGTGCGCGCCCTCCATGGAGCCGTTGCCTCCCACGACCAGGAGACCGCTTAGTGAATACCGGGCGAAGGTCGACGCCGCCTGCGCCCTCCCCTCGCGGGTGTAGAACCGCTCGGAGCGGGCCGTGCCCAGAATCGTGCCCCCCGTGCCCGAGGCATATTCGACCTCGGGCAACGGGCTGAGCCCACCGTTCTTGCCGACGCTCCGAGTGAGCGGGCGAAAGGAGCCATCGATCAGCCCATCGAAACCGTCCTCGATGCCCCACACGGGAAGATGCCGGGAGGCAGCCACCTTGGTGACCGCGCCGATAGCGGCGTTCATCCCGGGAGCGTCTCCCCCACTCGTCAAGATACCGATGGCCATTGCGAGCACGTTAGACCCGGCCAGGCTCGGGGATTGTGTCATGATCGCTCCATGACCTTGCTGACAGCCGAACGCCTGTGGGCGATTCCCCGCGTGGGCGACCCGCAGGCTCTTCCCGATCGACGCCTCCTGGTGCCCGTGACGACCTACGACACCGAGACCGACGAGTCGACGACGACTCTATGGCGCCTCGACCCCGCCACTTCGGACGCCCGATCATTCGCCGCCGGGTCGATCTCCGGCCTCTCTGTCGCTCCCGACGGCTCGGCGGTCGCCTTCCTGCGCAAGGACGGAGCCCATCGCCATATCCACGTTCAGCCTCTCGACGGCGGTGAGGCCCGTCAGATAGGGAACCTTCCACTCGGGGCGGTCGGCGTCAAGTGGACACCGACCGGATCCCTGATCGCCCTAGCCACGCTCTACCGACAGGAACCCACCCTCGAAGGTACGGCCGGCCACACGCTCAACCCGCGGCTCAGTGCCCGAGCGACCGAAGACGCTGTCTATCGGTACTGGGACACGTGGCTCGAGCACGTCTATCACCCGGTCCTGATCGACCTCCCGACCGGAGACCTCATTGACCTCACACCGGACGCCACCCGGTTCTGGTCGTTCCCCAATGTGGAGGATCCGATCTCCGACATCGATGTTTCGCCCGATGGCAGCCTGGTGGCCTTCACCGCCGACGACTCGGCGCCTCCCCATCGGCAGCTGAGCTGGTCGCTATTTCTGGTGAACGCCGACGGAAGCGACCTGCGCCGCCTCGACGAAGGACGTGAGGGCAACAGCCATCGCCCCCGGTTCACCCGCAACGGATCGGGCATCGTGTACGGCTACCAGGCCGAGCCCGACTTCTACGCTTCCCATGTTCAACTCCTCCGCCACGACCTCGCCACGGGCGAGGAAGCCGAGCTCGCCGGCGGATGGGACCGGTCGGCTCAGGGCTGGACCCTCGACGGCCAAGGGCGATTGTTGTTCCTGGCCGAAGACCGGGGTCGCTCGCGGCTGTGGCGCCTCGCCTCGGTATCGGACGAAGTCGAGCCGCTCACCGACGATGGTTGGGTGACGGCCCCTACGGTCGCCGCCGACGGCACGGTCTATGTGCTGTCCCAATCCCTCTCGGCCCCGCCGGAGGTCTTTCGGCTGGGCGCTCCCGACGACGCCGGCATCCACGACCTCGATCGGGTAACCCATTTCACGGCGGAGGCCACAGAGGACATCGAAATCGGCACCGTCCGAGAACTCACCGTGGCCGGCGCCGACCAGCAGCCGATCCAGGCCTGGATCATCGACCCTCCCGAGGCCGACCCCCAAGAGGCCCGTTCGTTGGTCCACATGATCCACGGAGGCCCCCATGGAGTCTTCGGCGACCAATGGCACTGGCGCTGGAACGGGCAGGTCGTGGCGGCCGCCGGGCATCGTGTCGCCCACGTGAACTTCCATGGATCGACGGGATGGGGCAACGACTTCGCCGCCTCCATCCATGGAGCATGGGGCGACAAGCCGTTCCGAGACATGGAAGCCGCCACCGATCACCTCATCGGTCTCGGCCTCGTCGACGAGGAACGGATGGCCGTGGCCGGCGGCTCCTACGGGGGATACATGGTGGCCTGGATCACCTCCCAGACCGACCGCTACGCCGCCGCCGTCGCCCACGCCGCCGTCACCAACCTGGGGGGCATGTATGCCTCCGACGTCACGTTCGGACGGCAGCGGGCATACGGGGGCGAGATCTGGGAGGACCGGGCCCGAATCGAGCGCTGGAGCCCGTCAGCGCACGCCGCCGGATACACGACCCCGACCCTCGTGATCCACGGCCAGCGCGACGAACGGGTACCACTCACCCAAGGACTCGAACTGTACGGAGTGCTGGTCGCCAAGGGAGTCCCCGCCCGCTTGGTGGCCTTCCCCGACGAAAACCACTGGATCCTCTCCCGGACGAATTCCATTTTCTGGTACGACGAGGTTCTGGGATGGCTCGATCGATGGCTGTGACCCTCCTGCCCCGCCGGTCCTCCGACCCTCACGTTCAACCTGAAGTTGAGGTCTTACGCGCGGTCGAGCGCGTAAGACGATTTTGTCATTTAGGCTCTTCGGACCTCGCCGTGCCATGACCGCAGTCGCGATCTTCACCGGGGGTGAACCCCTCCCCTCCTCTGTCAGTGGGGAAATCCCCGACAACGCCTACCTGATCGCAGCCGACTCCGGCCTCGACCACGCCCTGTCCCTGGGGTACGACGTCGATCTCGTCGTAGGGGACCTCGACTCGGTCGGCCAGGAAGCACTCCGACTCAGCAACGCCCGCGTCGAACGCCACTCACCCGACAAGGAGTTCACCGACCTCGACCTGGCGCTCCAAGCCGCCCTCAAGCTCGACCCGGATCGCGTGATCGTCATCGGCGGCCAGGGAGGGCGGTTCGACCACCTCGTCGGAACCATCTCTCTTCTTACGTCGGATCGCTGGGAGGCGGTGGACATCGAGTGGGTTGCGGCCCGAGCCAGGGTCCGGATCATCCGCAGCGGAGTGACGCTGCACGGCACC
>Ga0299907_10000830_pt1 | contig 16305 bp, 13 predicted proteins | sample RVTome_16_FD_198680 | JGI IMG/M metagenome (GOLD analysis project Ga0299907, IMG submission 198680) | Soil microbial communities from uranium-contaminated site in the Upper Colorado River Basin, Wyoming, United States - RVT152D67 (version 2) ...
TGGGCGAACAGCCTGATCATGGGCTACTACGGCCTCCTCGAGACGCCATACGACCCGCCGGCGGCCTACGTCGCCCGCGGTGAGGCCTCTGGCGTCGGCCAGTTCGGGCTCTTCGGCAGCGAGTACGGCTTCGTCGAGAACGCCAACCTCATCCGCGGCCTGGTCGACATGTTCTCGCTCATGTATCCGCAGCTCCAGGAGATCGACTTCCGGACCGATGTTCCCGAGCTCAAGGTACCGGTCTACGTGCTGGACGGGACGAACGAGCTGCGCGGGCGGCGCGAGCTGGCCCACGAGTGGTTCGCACAGCTGACGGCGCCGCACAAGGAGCTGATCACGTACGCGGATGCCGGCCACTCGGTCGCCTTCGAGCAGGCCGACGCCTTCCTGCGGCTGATGAACGAGGAGATCGTGCCCGCTACCTACGGCGCGAGCCCGGGAGTCGAGCAATGAGCGACGTACGCGCCGCTCGGATATTGCATAGGCAAATCGGAAATGAGGCTTCCAGATGAACACTCCCCTTTGGATTCTTGTCGCAGCCGGCGCCGCATCCGCGGCGGCAGTGGCCTACCTCCGACTCTTTCGACCCTGGCAGCTCAGCTGGGGAGCCACCGCCGACGAGGTTGGCAGGTCGCTGCCCGGCGACGAGGTGGTGCCGCATCCCACGTTTAACGCGACGCGCGCGATCAGCATCGCCGCCCGACCCGACCAGATCTGGCCCTGGCTGCTCCAGGTGGGGGTGAAACGGGCAGGCTGGTACTCGTACGACCTGCTAGACAACCTTGCTCGGCCCAGCGCTCGCGAGATCATCCCAGAGCTGCAGCAGCTCGCCGTCGGCGACGTGGTACCGCTGAGCCCGGATGGCAAGCAGGGGGTCCACGTCCTGGCCCTCGACCTGCCGCGCTCGATGATGTGGGGAACGCTGCCCGACACGACGTGGCTGTGGCTCTGTGAGCCGCGAGCCGACGGCACGACGCGCCTCGTCACTCGCATCCGGTTTCACTATCGCTGGCTTTCGCCCTCCATCGCGTTCTCTCTGCTCGTGGAGTTCGCAGACATCTGGATGATCCGCAAGATGCTCCTCAATGTCCGCCAAAGGGCCGAAGGGCTGGCGCGGACGGAGTCGCGCGCGACGCCGCTCCAGCCGAAGACGGCCTCGCGAGGCACGTTGGGGTGAGCCGAAGTCCGCGGCGTGAGAGGCACCGCCTGAGCTCGGACGGAACTCTGCGTCCTACCAGACCGGCCCCGCTCGGGGATCTCCGCCTAACCGCGGCAGAGTTAGGTAAACACGTGGCCCCATCCATCATCGCCATGAATCGGCCAAGCTGGTCGATGCTCGGTCCGCGGGCAAGACTGTTCCGTATCGCCCACGCGGCATGGGGCATCTTCAACCTCGCCGGCCTCGCATACATCTGGCTGTCGGCCGCGACGAGACGACGCGATCGGCTCACGTATTCGTCGATGGCATTGCTGGCGGTCGAGGGCGCCGCGCTGGTCGTGGGTGGTGGCGACTGCCCATTCGGACCCTTTCAGGCGCGGTTGGGCGACCCGGTGCCGATGTTCGAGTGGGTCCTGCCCCCGCGTGCGGCCAAAGCTGCCATTCCGGTCCTCGCGGTTGTTTCGGTCGTCGGCTTTCTCGCCGTAATCGCCCGACCCCGACGCCCACCCCGAGGTTGATCTAGGCGCAAGGATGCTAGAGATGCCAGCCTCGAGAGACGGGTGTTCCTCTGTCTGAGCCCGCTCTGGCGAATGGTGATCCGCTCGGCGACGGAGCCCTTCGCCCTCTTGCTGGCGGTCGCCGGCGGTTTGGCAGTAGTTGTCGGCGAGTTCGCGACGGGCTTTTGGTCCTTGGGGCGAGGGCGCATGGTTTGGGTCGCCTGACCAATCGCGGCGGCTGCACCCCGGCGAAGAGCGGAATTGCTAGTCCCGGCCGCCGGTCAAAAGCGATGCGGCAGCATTGGCGATCACAAGGTCCTCGCGCGCTTGGATGACCAGGACCGGCGCTGCCTTCGTGCCCCACCCGCTGCCCAGCCGGGCGCAAATCGCGTCGCGCGTCCGACCGTCGTGCTCCCCGATGCCACCGGTGAAAACGATCGCCTCGGTGCTCACCCAGGTCATGGCCGCGGCAATGGCCTCGGCAGCGCGGGCCACGAACATGTCGACCGCCAGCGTCGCTTGGGCATTGCCGGCGTCGGAGGCGACGCGCACATCCTGCATATCGGCGCTCACGCCGGAGATCCCTAGTAGCCCCGATCGCCGTTCCAGCGCATCCTCCAGGTCCGATAGCTGGATCCGGCCAGATCGCAGCAGGAAGATGATGATTCCGGGATCAATCGAGCCCGAGCGGGAGCCCATCATCAACCCCTCGAGAGGCGTGAAGCCCATCGAAGTCCATGCCGAACGCCCCTTACGGACGGCGGTAACCGAACATCCGCTACCAAGGTGTGCGACCACCAGCGAAATCGATTCGGGTCGCCCGCCGAGCAACTCCGCGGCGCGACTCACCGACCACTCAACAGATAGGCCATGGAACCCGAAGCGGCGAATGCCCCAAGCTGCCCACGCCTCTGGAACCGGATAGCGGCGTGCGGCTTCGGTGAGCGTGGCATGGAATCCGGTGTCGAAGCAGCACACGTTGGGGACGTCCGGTAGCGCGCCGCGGGCGACGCGAACCAGTTCCACCGCAACCCGGTTGTGGAGCGGAGCGAAGTCTCCCATCGCGTGGAGCTCATCGAGTACGGCGTCGTCAACCAGCACAGGCTCGACAAATTTGGTTCCGCCGTGCACGACGCGATGCCCGACCGCCTCAATGGCCAGCTCCGACAACTCGCCGATGACACGACGAGCGATCGCCTGGCGGTCGCCATCCCACGGGTCTGTCCTCAACGCGGTCGTCTCGCCGGTGGCCGTGTCGATGACCGCCGTCTTCAGGGTGCTCGAGCCACCATTCAGCACGAGGATGCGCACCGCCCGAGCCTATCTCGGTGAGTTCAGTGCGGCCAACGCCAGTCGCTGATCTGCGGGTCGTCCTCGCCGTGGGCGCGCGTGTAGGCGCGCGCCGCCAACCGTCGATCGACCATCTCTTGCCGTAGTTCGCCGGCGCGATTGGTGAGACCCGGTACGCGGTCAATCACGTCCATGACGAGATGGAAGCGGTCGAGGTCGTTCAGCATGACCATATCGAACGGAGTGGTCGTAGTTCCCTCTTCCTTGAACCCCCGAACGTGAAGGTTGGGGTGGTTGGTGCGCCGATAGGCCAGCCGGTGGATGAGCCATGGGTAACCGTGGAAGGCGAATACGACCGGCTTGTCGGTCGTGAACAGCGCATCGAACTCAGAATCTGATAGTCCATGTGGGTGCTCGCGATCATCCGGCAGCCGCATCAGGTCAACCACGTTGACGACCCGAACACGGAGGTCCGGCACTCGCTGGCGAAGGATGTCGACAGCTGCGAGCGTCTCAAGCGTCGGCACGTCGCCGCAACAGGCCATGACCACGTCCGGCGATCCGCCGTCATCGTTGCCCGCCCACGGCCAGATCCCTATGCCCCGCGTACAGTGCATGACCGCGTCGTCCATGGACAGCCAGTCGAGGGCCGGCTGCTTCCCGGCGACGATGAGATTGACGTAGTCGCGGCTCCGTAGACAGTGATCGGCCACAGACAAGAGGCAGTTGGCGTCGGGAGGCAGATATACACGGATGTGCTCGGCCTTCTTGTTGACGACGACATCGATGAAGCCTGGATCCTGATGGCTGAAACCGTTGTGGTCCTGCCGCCAGACATGGCTGCTGAGCAGGTAATTTAGGGAGGCCACGGGCCGTCGCCACGGAATCTTGCGCGATGACTCGAGCCACTTGGCGTGCTGGTTGAACATTGAGTCGACGATGTGAACGAATGCCTCGTAGCAGTTGAAGAGCCCGTGGCGCCCAGTGAGCAGGTACCCCTCGAGCCAGCCCTGACACAGATGTTCTGATAACACCTCCATGACGCGGCCATTCGGCCCCAGGTGCTCGTCCACAGGCAGCTGCTCTGCCATCCACACTTTATCGGTGGCCTCGAAAACCGAGCCCAGGCGGTTCGAGGCTGTCTCGTCCGGGCCGAACAGCCTGAAGATCTCCGGGTTGTCGCGGATGACGTCGCGCAGAAACTTGCCCAGCTCTCGAGTGGCCTCGCTGGTGGCTTGGCCGGGCGAAGGCACATCCACGGCGTAGTGGCGGAAGTCGGGCAGTTGGAGGACGCGCAGCAGTTCCCCGCCGTTGGCCATCGGGTTTGCGCTCATCCGTCGGGTCCCGCTGGGGGACGCGGATCGGACCAGGTCAACGGGAACGCCGTCCTTGTCGAAAAGAACCTCGGGGCCGTAACTCTTCAGCCACTTGGCCAACTGGGCGAGGTGCTTTGCATTGGTCCGAACTTCGGACAGCGGCACCTGGTGTGAGCGCCACGTGCCCTCGACCGGCTTCCCATCGACGCTGTGCGGGCCTGTCCAGCCCTTGGGCGTGCGCAAAACGAGCATCGGCCATCGCGGCTTTACGACCGTTCGGTCGTTCCGATCCGGCGTTCGCGCATCGTGCTGAATGGCGGCAATTCGATCGAGCGCCGTGTCCAGCGCAGCGGCCATCTGCTGGTGGACATCCCGCGGATCGTCGCCCTCCACCTCGATGACATCATGCCCGTAGCCCTCCAACAGCAAGCGGAGTTCCTCACGCGGAATCCGGGCCAGGAGGGTTGGATTCGCGATCTTGTAACCGTTCAGATGGAGGACGGGCAGAACTGCGCCATCCCGAGCGGGGTTAAGAAACTTATTCGAATGCCAACTGGCGGCAAGTGGGCCCGTTTCGGCCTCTCCGTCGCCGACCACGCACACGACGACCGACTCCGGCGTGTCGAACGCCGCTCCGTATGCATGAACAAGGGCGTATCCAAGCTCGCCGCCCTCGTGGATCGAGCCGGGCGTTTCAGGCGCAGCATGGCTTGGGATGCCGCCGGGGAAGCTGAAACGCCGAAAGAGCTCGTGCAATCCGGGCTCGTCCAGGGTGACTTCGGGATAGAACTCGCTGTACGTGCCTTCGAGGAACGCGTTGGCAACCATCGCCGGGCCACCGTGCCCTGGGCCGCAGATGAAGATGGCATCTACGTCACGCTCGCGGATTGCGCGGTTCATGTGGGTGTAAACCAGATTCAGTCCCGGAACCGTGCCGAAGTGCCCGAGAAGGCGCGGTTTAATGTGCTCTGGCCGCAGGGGCTGCCGCAGTAGCGGATTGTCGAGCAGGTAGATCTGGCCGACGGACAGGTAGTTCGCGGCTCGCCAGTACGCGTCGAGCCGCGACAACTCATCAGTGGACAGGGGCGAGCGGGCGGACTTCGGTCGGACGCTTGGCATGCTCTCCTCTAGAGTCACAGTAGCGCGTCGATGCCATCCGAGCCTTGCGGCCGGGCGAGGCTGGCCTTCGGCTGCAGCTAGAGGCACTTCGCTCGACAGAACGCAAGGCTTTGCGGCAGGACGGTGGTGGTCGGCGGAACTGGTAGAACGGGTCATTCGGCCCGCTCGATACGCCCGTCTGTCACTAGGCCACCGGAGTTCCCAGACGGACGATGAACCCGCTAGATCAACGATAGGCAGTGGAGGTTCATCAATGCTCGTGCGTCTCGTGTTGGCCGCGTTTCTGTTGGGCCACGCGGCGATCCACGCCGGGTTCATATCGCCGAGGCCAACTGCGACAGCGGGCGGGCCCCCCTGGCCGTTCGCGCTCGATTCGTCCTGGGCATTTTCGGCCCTCGGCGTCGATCCGTCGATCTCCCGGCTCCTCGGTTCGGCACTCGTCGCCGCGGTGCTAGGAGGCTTCGTTCTCGCCGCTCTGGCTGCGCTGGGGATTCTCCCCGCCGCTCTTTGGCCGGCAGCCACAGCCGTCGGCGCCCTCTTTTCCGTTGCGCTGCTGCTCCTGTTCTTTCACCCGTGGCTGCTGCTGGGCCTGGTCATCGACGTCGTGATCCTGTGGGCCGTACTCGTGGTCCGTTGGGTTCCCGACTGGTTGGCCTCATGAGCTTGGAACTTGGGAGACTCGAAATGAAACCGATCAAAGATAAGTCGTCGAGCATGCTCACGAACATTGGTTACCTCCTGGCATGGCTCGCCGCCGTGTTGGCGGCTGTCTCGGCCGTCGCAGGTCTCCTGGTTCCCGGGCTCTACCTCGACTCGGAAGGTTGGGTCCGCCAGGCGCGAGCCGCCGATTTCGTCACTCTCATCGCCGTTGTTCCGGTCCTCGGAATCTGTTTGTTGCGGGGGATGACTGGAAAAGGACGCCTGATTGGGCTCGCCGCGCTTGGATACCTCGTCTACACCTATGCCATCTTCGGCTTCTCAGTCGCGATCAACGCGCTGACGCCAGTGCATTTCGCCGTCCTCGGGCTGTCAGTTTGGTCAGTTGCCCTCTATGTGGTGAAGCTAGCCCGCGATGGGGAACACTCAATGGTTGCCACTCGACTTCCGCGTCGCGTGACGGCGATCTTCCTGGTCGCCGTGGCTGCTCTTTTCGGCGTGATGTGGCTTAGCCAGATCGCCGATGTGATCGTCAGCGGCGAACCGACAGCCGAACTTGCGGGCCTCGGCCTGTTTACGAACCCGGTCTACACGCTCGATCTCGCGTTTGCACTGCCGTTGCTCGCCGTCGCCGGAGTGCTGCTCATCCGGGGCTGGTGGCGAGCCGCCGACCTTGCCCTGGTAGCAGTTGGGTGGGTGGCGCTCATGGGCCTGGGCGTTCTCGCAATATTTGGGTTCGACGCAGCCGCCGGGGTCCCGGTCCCGATCGCTGTTGCAGGCGTCATCGGGGCCATCACCGCCGCGGGCACCGTCCTCGCCATCCTGGGGCTCATGCCGACGCGCCGCGGGCCAGCCGGGGCTGCCCGACGCCCACTGGCTTCAGCTCTTACACCCCGAAGTAGTTAGGGAGTAGCAGATGCGCGCACTCATCATCTATGCAAGCCATTACGGCTCGACCAAAGGGATCGCCGAGCGGATCGATGGAAAGCTTCGCGAGCGCGGTCTCGAGGTGACCGTCGCCTCAACCGATGAGGCTGGGGATCGTGCTGGCCTCGAGTCGTACGACGCGTACGTGATAGGTAGCGCGGTTCATGCCGGACACTGGCTGAAGCCGGCCGTCGAATTTGTCCGGAGCCACGAGGCCCTCCTGGCCGCGCGACCCACTTGGCTGTTCAGCAGTGGGCCGATCGGCGAGAAGTACGTTCATAAGCCGCAGCCGGAACCTGCGGAGATCGCCGATTTCCGGCGTCTGTTGGACGTCCGCGATCACGTCGTGTTCGCCGGCGCGTTCGACCCGACGACGGCCGACCTGACCAAGGGAAACTGGCTGGAGAGGCAAGTATCAAAGCGTTTCCTGCCGGTAGGCGATTTCCGCGACTGGCCCGAGATCGAGGCCTGGGCGAACCGGATCGCGCGGGAGCTCAACGCTGTTGCTGTAGCTGGATAGCCCAGAAAGGATCGTGCCATGGCAATCGCAACCAGTACCCGAGCGCAGCTTAGCGGGCAGAGCTCTGCGACGATGCGTGCCGCAGTCTTCCACGGGCCTGGCGATATTCGTGTCGACGAAGTCGCGCGACCAACGCCCGGTCCGGGCGAGGCCGTGATCCGAGTCACGCTGACGACGATCTGCGGTACTGACGTGCACATCCTGAAGGGCGAGTATCCGGTCAAGCCGGGCCTGATCGTGGGCCACGAGCCGGTTGGTGTCATTGCCGAGCTCGGAGCCGGCCTGGTCGGCTACGAGGTTGGGGATCGAGTCCTCGTCGGCGCCATTACGCCGTGTGGCCAGTGCCACGCGTGCTTCAGCGGCAAGCCCTCGCAGTGCGGGCACGGCACGGGCTACGAGGCGATCGGCGGCTGGCGCTTTGGCAACACGATCAATGGCGCCCAGGCCGAGTACCTTCTCGTCCCCTACGCGCAGGCAAACCTGGCCAAGATCCCCGAGTCGCTAACCGACGAGCAGGTCGTCCTGCTTGCCGACATCGCTTCGACAGGTTTCTCCGGCGCGGAGTCGGGCAAGGTCAAGATCGGTGACACGGTGGTGGTCTTCGCACAGGGGCCAATCGGCCTGTGCGCGACGGCAGGCGCCAATTTGATGGGAGCCCAACCGCGCAGCTGTCGCGATGCGGATGGGCGCAGACATCGTCCTCGATCCGGAGCAGGTGGACGTCGTAGCCGAAGTCAAGCGATTGACGGGTGGCTACGGCGCCGACGTGGCGATCGAAGCCCTCGGACTCCAGGTCACCTTCGAGAACGCTCTCCGTTCTCTTCGTCCGGGCGGAACCCTCTCGAGTCTGGGTGTGTACTCGGGCAAGCTGCAGGTGCCGTACGAGGCGTTCGCAGCAGGCCTTGGTGATCACACCATCGTCACGACGCTGTGCCCGGGCGGGAAGGAGCGCATGGAACGGCTCATGGCGATGGTCCAATCGGGACGGTTCGACCCACTTCCGCTCATCACCCACCGCTTCGCACTCGACGATGTCGTCGAGGCCTACGACCTGTTCAGCAGCCGGCGCGATGGAGTGCTGAAAGTGGCAATCCGGCCCTAATCTAGCCACTGAGGGTCTCCCTGATTTACAGCCGATAACTATGCCAATTTCGCTCGGGCCCCCACGGTCACCGCTACAGCGCTCAGTCGGGCAGGCTTAAAAGTCCCCTGCTCTGCCGCTGAGCTACCGGCCCATCTGCTGGTCCGGGGCAGTCACTGAGCTCCCGGGCCTTGCGACATTCTGCCAGCCGACAGCCAGTAAGATGGCCGAGCAGCACCAGGGAGGGGCTCGAGATGAACGCCGATCCGAGAGAAGACTCCATAGCCGGGGCGTTGGAACACTGGCGCCGCGCGGAGCGGTCGGTGGCGGTGGTTCGCCGCGGGCGGGTCGCCGCGGAGGCAGCGGCGATGGCGGCAGAGGAGGCTGCCAACGCCGCCCTCGCGACGGCGGAAGCGGCGAAGGCGGCCCTCGCGTCGGCAACATTGGCCGAGCAGTCGGCAGCAAAGACCGCCGCCAGCGCAAAGTTGGTGGTGCAGGCGACGAGAGCCGAGCTGGCCGACTCCGAAACGGAGGCCGCGATGGCGGACGTGAGCGAGGCCGAGGCCCGCGAAGCGTACCGCCAGGCAGCGGCCAAGGCCAAGGACTCCGACGAGGATCGGTCCGCGTGATGGGCCCACGACGAGGCATTGCCGACGTGGAGCTGCGGGAGACGTTCGAATCGGACCTGGCCTTCTTCTTTCGCCAGCAGCAGGATCGCGATGCGAACCAGATGGCGGCGTTCGGAGCAGCCGATCCTGACGACTTCAGCGCGTTCCAAACGAAGTGGGCGCGCATTCGGCACGATCCGACGGGTTTGGTGCGGACCATAACCATCGGACGCGAGGTCGCCGGCAGCGTGATGCTCTGGCGGGACCCGGATCTTCCCGGCCCGGAGGTCAGCTGCTGGATCGGGTCCGAGTACTGGGGCCAGGGCGTTGCATCGCGGGCTTTGGCAGCATTTCTGCGCATCGTGCGGCAGAGGCCGCTGTACGGACGGGCGGCGCATGACAACATTGGATCCGTCCGCGTGCTCCAGAAGGCCGGCTTCCGCCAGATCGGAGACATGACCGGCTACTCGGCGTTCCGGGGTGAGCAGGTCAGGGAGCTCCTCTTCCGGTTCGACTGACGTTCCCGGCCGACCATCGCGCGTGATCGACTTGCGGCCGCGCACCGATTTCGCCCAGAATGCGCGCCACAGCGAATTAGAAGGGGACCAGATATGCCCGATCTCGCGCCCTTCCACGCCTGGATCGTGTTCGCCCACATCCTGGGCGTCTTCCTGTTCCTGCTCGCCCACGGCGTTTCGGCCGGCGTACTGTTGCGGCTGCGCGGCGAGCGCGACCCGGCCGCGGTTCGAACCCTGGTTGACCTGTCGTCGCGCAGTTTCGCGGTCATGGGGATCGGCGGGGCGCTGTGGTTCTTCACCGGCATCCTGGCCGGCTTCAGCGGCAATTACTGGACCAGTGGCAGGCTGTGGATCTGGGCCTCGCTCGCCGTCGTGGTGGTCGTCGGCGGGCTGATGACCCCACTCGGTCGGTCGTACCTGGACCGGGTCCGAACCGCCCTTGGCATCGAGCCTCGCGGGCGCGCCGGTCAGCCGATGGCAGACAACGTCGACGCACAGGCGCTGGAGGCGGCGATCATGTCCGGCCGCCCGCTGCTGCTCGCCGCACTCGGCATTGGCGGCATCGTCATCCTGACCTGGCTGATGATGTTCAAGCCCTTCTGACGGGCTACTCCCCGAAGACGGGCAGCTCCAGGCCGAACTCCGCCCCGCCCTCCGGGCGGTTCACGGCCCACATGTGGCCGTCCATGGCGCGCACGAGCTGCTGGCTGACGAACAGGCCGATGCCGGCGCCGCTTGCGCGCCGTGAGGCGGATGGCGATCGGTAGAAGATCTCGAACAGCCGGGGGCCCTCGGCCTCTTCGAAGCCGGAACCGTTGTCGGACACCGTCACCTGCACGACGCCGTCGGGCGCGACGGCCTTGACGTCGACCCGGCCCTCGCCGCCGTACTTGGCGGCGTTGGCCAGGAGGTTGCGCAGAACCTGCTCGAGGTATGTCTCCTCCGCAGCCACGGGCGGCAGGCCGGCGGGCAGGTCGAGCTCGAAGCGAACATTTGGCCAGCGAGCGGCCTCGCCCTCGGCAACCCTGGGTAACAGCCGCTGCAGCAGCACTGGTTCACTCTCGACCTGCAGGCCCTGCCGCTCGACCCGGCTGAGTACGAGCAGATTCTCGACCAGGCGGTACAGGCGGTCCGCCTCGGCACGGATGTCCTCGTGGACCTCTCTGCGCTGCTCCTCGCTGATGCCAGCGGCGGCGCGGGCGAGCATCTCGCTCCCGCCGTAGATCGTCGTCACCGGCGTGCGCAGCTCGTGCGACAGGATGCCAATGAATGCCTCGCGTACCGCCCGCGCATTCCGCGCCGCGCTAACGTCGCGCAGCACGAGGATGATCCCGCCTGCTCGACCGGCCGATGAATCGCCCACGACCACCGGATATGTCGAGAGCTCGAGCCACCGGGCCTCGGCATCACGTTCGCGTTCCTGCTCCCGTTCGTCCGGGATCATGCGCAGCTCGACCGCCTCTGTCGGCGCGGGCAGCTGCGGAGTCACGCCGGGAGGCCACTCAAAGGTGGGCAGGATCCCGGCCAGGCCCTGTTCGAGGCGAGGACCCAGGAGTGCCTCAGCAGCCGGGTTGGCGAGCGCCACGGAGCCGTCCGCCGCACACACCACCACCGCATCGCCGATGCTCTGGATGACGGCCTTCAGCTCGGCCGCACGCGAACGCTCGGAGTCTGCCACCAGGCCCAACTGGTCCTCCGTGCGCTGCCGTTCAATGGCCGCAGCGAGGACGTTGGCGATCGACTGGACGAAGTTCACGTCGTCCTCGGCAAACAGCCGGAGCTGGTCGGAATGTGCGCCCAGGATGCCGTAGGGCCGCGTCGGGCCGCCGATCACCACGGTCAGGCCGCTGACCACCCCGTGTTCGGTAAGCAACAAGGGCGGCCGGAAGCGCTTCTCAGAGGGCAGGTCGCTGACGACCACGGGTCCGACCCTGGTCAACGTGTAACCACCCTGCGACCCAAGCCCGGCGTCGACGCTTGCCCGGCCGACCGTTCCGGGCTTCCAGCCAACTCCGCTCACGAGCCTGAGGCGCCGCCCATCGGCGGTCAGTTCCAGTACCTCGGCGAACCGCACGTTGACGGTCGCCGCGATCACCTCCGATGCCTCGCGCAGGAGGTCTGCGATTGGCGCGCCGGCGAGGGCCCGCTCGCCGATCGCCGACAGTGCCGCCTGGCGTTGCTCGCTGCGGCCGACCATTCGGTGCAGCAATGCGTTGTCGACCGCCAGCGCGGCACGGCGCGCCAGCTCGACGAGCAGATCGAGCTCGGCGGGCGTATACCGCTTGCGACCGTCGCGGTTGCCGGCCGAGATCACCCCGAGCACGCGCTTGTGTGCGATGAGCGGCACCCACAGTGCCGAGCGCACGCCCACCTGTTCGAGCATGGCCCGATGATCGCCATCGCGCGCGTTCCTGGCAAGGTCCCGATCGCTGACGTCATACAACGCGATGGGCTTGCCGGTCGCGACAACCTTGCCGCGCAGCCGGCCTTCGTTGGCGCGCAAGGGGTAGCGCCGGTTGAGCTCGAGCAGCAACTCGACCCCCTCCGGCTCGACATGGGCGACGCCCAACCGGCGGAAGACGCCGGCGTCGTCAAGTACGTCGACTGCCGCCCAGTCGGCGAAGCGCGGCACGATCAGCTGCGCAAGCTGGCCCAGGATCGCGTCCGAGTCGAGTGATGAGCCGAACAGCTCGCCGGCATTGGCCAGCAGCTCGGTCGCGGCCTGAGTTCGCCGAGCGTCGCTGACGTCACGAAAGAACCATGCTCGGCCCAGCGCGACTCCGTCCTCATCGGTGACCGGGGAGCTGTAGCGGTCAAAGATCCGGCCGTCACGCAGCCTGATCTCGTCGCGGCTCGTTTCCAGCGGATGCTCATAGAGATAGGCGATTCGGGCCTCGAAGCTTTCCGGTTCGAGCACCCGGCTGAGCACCGCCGCCACGGCATCGTCATCCTGCTGGCTGGTCATCACCGAGTCGGGGATATCCCACATCTCGATGAAGCGGCGGTTGAAGTACGACATCGCGCCGCCGGCGTCGACCACCAGGATGCCGTCCAGGGCATTCTCGGCGACCGACTCGAGGAGTCGGCGCCGTAGGGCGTCAGGCACCGGTTTCGAGGTCTGGACGGGCAGGACGGACATCAGTCGGGTCAACCGTGTGTGCCGCGCCGGAGCGCGGCGTTGTGTGTGATGGTCGTGGCTGGTAGGTCCACGCGCCTCCCCTCTGGAAGACTCCAAAGTTTCGGGCCACCGGCGCGCGCCGCCCATTCCGCCACATGCGGCGCACATCACGTACGCCTTGCAAGGCAGTTGTAACGAAAACAGGTGCCGGGGTTGGCAGAGCGCGCCGGCTGTGCGAAACTTCGCGGCGTCCGCCGCAAGGTAGGCGGAGCAAACACAAGTCCACAGGCCGCCGTCAGGTCGTTCCGCGGGTGGCAATGCGTCCCCAGACGCATCGCTCCGCGTTCGAGGGTCGGACAGGTGCCCCAGCACCTGGACGAGTGGGTTACAGGGCATACGCGCCGCCAGGCGTGCCCACACCCGCGCTGAACGGCGACCGCCAATGTCCGTCACCTGCGCCCCAGCGCATCTCGGACAAAAGGGAGGCCAACATTGTCAGATGCCGTGTCCCGCGCCTTCGTTGCGCCATCCGCCGTGCCTGCAAGCCCACGCAGCACGCCGCGCTTCGGCAGGCTCACGCTCGTCCTGCTCGCGTTCGCCCTTGCTGTAACCCTGGTGGCCGTCGAAGGCCCGGGCTCAGCTCAGGCCGCCAGCAGCCAGGCGGGCAAAGTCATCTACGCCGCCAAGACCCACCTCGGAAAGCCATTCCGCCTCGGCACGGAGGGCATGCGCAGGTTCGACTGCTCGGGTCTCGTGTGGCGCGTCTTCTACCAGAACGGTCTCGTGACCAAGATCGGTGGTAACCGGAAGCTCGCCCGTGGCTATTACGACTGGTTCCGCAAGCGGGGCCTGGCCAGCCGCAGCAACCCGCGTGTCGGTGACCTGGTGGTGTGGGGCAAGGCCAAGCACATCGGCGTCTACGTCGGCGACGGAAAGGCCATCAGCGCCCTGACCGGCGGCGTCACTCGTCACGGCGTGAACCGAATCAACCTGAAATTCACTGCCTATCTGCATGTAAAGATGACCCGCTAGATCAAGCGGCCGGCGGCTCGCGCCGCAACCGGCCAGACCGCACGTTGCGCGACGCGGCCGGCATACGCCGGCCGCGTCACCGTGTTCAGCGCATCGAGTGCCTCGGCCCGCCGGCCGTGTAGCATCCGGCGTGAAATGGTTCTCAAAACAGCGGCGGCGGGCGTCGACAGCCTCTACCGCGACGCCGAGCGCGACTTCGAGCGCTGGGACATGGTGCGCGAGATCATCGACGAGTCGATCGACCTTGCCCTCAACTACCGCCAGAGTGGGCACCCGGGTGGCTCGCGCTCGAAGGTGCACATGTTCCTCGCGCTGCTCCTGTCGGGGGCCATGCGCTGGGACATCCGCCGGCCATGGCGCCCATTCGCCGATCGGTTCGTCCTGTCGGCCGGCCATACCGTGCCGCTGGTCTACGCCACCCTGGCCGTGCTGAACGAAACGCTGCGTGCCCGCGCCGAACGCGACCCGGACCCGGCGTTCACCTTCCCTGACGACGGCCGCTGGGCGCTCACCTGGGAGGACCTGCTCAGGCTGCGCCGCCGTGGCGGGCTGCCCGGGCACGCCGAGATGGAGGGAAAGACGCTGTTTCTGAAGTTCAATACGGGGCCCTCCGGTCACGGCATGCCGCCGTCCGCCGGCGAGGCGGTGGCGCTGAAGCTGGCCGGGGCCGAAGAGGTCAAGGTCTTCGTGGTCGAGGGCGAGGGCGGCCTGACCCCGGGCGCCAGCCACGAGACGCGCAATTCGGCCTGGGGCCTGGGACTGAGCAACCTCGTCTTCCTGCTTGACTGGAACGACTACGGGATCGACGACCCGGCCATCTCGAGCGTGGTGCCGGGCACCCCAGAGTCGTGGTTCGGCGCCTACTCGTGGCGCGTGACGGGGACCATGGAGGGATCGGAGTGGGCTCCCGTGACCCGCGCCGTGCTGACGGCGGCGCGCGGCGAGAATCCGGACCGTGTGCCGTCGGTCGCCTGGTTCAGGACGCGCAAGGGCCGCGGCTACGGGAAATACGACAACAAGAGCCACGGCAGCCCGCACGCCATGAACTCACCCGAGTTCTGGGCCGTGCGCAAGGCCTTCATGGAGCGGCACGGTGTCGAATACGACGGAGTGGATGAGCCCGCGCCCACAGATTCGGCAGAACGCGAGGCGCAGGCCCGCCGCAACTTCGGGGTGGCGATGAGCGTGCTCCGTCGCGACACGGCGCTGGTCGACGCCATCAGCGACCGACTGGTCGAGGTGGCCGAGCTGGTGCCCGACAGGGTCGAGGGTTTCAACCTCGGCGGCCGCGGGACGGAGATCTTTGGCGACCCCCGGCTGACCGACGTCCACAGCTACCCGCCGGAAATCTGGAAGCAGCCCGGCGAGAAGGCAGCCAATCGATCCGCGCTGGCGGCCTGGGGCTCGTGGATAAACGCCTACGCCAGGGCCGAGTACGAGCGGCCACTGTTCATCGTCTGCTCGGCCGACCTGGCCGAATCGACCAACATCGCCGGCTTTGCCAAGGACTTCGGCGAGTTGCCCGGCTGGGGCTGGTACCAGCGCGACACGAATCCGCGCGGCGCGCTCCTGCCGCAGCAGATCACCGAGTTCACCAACTCCGGTGTGACGGTCGGCATCGCGACGGTCAACCTGGCAGATGACCCCATGGCGTCATTCAACGGCTTCTGGGCAGCGTGTTCGACCTACGGCTCGTTCTCGTACCTCAAGTACGGCCCGATGCGCCTGTTCTCCCAACTCGCCCAGGACTGCGAGCTGAAGGTCGGCAAGGTGATCTGGGTGGCCGGCCACTCTGGGCCGGAGACCGCCGAGGACTCGCGCACCCACTTCGGCATCTACGAGACGGGCGTGACCCAGCTCTTCCCGGAGGGTCATGTCGTCGACCTCCATCCGTGGGAGTACAACGAGGTGCCGGTCGTCCTGGCGGCGGCGCTGGCGACCGACGTGCCGATCGTCGCGCTGCACCTGACGCGGCCGGCCATCGAGCTGCCCGATCGTGACGCGCTGGGCATGCCGTCGCATTTCGAGGCCGGCCGCGGGGCGTACGTGATGCGCGACTTCCGTCCGGGCGAGCCGCGCGGCGGCACTGTCTTCGTCCAGGGAACGACCTCGACCGCAAACCTGGTGAAGGTCATGCCCGAGCTCGATCGGCGCGGCCTCAACGTCAAGATCGTGGCCTGCATCAGCCCGCAGCTGTTCGCCATGCAGGACGAGGCGTACCGCGACGCAACCGCGTCGCTCGGCGATCGGTGGGACGGAATGGCCATCACCAACCGGGCGTGGCAGACGATGCGCCATTGGATAGGCGGACCGATCGCGCGCGACTACTCGCTCTCTTCCGACTGGGACGACCGATGGCGCACCGGCGGGACGGTCGAGGAGGTGATCGACGAGGCTCATCTCGGACCGGGGCACATCGTCGATGCGATCGAGCGCTTCGTCGCTGAGCGGAGCCGCCGGCTG
>Ga0299907_10000831_pt1 | contig 16300 bp, 13 predicted proteins | sample RVTome_16_FD_198680 | JGI IMG/M metagenome (GOLD analysis project Ga0299907, IMG submission 198680) | Soil microbial communities from uranium-contaminated site in the Upper Colorado River Basin, Wyoming, United States - RVT152D67 (version 2) ...
GGTCGTTGGTGGTGTGGCGACCGGCCTCCTCATCGCCACGGGGCTCGGGGTCTTCGCCTGGAGCCAGCGGCGGGCCACCGCCCAGCAGGAACGAATCGTAGCTGTCGGGGATCTCGCGGCGGTCGCGACCCACAACCTTGCGGTCGACCCGGAGCTGAGCATCCTGCTCGCCATCGAGGCAGTCGAGACAACGAGGAGAGTTGATGGCACGGTACTGGCAGTAGCCGAAGAGGCACTGCACCGGGCCGTCCTATCGAATCGCCTCCTTGGGCGCGTCGCGCACAACGGGCCGGGCATTGCCCACTTCTCACCCGACGGAAGCCGGTTTGTGACCGCCGGAGAGGATCCGACCACTGCCCGGGTGTGGAGCGTCGACCCATTCGAGCTCGACTTCACCCTGGTCGGGCATACGGGCCCGGTCGTGGACGCCGTCTTCGACCGGTCCGGCGGCATTCTGGCCACCGCGGGGTTCGACGGGACAGTGCGTATCTGGGATTCAAGGAGTGGGGAGTTGCAGCTGACACTTGATTCAGGGGGCGCCCCATTGCTCATACCGGCATTCAGCAACGACGGTTCGAAGATAGCGGCGACGAGCCTTGACGGAAGCACCCGGATCTGGGACCTCGCCACCGAGATGTTCACCATGCTCGAGCCCCTCGACGAGACCATCTTCACCCTCAACCTCGCATTTAGCCCCGACGACTCGTTACTGGCTGTCACCCGGGACACCCAGGTAGGCGACTCCGCCTTGATCTATGACGTGGCCACGACTGAGCTAGTGCGCACTCTGACGACCGACTTCTCGATAAGCGACCTCGGGTTTACACCCGACGGGGGACGCCTAGTCACAGCGAATAGTGATGACGGGGGCACCGCAACGATCTGGGATGTTGAGACCGGTGCGAAGATCGACACATACTTCGGCCACGCCGGTCCTCTCCAGGACCTGCAGATATCGGAGGACGGAACAACCGTGGCCAGCTCCGGGGTCGTCGATGTCAAGGTTTGGGACCTGAACACGCGAGAGACCCTGGCGACCATCAGCGGCCACAGTGGGATCGTGGATGGGATCGACATCAACCTCGACCGAGGTCTGCTCCTGACCTCGAGCGAAATCGATAAGACGACCCGGTTGTGGGACCTGACCCCTCATTGGAGTCACGAGCTGATGGGCGTTCCCGGCCCGACTGGAGTTCTCGGTTCGGTCGCCTACAGCCACGATGGGGTGCTGTTGGCCGCGAGCCGGGATGGAGACAAGGTCACCGTCTGGAACGCAGGTACCGGCCAGGAACAGAAGACCATTGGTGATATCGGGTTCACACTGGGGATGGTGATGGACCCGGAAGGGTCCATGCTCGTCACGGCGGGGGTGGTGGGTGTAAGAGTGCACGATCTCCGCGGCGACACGGATCCGATCTCGTTGGTGGAAGCATGGAGCTTTGCTGTCGCCTTCGGTCCCGATGCGAATGTGGCAACTGCATCTGACGACGGGATTCGCATATGGGAATCGTTCCCGGATGGGATGCCGGAGTTGATGTCGGAGGTCTCGGGCTTCGGCGTCGTCTTCGACCCGACTGGTGAGCTGATCGCCTACGGCGTCGAGGAGGGACCAGAGGTCGATGACCGGTACTTTGTAGAGGTTCGTGAAGTCGAAACAGGTGCACAAGTTGCGACGTTGCGGGAGCACACCGGATCGATCTTGGGTGTCGCTTTCGACCAGGACGGTGAGCACTTCGCGACGGCCAGTGCCGACACAACCGCGATCATTTGGGACGCGGACACATTCGAGCCGATCCATCGTCTCGAGGCGCATACCTCTGATGTATTCGACGTCGATTTCGACCCGGCGCGTGCTGAAGTTGCGACCGCGGGCGCCGACAGCAGCGTCCGGATCTGGGACGTGGAGACCGGGGCTCTCCGCCTCACACTTCCCGCTCAGGCGGCGATATCTGCCCTGGCGTACAGCCCTGACGGTCGATACCTCGCGGCTGTCAGCCCCGGTGGCTTCGTGACGGTCTACATGCTCGATGTGAATGAGCTGCTGGACGAAGCACGAGGAAGACTTACCCGCTGGTGGACTGGAGCAGAGTGTAAGCAGTACCTCGAGTTGGGGATCTGCCCGTCGCCGCCGGATCGTCTAGGTGGATGAATCCTTCGCGAGCACTCTCAAATGGCGGGCGAGGGGTGCTGAAGGTCTCAGCTTCAGCAACTCGAGGGATGTCGTCGCCGACTCCCGACTCGCCCACTCTTTGGGGTGGCGATAGACCGGTTCGAGCCCCGTGATGGTCTTGAAGGCGGCGAGTAGGGCCTCGACGTCGACTCCAATCGTCAGGATCCTGTAGGTGATCACCTTGGTGCCGTCCTCCAAGTCTTCGACCCACTTCACATGACGGGGGTCGTCACTGAGGGCCCAAGCGATGGTCTCGGCGACATGTTCAGTTCCACGTCGTGCCCACGCGTGGTCGGAGTCGTTCCAGCTGTCGAGCCCGTTCGACGCCACGAATGACTCTATGAGTTCCGGCGTCATGTGTTCCTTGGCCCAGGCATGAGCCAGCTCATGAAGCATCGTGTGCATGTCCATCGAGCACATTTCGACCAGCCGCAAATCCGGGTAGTACCTACCTTTGCGGAGGTCACATGGGAGCAAGGAGTCGCGAAACACGAACTCCACGTCGGGTACTTGCAGCCCCTGAGTCTCGAAACGGCCAAGAGCGAAGTCGACCATGGCCTGTTGATCGGTGGTGAGCGGCTCTATCGGATAGTCGGAAATGGACGTATCGATCGGCCCCGAGCGCACACCGCCCACATCGGAAGGGAGGAGCAAGCCCGCCAAGAGAAGCGCCCAGATAGTCCATCGGTGAGACATTCCCCTTTCTCCGGGGGCGCGGCTGTTCGGCGGCTGCCATCAGGCTGTCGAACAGCTGCTTGCGGAGGAAGGTCCGCGAAGCTGTTCCCCCAGTGACGAAGTCGAATGGGGAGCTAAGGGGTCTCCCCACCCTTCGGGAGGGGAGAGAGACGCGAATGGCGGTACTCCCGCTTACGCTCTGGTGCGAGAGCCTGGCGGTGGGAGAGTCGCCCTATAGGACTAGTTCTCCAGGGCCTTGATTTTTTCTACACGTCTTACGTGGCGGTCTTCTCTGGAGAATTTGGCCTTTAGGAAGGCGTCGATTAGGTCCTGGGCTAGCTCCGATCCGATCACCCTGGCACCGAGGCAGAGGACGTTGACGTCGTCGTGTTCGACCATTTGATGGGCCGTATAGGTGTCGTGTGCCACCGATGCCCTGATCCCGTTGAGTTTGTTGGCTGCCACAGCTGCACCGGCGCCGGATCCGCAGATGACTATCCCGCGGTCGGCGCGACCATCGAGCACGGCGGATGCGACTGCCGCCGCGTAGTCCGGGTAGTCGACCGGGTCTGTGTTGTGGGTCCCCAGGTCGTAGACGGCATGTCCCGCCTCGGCGAGCCAGGAAGCGAGGTGGTCTTTGAGCGGGTAGCCGGCGTGGTCGGAGCCAAGTGCAATTCTCATACGGGCGGCAGGGTAGCCAGGCCACCCCGGACAACCCAGGTAGGCGACAGGGTTTTGGCCTCCAAGTCGCTATCTTCGGCGTGATGGCGCATCTTGTGATCAAAGGTGGGACCCGGCTCAGAGGCACCGTTGGTGTCCTCGGTGCAAAGAATGCGGTCCTCAAGGAGATGGTCGCATGTCTGCTCGCCCCTGGCCGCCACCGACTCACCAATGTGCCCGGCATTCTCGACGTCGAGTTGATGTGCAAGGTCCTCACTCACACCGGCTGCGTGGTGAGACAGGATGGTCACGAGCTTCTTGTTGTCGTGCCCGAGAAGCTCAACCCCGAGGCACCAATCGATCTGGTCCGTCAGATGCGAGCCTCGATCGTCGTTCTCGGGCCGCTGCTTTCCCGCTGCGGTGTGGCACGGGTCGCCCTGCCCGGAGGAGATGATCTCGGATCCCGGCCGATCGACATGCATACCGACGGCCTGGAACGTATGGGAGCCGAATTCGAACTGGTCCATGGAGAGCTGGTGGCTCGCATCAACGGGAGGCTGAAAGGCACCGAGGTCGAGCTCCCCTTCCCGTCCGTTGGCGCGACGGAGAACATGTTGTTCGCCGGTGTCCTCGCCGAGGGGAAGACCGTAATCGTCAACGCTGCCCGGGAACCGGAAATCGTCGACTTGATCACCCAGCTCAGGTCGATGGGCGCGGTGATCGAGGGGGGAGGGACTTCCCTGGTCACCATCACTGGTGTCGCCGCACTCGAGCCCGCAGACCACGCCGTGATCCCTGATCGGCTCGAGGCCGGGACATATGCCGTCGCCGCGGCCATAACTGCAGGTGATGTCACCGTCACCAGTTGTCAGCCCGAGAACCTCCGCATGGAATTGGCGAAGCTGGAGGACACCGGCGCCACCGTAGAACGGGGCGAAGGCTGGCTACGCATCGTCGGTCCGGAGCGACCCAAAGCCGTCGATCTGGCCACGCTTCCCTTTCCCGGTTTTCACACAGACATGCACCCGCAGATGGTGGCGTATCTGGCCATAGCCGAAGGCACCTCGGTGGTTACGGAGAATCTCTACGACGCCCGGTTCCGCTACGTAGGCGAACTGGCCCGGATGGGCGCCGATATCCTCACTGAGGCGCAGCATGCGGTCATCCGCGGAGTGGAACAACTTTCGGGATGTCCCGTCCTCGCCCCCGACATCAGGGCCGGCGCCGCGCTCGCCCTGGCCGGGCTAAGGGCAGAGGGGATCACGGAAGTGGGAGATATCTCCCATATCGACAGGGGATATGAAGGGTTCGCCGATCGCCTGAACGCCTTGGGTGCCTCTGTAGAGCGGCACGATTGATAGCCTGAGATCATGAAACGAACCTTTTCAATTCTTTTAGTCGCGTCTCTCGTGGTTGCCGCATGCGGCGGCGATGGCGGTGACAGCACCACCACCGCCGCTTCGGGTGAGTCGACGACAACGTCACCTGAGGAGAGTTCCACAACTACTGCGAGAGACACTTCGACCAGCGCCGAGACTTCCACCACAGCTGGCGGGTCCGCAGGAGGTGACGATTGTCTCGTCGGTACCTGGGTCCTCGACGACGAGGCCTTCTTCGAGCAGGTTTTTGCCGACATGGACGAAGAAACCACGGGTTTCGGGGAAGTGACCGCGGTTGGCGGCTCCTTCACCACAGCCTTCGAAGCTGGTGGTTCAGTCGAAGCGGTCCGCGCCGACTGGGGGTTCTCCGTGGACACCGACGAGGGTTTGTTCAACATCGTCATCAACGGCACTCAGACCGGAACCTGGGAAACCGAGGGGTCGAATCTGCTGCTCACCCTCGATGAGGGGTCCGATTTCGATGTCAAAGCCACGATTGAAGTCGATGGAGAAGAGGTTCTCCTACCGACCGGCTCGATGGACGTTCCCACAGAGGCGCTCTCGTCCTCGAGCGAGTTCACCTGCTCGGGCGACACCCTGGCGGTAACCAGCGATGGGATCACCTCCGAGTTTGAGCGTGCCTGATTTGCAGGGCCGACTTCATACAATCGGGAAGACAACCACCAAGTGGACTGTTTTCTGTAGAGCATGAGCGAAGCAACACCTGTGACAATCTCGAGCTCAGCCCCACACGAGGGCGACATCGACATGGCCAAGCTGGAGGAGACTCTCGACTACATCCGGCCGGCCGTCCAGGCCGACGGCGGAGACCTAGTCTTGCTAGGAGCCAACGAGGGCAAAGTGAGCATTCAGATGGTGGGAGCCTGTGGAGGCTGCCCGCTTTCGATGATGACCCTGAAGGCCGGGATCGAGCGCATCCTGATGGACCGAGTTCCGGGCGTGACCGAGGTGACTGCTGTCGCTGACGCACCGGAGGCCGACGATGGCGAAGGCACCGGCATCGACATCTCCGGAATACTCGGATCCTAGAAACCCGTTCCTAAGGCTCTGCGTATCAAATCTGATAGCTGGGCGATCCAGAACGGCCCTTTCTATTTCTCCCAGCTCTCATATGTGATAGCCACAGCCTTAGGAACGCGACTCTTAATCTGTGTAGCGTGATCGATCCCAACACTCTCAAGGCTGTTCGGGAAGGCGACTTGCGTGCTCTGGCCCGGGCGATCTCCAGCATCGAAAGATCGCCTGACACTCGTCAGGTCGAACGAAACCTGTCCGTTCCCATCATCGGGATCACGGGGCCGCCGGGAGTGGGCAAATCGACTCTGGCGAACGCTCTGATCAAGGCACTGCGGGCAGATTCGAGGCGTGTCGGCGTCGTCGCTGTCGACCCATCGAGCCCGATCACCGGAGGAGCCTTGCTCGGCGATCGGATAAGGATGCAGGATCACATCGGGGACGCCGGCGTGTTCATCCGCTCCATGGCAGCCCGGGGGAAGTTGGGCGGGCTCTCAGACGCGACTCGTGAGACTGCGCACCTGCTGACGGCGTTCGACTTCGACATCGTGTTGGTGGAAACGGTCGGCGTTGGGCAGTCCGAGGTGGACGTCATGGACGTCGCGGACCTTGTGGTGCTTGTCGTCGCTCCGGGATGGGGGGATCAGATCCAGGCCGACAAGGCGGGCATCGTGGAGATAGCCGACCTGTTCGTGATCAACAAGGCTGACCGCGATGACGCCGCCGCCGTGCGCAGGGCCCTCAACGAGGTCGCAGGAACCGGCGGCCGCAATCGTCCCGTGCTTGAGACGGTCGCCACCACCGGCCAGGGTGTGTCCGAACTGCTGGCGACGATCGACGGCCTCGTCGCAGAATCCAGCTAGCTAATCCCGGCTGCGATCTCAGCTTGTGCAGCGGCGAGCCGGGCACCTTCAACCCGGGGCGGGCTGCAGGACACGTAGTCGAGTCCCAGGGTCTGCACGAAAGCGATCGAGTCGGGGTCACCGCCGTGCTCTCCGCAGATGCCAAGAGTCAGGTCGGGGTTGGCTTCGCGGCCCTCTTTGGCGGCGACCCGCATCAACCTCCCGACTCCGTCGACGTCGATGGTCTGGAAGGGGTCGGATTTGAGGATCCCACGTTCCAGATAATCCCTCAGGAACAAGCCTTCCGCGTCGTCGCGGCTCAGCCCGTAGGTCATCTGGGTGAGGTCGTTGGTCCCGAATGAGAAGAAGTCGGCAACCCTTGCGATTTCACCCGCGGTGAGGGCGGCCCGGGGAAGTTCGATCATCGTCCCTACCTGGACACTGATGTCGAGGCCGGTGTGTGCTGTCGCATCCACCATCTCCTGTTCGACCATTTCGCGCATCAGCCTCAGCTCCTCGACCGTGGCGACGAGGGGAATCATGATCTCCATCACCGGGTTTCCGCCTGCATTCAGCCTGTTGGCGATCGCCTGTGCGGCAGCCCGTGCCTGCATCCGGTAGAGCTGGGAGATCATCAGACCAAGCCGAACCCCGCGCAGCCCGAGCATCGGATTGGTCTCCTCCCAACGGGCGACCTTGTCAGACATAGCGTGGAGCTCGTCGATGTTCCGCCCGGCGCGCACCATGCGAACCGCCTCCTGCTCCAACTCGAGCCGTGATGGAAGGAACTCGTGTAGCGGCGGGTCGAGCAGTCGGACGACGACGGGCAAGCCGTCCATTGCCTCGAGCAAGGTGGTGAAGTCCTCGATCTGGCGCTCCTCCAACTCGGCGAGAGCCTCCTCCCGGGATCGCTCGTCGACGGCGAGGATGATCCGCTGCACGGTTTCCAGACGTTCGCCGAGGAACATATGCTCGGTACGGGCCAGCCCGATCCCCTGTGCGCCGAATTCGCGTGCGGCCGTGGCATCAGCGGCAGTGTCCGCATTAGCCCAGACTTCCATGGTTCGGATCTCATCGGCCCAGGAGAGAAGCTCTATCAACTCGTGCAGCGATTCCGGCTCGACCAGTTCCAGGGCGCCGCGGTAGGCCACTCCGTTGGTCCCGTCGATCGTGATCAGGTCGCCCGCCCTGATGTCGGTATTGCCTGAGGTGGCAATCTGGTTGGCCGTGTCGACAATCAGATTCGAGGCGCCGGTGAGAGCTGGCTTGCCCATGCCCCGGGCAACTACTGCCGCATGAGAAGTCTTTCCCCCGTGGCTGGTGAGGATCCCCTCGGCGGCGTCCATCCCGTGGATATCGTCGGGTGCGGTCTGGGGGCGGATCAGGATGACCGACTCACCCCCTCTGGCCAGGGTGACAGCCGAGTCGGCGTCGAAACATGCGATGCCGATGGCGGCACCGGGTGAGGCGGCTACCCCATGGACAAACGGCTTCACCTGGGTGTTGGGGTCGACCTGCGGTCTTCTCAATTGCTCGAGGTCGGCCGGGGGTACCCGCGTGATCGCCGTCTTCCGATCGATCAGGCCCTCGTTGGCCATGGCCACCGCCAACCGGATCGCTGCGGCGCCGGTTCGTTTCCCCGCCCGGGTCTGGAGGATGTAAAGGACGCCCTTTTCGATGGTGAATTCGATGTCGCACATGTCGGTGTAGTGGCTCTCGATCTCCGACATGATCTCGATGAGCTGGCGATGACACTCGGGCTGCAGCTCGGCAAGCTCGTCGAGAGTCAGGGGGTCGCGCGTACCGGCGACGACGTCCTCGCCCTGAGCTCGTGGAAGGTAATCCCCGTAGGTCCCCTTCTCGCCTGTTCCCGGGTCGCGGGTGAAACAGACGCCGGTTCCGCTGTCGTCTCCGAGGTCGCCAAAAACCATCATTTGGACGTTGCATGCGGTGCCCGACTCATCGGGGATACCGTGGATCCGCCGGTAATCGACCGCCCGTCTGTTGCCCCATGAGGCGAAGACAGCGGTCACTGCACCCCTGAGCTGGTCCATGGGATCGTCGGGCAACCCGCCCGGCTGCTCCTTTTCGACCACAACCTTGAACTGTTCGGTGGCCGATCTCAGATCTGCAGTGGTGAGGTCGGCGTCGCTGTCGGCCCCACGCTCACGACGCAGGTCGGTGAGGATGGCCTGGAACCGGTCTTCGTCGATTCCCAGCACCACGTCGCCGTACATCTGGACGAATCTTCGGTAGGCATCCCAGGCGAAGTGTTCGTCTCCAGACCATGAGGCCAGCTTCTTGACGACGTCGTCGTTGATCCCGATGTTGAGAACCGTGTCCATCATCCCCGGCATCGACCGCGCTCCACCGGAACGGACCGAGAGCAGCAGCGGAACCGGACCTCCTCCAAACGAGCGGTCGGTCCGTTCCTCGAGGCGAGCTATCGCTTCGGTGACATCGGTCCATAGGTTCGCCGGCATCTCGCCGGTCTCCATGAAATGTCGACACACCTCGGTGGTCAGGATGAATCCGGCGGGTACAGGAAGGCCTAGAGATGTCATCCGGGCCAGCCCGGCACCCTTCCCCCCAAGGAGTTCGGGGTCGGGTGTTTCTACGTTGTCGAAATCAAACAGCACGGGGGTTTTGCTCCAGTCAGAAAGAACTTACCCAAAATTACCCTTCCGTGGGCGGTCTAACCGTGCCGGTGGAGGCAAGAACTGCCAATCTTTTCACTTAGAGCGGCCGTGCGGTATCTTCCCCGACAAAATCTCCCTATTCCTGGACGATAAGGGCAGTGACCATCCCGAACATGCCGTCCTCGCTTTCCACATGGGTGAGGATGTGGCAGTGCCAGACCCAGGTTCCAACCCGATCAGCGTGGACCAGCACCGAGTAGCGCTCGCCGGGGGCGACATTGATGGTGTCTGCCCAATACGGGACGTCGAGGGGGATACCGTCCTTGGCGAACACAAGCTGCGGGAACTGGTGCTGATGCATCGGGTGGGACTGCAAACCCTCGTTGTAGTAGTGGTAGACCAGCCAGTCGCCCTCATTCGCCACGTAGGGCTCGGTGGCCGGGAATGACTTGCCATTGAGGCTGAGACCGATGACACCGGCGTCGTTCAGCACCATCGGGATCTCCTGGGCTATCTCGAGGTCTTCGGGAATCTCAACCCCGGAAACGGTCTGTCCGGCAGGAAGCGGCGTGTCACCGATCATTATCGGGCCGAACATCCCGTTGGGAACACTGACCTGGCTGTGGAGGTGGGCGTGGTACATCCCGATTGCCGGCCGCTCGGCTTCGAAGGTATATGTAAATGTCTCTCCGCTGAGAATTGGGTCCTGGGTGTAGGGAGACACTCCGTCCATGGCGTTCGGCGTCGAGATCCCGTGCCAGTGGATGTCTGTACCCAGCGGGGTGAGGTTGGTCAGCCTGACTTCGACCATGTCGCCGACATCGACCCGGATCCACGGCCCGGGAACCTGTCCGTTGTAGGCCCAGGCGTCGACGAATTTGCCAGGCTCCACCTCCCAGGAAATGACCTCAGCGGTCAACTCGAACACCTTGGTCCCGTCTGCCTTGATCTCGACTGGTTCCAGCGCCTGGTTCCCTTTGCCTTCGGTTTCGGCGGGGAACTCGAGCATCGAGTCGATCATGACCTGGTTCATCTCTTCGGCGGTCATCTCGTCGTCCTCCGAAGCGACCACGTCGGACGCGTCTTCGGTCACGGTGAACGTGGACTCCATGCCCGCTTCGCGGTGGCCGGGAATGTCGCAGAAGATCACGTACGTTCCCGTGGCGAGCTCACCGACGTCGACTGTCCCCGACTCACCAGCGTTGAGGTCCGGGGTCTTTGGCCCTCCCTCGAGGACAAGATTGTGGGTGACGCTCCCGCCGTTGTGTGCTTCGAGAATCAGGGCACCGGGTTTCACCTGTGCGGGGCCTCGTATGGCGAACTCGGTGAGTTCGTAGCTGAGAGTCGACGGCACCGCTCCGGCGGCCGAGGTTCCGGGCGGACCCTCGGCCACAGGCGTGGTGGGGTCGTCGCGGGTAAGCACAACGATCACTGCCAGAAGGGCAACGAATGCTCCCATGATCCCGAAGAAGACGAGTGCGCGGTCGAAAGATTTTGATGAATCAGCCATAGCGTCATTGAATCGGACGTGACCACGACAGGGATGGGGTAGAAAGTCCCGAGGGCGGGGGACTCATGGCAGGTTGGAGTGAGGGACTAGCCGTCGGCCAGGTAGACAAGCCCAATGTCACCGGAAGTGGTGATGTAGAGACTCCGGGTATCGATCTCGGTCTCAAAGCTGCCCTCGAGGACCGCCAGCACATGGCTGTCCTGGGCAGCGAGGTCGTCGGCGCACTCGCCTTGGGCGGTGATATCCGTAGTCCTCAGACCTTCGGCATCTTCGGTGTAGGTGCCGTTGAATGATCGACAGCCCGTGGAGCCGAGGAACGATCCATCGCTGAATAGCTCGAGAGTCGCCCGGTCACCAACGACACTGCTCACCGAGTCGCCAGTAACCAGCCCGTCGAGGACCCACACGGTGTTCAGTAGCTCAGAAGTGGGAACCGGGGGAAGGGCCTCGAACTCGAGAGTGGTGTTCTCCCCGGAGAGCACCAACAGGTCGTCGGTGACAATGACTTCGGTGACCGAGACGAGGGCGGCCATAAAGTTCTGTTCCAGATCCATTACCTCGGTTGGGAAACAACCCATCTCGGTGATGATCATCTCCGAAAAGGCGATCTCGCCGTCGCTCGTCTCGAATGTCCCGCCGTAGCCGTTGCATGCGGCGGTGCCAGTCACCTCGTCGCCTTCGAAGCTGATCGTGACGGGATGAGTGGAGATGGGCTCGAGGGTCGTTCCTTGACTTGTGCCCGAGGTCAGTTGCCAGGAGCCGTCCAGCCCTGCTGGTGGCCCCAGCGGCTCGCTGGTTCCGCAGGCGGCGAGGACGATGCTGGCAACAGCGATCAGAGTGAAAGTCTTGAATCTCATCACGGTTTGACGCATGGCCTCGATCCTTCGGTTCCTGGGAGTCTGTTGGATGATGCCGTTGCCCAGATTGGCGGCCAGGCGCGCCAGTCGCAAGGCCGAGGTTTCGTCAGTCCTCGGTCCGGAATGGCGGGGCCGAGAACGCAGCGAGTGGTGATGCATGGTCGTCAAGATGGGTGACATGCATTGTTCAACAGGCTCCTAAGACGTCTAGATGGTTATCGCAGCACCGGCGGCCAGGGAGAGGCCGGTGAGGAGGTGAAGTCGAGCGGTGAGCTTCAGTGCTCGAATCAGCGACGGCCCATCGGTGGCGGTCTGAATCAGCGACACAGGTTTGGTGGCAAACGGAACCCAGAAGGCTGCGAACAGGGTGCCAAGCGGAGTCCACCGGAGCAGTCCGAACAAGACGATCACCGGGAACGCCCCATAGGTCAGCACTGCGAACAGGGTCTGGGTCCGCTGCGGGCCGAGGACCACCGCCAGGGTTCGCTTTCCTGCTTTCTCGTCGGTGTCGAGGTCCCGGTAATTGTTAGCGACGAGAATTGCCGTCACCAACATGCCCACCGGGATCGCCAATAGCCAGACGGCAAGCGGAGCGGATGAGTCGTACACATAGCGAGATCCGACCGTCGCCACCAGCCCGAAGAAGACGAACACGAACAACTCCCCGAGGCCCCGGTATCCGTATGGCATGGGCCCGCCGACATATCCGAGCATGGCCAGCACCGAAACCACACCGATCACAAGGATCACGGGCCCGGCGATGAAGGCGAGAGCGACACCGGCTGCCGCCGCAACCGCCACTGCGATCGCTGTTGCCAGCCACATCCGAGCCGGGGAGATCAGACCGGCCGACACCATCCGGGGCGGGCCGAGTCGCTCCTCGGTGTCGGCGCCGCGATGGGCGTCTGATGCGTCGTTGGCGAAGTTCGCTGCCACCTGGATGGCGAGGGCGCCGATCAGCGTCCAGATCAGAGCGTCGACCCGAAAGACACCATCGTGTGCGGCGAGGCCTGCTCCGACCATCACCGGAGTGACCGCGGCGGGGAGGGTGTGGACCCGGGCAGCGGTGGTCCAAAGCTGGACTGCCGTCATTGGGATGGCATCAATATCGCCATGGGAAACGGCCGAAGTCGGGATCCCGTTTCTCCAGGAAAGCGTCCCGGCCCTCCTGCGCTTCGTCGGTCATGTACCCGAGTCGGGTCGCTTCGCCGGCGAAGATCTGCTGGCCAACTAGCCCGTCGTCGATCATGTTGAAGGCGAACTTGAGCATTCGTTGCGCGTTGGGGCTCTTCTTAACGATCTCGCCGGCCCACTCCAGAGCGACCGACTCGAGTTCGGAGTGAGGGACCACGGCGTTGACCATCCCCATCTCGTAGGCCTCTGCGGCGCTGTAGGTGCGGCCGAGGAAGAAGATCTCCCGGGCCCGTTTCTGGCCGACCGTGCGCGCCAGGTAAGCCGAGCCGTACCCGGCGTCGTAGCTGGCGACATCGGCGTCGGTCTGTTTGAACTGGCCATGTTCACGGGAGGCAATGGTCAGGTCGCACACGACGTGGAGGCTGTGGCCGCCGCCGACTGCCCAGCCGGGTACTACCGCGATCACCACCTTGGGCATAAAACGGATCAGACGCTGGACTTCGAGGATGTGGAGCCGGCCGAGGCGGGCCGGGTCGACAGATTCCCGCGTTTCGCCTTCGGCGTACTTATACCCGTCCTTGCCGCGGATCCGCTGGTCCCCTCCCGAACAGAATGCCCACCCGCCGTCTTTCGGCGAGGGCCCGTTGCCGGTGAGGAGGACACAGCCAACATCGCCGCTCTGGCGGGCGTGGTCTAGAGCGGTGTAGAGCTCGTCGACGGTGTGGGGCCGGAAGGCGTTGCGCACCTCGGGTCGGTTGAACGCCACTCGCACCGCACCTGTCTCCCTCGCCCGGTGGTAGGTGATGTCGGTGAAGTCGAACCCGGGGACTTCGTCCCATGCCGATGAATCAAAGATCTGAGAAACCACGATGACAGAGGATAAGGGGCAAAATCACCTTGTGAACGATTGGCTGGTCAACGGATCTCAGAACGACACGTTTCTGACAACGCCCGAAGGCAACGTCACGTATGGCGAGGTGTTCGACGCCATGGACGTCTCCGTCACAGGACGGACCACGGTTCTCTCCCCGGATCCCGACATCGGCTCGGTCCTGGCGATCTTCGCCGCAATCTCCGACGGCCCGCTCATCCTCAAGCCCCGGCACGGCTGGATCGACACCGCGATCCCCGAATCGGTGATGACTGTGCTGTTCACCTCGGGGACGACCGGAACACCAAAGGCGGTACCCCTCACCGCCGCCAACTGGGAGGCGGCGGTGAGCGCATCTGCGGCACACCTCGGTCACACAGCTGACGATGAGTGGTTGACCGCGATGCCGCTCCACCACGTCGGAGGTCTCTCCGTCCTGTTCCGTTCTGCATATGTGGGGGGCAGGGTCAGGATCCTTCCCGGTTTCGATTCTGCCGAATTTGCCGACGCCCTCACCGATGGCGTCACGTTTGCATCGGTGGTGCCGACGATGCTCCGTCGCCTCCTCGACATCGACGACCGCTCCTACCGCGGGCTCAAGGCGGTCCTTGTCGGCGGCGGCCCGATCCCTCCGGGCCTGCTCGAGGAGGCGCGGGGGAGGGGGATCGCGGCGCTGCCCACTTACGGGATGACCGAGACCTGCGCCCAGGTGGCGACGCTCAAGCCAGGCTCGGACCTTGCCTACCGCGTTGACCCGCTTCCCAGCGTAGAAGTGCAGATCGAACCGGATGGGAGGATCGCATTGCGGGGTCCGCAGGTGTTCGCCGGCTACCTGGGTGAGGAACAACGTGCTCCTGATGACTGGTTTATCACCGGCGACCTCGGCCGGCTCCACGACGATGGGTCACTTCAGGTGCTAGGCAGGGCAGATGACGTAATTGTCACCGGAGGCGAGAACGTCGACCCGTCCGCGGCCGAAGCAGTCTTGTCGGGGCTGGAGGGTGTCGACGGGGTGATGGTGGTCGGCGTCCCTTCGGAGGAGTGGGGTAACGAGGTCGTGTGTCTATTCACGGGCAATGTCTCCGAAACTGACCTGGATCGGTGGGCCCGGGATCATCTGGAGCCACACCAGGTGCCGAAGCGCTGGCTCGAGGTAGAGGCCATCCCGACCACCCCTCTCGGCAAACCCGACAGATCCGCAGGAGGATCCATGGCCTCGGGATAACCAATGATCGCTGGCTCGGGGCACCCGCCTGCTCCTGTCGGCAACCAGCTAGAACCTGACGACCGTGATCCTCCCAAGCCCCTTGCCCTGATGGCGCCGGATGGTTGAACTCACTGAGGGTCCGCCAACAACTCGGCGGCGGCCTGAAGCTCGATAAGTTCGAGGTGCCACTCCTCCACCCATCCCTCCCGGGCGGCAAGCCGAAGAGGCCGACGTGCCTCCTCCAACGGCTCCATACAATCAGCAAAAGCACGGCCCCAGGCCATTAGGGTCTCCTCCGGCATCGCCCACCTTTCCGAGGCGTAACCCTCCACATCCTGGGGGTCCTTCGGAGCATACGCCGCCTTGCTCAACCAGTCGTCAGGGTTGATAGCGTCCTTGAAATAGGGGTCGATTGCACGAAGAGACGGTGTCACGGTGTCTCCGATCACGGCAGCAAGCTCCGGCTCCCGGTCAAGCTCGTGAATCCGGGTAATCCATTGAACATCGACGTCCTCGGGTAACCCCGTGCCCCGGGTCGGTATCCAACCCCCCTCGGGCCAACACATCTCCCCCGCCCTCCGAATGCCAGCGAAATCTTCCAGCTTCAACCCAAGGTCCGGCCCGAACGTCAACAGCGCTTCCACGCTCCCGGACATCCCCATCGGACCGGCCGACTCGACAGTCGGGCCAACCCAGGAATCGGGTTCCTCTGTGAATCCCACCTTCTCGAGCCTGCGCATGGGAATGAGCAGAATGTTTGCCGAGCTCTCAGGCCTCTCCGACGCCTGATCCCTGAGATGCCCGGCAAACTCCCCATACCCCTGCTGCTCCCAACAATCCGCCATCGCCAGGTACTTCGGCTGCTGATCGGGAAGCCCAAAAGCTTCCCATCCCACCGTTGACTCCTCGAAATCGATTGGTGCCACCCACAACAAGAACTCAGAACGCAACTCCACCGCGGCGGTCCGTGTGGTCGTCGGTGTGGTAGTTGTAGACGTGGCCGCCAGTCTTGAAGTTGAGCTGGACTGGTCACAGAACCCGTCCCTTCCATGCCGCAGGCACAAGAGCGACCCAAGCCAACCAGACGATGTGCTTCTGATTACTCACATCTCAGGTACGAAAACAAGCCAAAATACTTCGCCGCGGATCAGTCACCAACAGCGATTCTCCATAGGCTCCTTGACTCTTCACCTCTGACGTAGACGGCTTCGTTGGTTGCGGTTAGGGAATCTGGCCCGTAGCCGAACTCGGGGAGGTCGATGGCGTGTGTCCAGTCGAGACCGTCGGTCGAGGTGAGAAGTGAGGACGAGTCGTCGTTGGG
>Ga0299907_10000832_pt1 | contig 16296 bp, 12 predicted proteins | sample RVTome_16_FD_198680 | JGI IMG/M metagenome (GOLD analysis project Ga0299907, IMG submission 198680) | Soil microbial communities from uranium-contaminated site in the Upper Colorado River Basin, Wyoming, United States - RVT152D67 (version 2) ...
TTTCGCCCTGAATGATGCGGTTCTCTTCGAACGGCTCGCCCAGGATGGGGGCTTCGAGCGGACCGAGGTGGAGGAGGTGGGCCTCACCGTTTCCGCCCGGGAACCCGAGACGTTCATCTCGATGATGGTCCAGTCCGGCGTGCTGATGTCGCCCGAGCTGTCGGAACGGACGGAGGAGGAGCGCCGATCCCTCATTGAGAAATCGCAGTCAGACATGGTCGACGCATCGCAGCCTTTCATTCATGGTGACGTGCTGGAGCTTGACACCGTGGCGAACATCCTCTCCGCCGGGCGCTAGCGCGTGCGCCAAGAGGGGCGGTCCGGCGAGCCCGCTTTCTGCGGTGATGCTGGGTGTGCGGGCTTTAGGACGCGCTCGGCTACAACCGCAAGGTCCACGCATCACTCAGCGTCAGCTGAATCGGGTGACGAACGCGATCGCCGATCTGGATTATCGCCGCGCGGTAGCCACTTGCGAATGAGCGGGCCAAGGGCGTGAGCGTCAGGCATATGCACAAACGCGTGGGTCGCCAGGGAATCGAACCCTGAACCTACGGATTAAGAGTCCGAGCTAGGACTTCCTGACGCGTCCTGATTCGCGCGGACGAATGCGATTGCGCAGCGAGATGGCATGTTCGCAGGATCGCCGTCCTGATTGTTCCTGACGAGTCCGAACGATTGGAATGGCAAAAGAATGGCAAGCCGATGTGCTATACGACCTGTCGAAGCGGTCCGCCTTCGCCCCTCGCTATTCGCAGTTGACGACCGTCTCCCCATTGAGACAAGAGTCAGTTCCTTCACCGCCATCCAGGGTGTCGCCGCCGTCGCCGCCATCCAGAACGTCGTCGCCTTTTCGGCCTGAGAGTTCATTGGCTTCATCGCTGCCGACCAGCGCATCGTCAAACATGGAGCCGATCACGTTCTCGAGCGATGCGAGGGAAACCTGCCAGTAGTCCCCGGAGTAGTTGTCGGTTGCGCTGCCGGCACCTAGATCCACGCGCACGGGGTAGCCACATTCAATGAAGTTCCATTTGATTGTGTCGACGCCAGAGCCCCCGTCCAGCAAGCCTCCGCATTGACCATCACATCCCTCGTCGATGATGAGGTCGTTTCCGTCACCTCCGGAAATGCTCTCCTCACCGCGGAAACCTTGGAGGACGTCATCTCCCTCAAGACCCCGGATGACGTCGTCACCGTTGGAATAACCGCAACCCCCCTTCACATCAGGGCCACCGACGATTTCGTCCGCGGCCGGGCTGCCGATGAGCGTGTCGGATTGCCGCGAACCGACGACCCCCTCTACATCGATTATCTGATCGTGTCCTGCGCCCTGGACGGTTTGGGCTCCGAGATCGACCGTCACACCTCCGGAATACACTGAAGCGAAACTCACGAAGTCCGTCCCGCCTCCCCCATCCATCCCATCGTTGCCTAACGAACCATCCAGCAGGTCGTCTCCGTCATTTCCCTCCAAAGTGTCGTCGCCGTCTCCACCTTCGAGGCTGTCGTTGCCCGCTGAACCGAACAGGGCGTCGTTCCCATCGGAACCTTTCAGAGAATCGCTCCCTTCGCCGCCATCAAGGGTGTCGTTGCCCTTTCGTCCGAAGAGAGCGTCGTTGTTCGCGCTCCCCGAGATGACATCGCTGAACCGCGACCCGATCAGTTTCTCGATGCGCGAGATGGTGTCTCTTCCCTCTCCGGTCGCTACACCCCGAGCAAGATCGACGAAGACGGCGGCTTCGCTTGACGCGAAAGAGGCGACGTCGCGTCGGTCCGTCGCGAAGGGGCCATCGGATGAGGCACCGCCGTCGATTCGGTCATTGCCGGGGCCCCCGCGGAAGACCTCGCCGGCAGAGTTGCGACCTTCACTGTGGCCCCCGACGAGAATGTCGTTCCCTCTTCCTCCAATCAGTTTGTCGAAGAACCTAAGGTCGCAGTCACATGAGTTGTAGACGACCCCACGGCCGCGGATCACGTCGTCGCCCGAGCCGCCGAGCAAAGTGCCAGCGCCGTGGTCCCCGATCAGCAGATCGTTGCCCTCGTTGCCCGCGAGGTGCTCACCCGACAGCTGGTCAGAGCCAAGCCCGCCACTAATGGAATCGAAGCTGCCCCGTCCGCACACCCTGTCTTCGCCGGCCCCGGCGATGATGCGGTCCCGCTTCGGAGATCCCACGATCACATCGGGGCCCTCGGTGCCGCGTATCACCCCGCCTTCGGTGCTGACGATCGTAGCGGCTTGCCCGAAGCACAGGGGCGTTGATTGCGCGGACGCAGGCACCGCCAATCCCGCAACCAGGAGATTGGCGGCGATAGCTGCTGTCCAACGGCGCATCCCCATACCAAGAAGACTGACGGCGACTATGGGAGGTTGCCAAGCACCTTCAGCCGAAATAGGCGCCCGTATCCCACAGGTTCCACAGGCTTCGCTGCCAGGATTCGATGTTGGACGAAGCACAGAGTTGCACCCTCCTTCGGGAGTGCTCAAACAAACCCCCCACGGGCGAGGTGACGCAGCGGTCACCTAGCGGTGACTTTTACGCGATGGAATCGGCGCTCGATTCCATGTACTTGTGACGGATGGGACGACCAGCCAGGAGGGCGAAAGCCTCCTCAGGACAGCTTCGGTTTCCTGTCACACCCTCTAGCTACGGTGAAGGCCGTAACGATGCGCTCTTGCTGACGGTGAAGGAGGCGGCGGCCCTCATGCGGATCGGAAGAGACACGACCTACTCCCTGGTGGCTCAGCGCCGCATCCCCTGCGTGAAGCTCGGGAAGCAGATCCGTATCCCTCGGAAGGCCCTGATCGCCCACCTCGAGAAGGAAGCCCTCCAGCAAGCTCTCGAATTCGACAAGGACGGTGCGAAGCGATGAGGGGCAACATCAGACGCCGCACGAAGGACTCCTGGACGATCCAGGTCTACGCCGGCAAGGATCCGGCAACCGGCAGGAAGCGCTACGTGTCACGGACCGTCCGAGGCTCGAAGAAGGATGCTGAGGCCGCGCTCGCGAGCCTTATTAGGGCCCAGGAAACGGGACTCGACCTTGCAGCCGCCCGGCTGACCGTGTCCGCCTATCTCGATCGCTGGCTCGAGGTCTCGAAGGAGCGAGTGAAGCCGCGGACCCACTTCCGCTACGCCGAGCTTGTGCGCCTCCACGTCACACCGGCTCTGGGCGCCACCCAGCTAACGAAGCTCAGGCCGCTCCACATCGAGGAGCTCTACGGAGCATTGCGAAAGCGAGGGCTGTCGGGCACCACGATCCTGCAGGTCCACCGCGTATTGCATGCCGCCTTGAACCAGGCCGTGAAGTGGCAACTACTCGACCGAAATCCAGCCGACGCAGTGAAGGCTCCCCGCAAAACGTCTAAGGAAGCCGCGTCTCTGGGCGCTGAGGAGATTCCGGTCCTGCTCGATGCCGTCCGGGGAGCGATGTTGGAGATACCGACATTGATTGCGCTCGGCACCGGGATGCGCCTCGGCGAGGTCCTCGGGCTCCGTTGGCAGGACGTCGATCTGGACTCCGCGACGGCACGCGTGCGGCAAACGCTCCAGGTGACGATGCAGTTCGACACTCCGAAGTCGCATCGGTCGACGCGCACGCTCAGCCTTCCAGCTTTTCTAGTGGAGGCTCTCAAGCGCTGCAGGAAGTCACAGAACGAGCGCCGGCTGATGTTGGGGGAGTCGTGGCACGAGCTCGACCTCGTCTGCGAGCGAGGCGACGGACAGCCGCTGCGCCCGGACACGATCTCGAAGCAGTTCCGAACAGTGGCGAGGGCCGCCGACTTAGACATCACCTTCCACGGATTGCGTCACACGCACGCGTCGCTCATGCTCGCCGCAGGAGCCGACCTGAAGGTGACGTCGTCTCGCCTGGGCCATTCCAGCATCAGCATCACGGCGGACCTCTACACGCACGTCGCATCCGATCAGGACCGTCGGGCAGCGGAAGCGCTGAACGCTCATCTCAGTAGGCACATGGGGTCATGAAGGTCGGGGAGGCGATCAAGTTGCTTGAAGGATCAGGTTGGGAGCAGGTTCGTCAGAGAGGGGACCACCGCCAATTCCGTCATCCATCCAAGCCCGGAACGGTCACGGTGGCCGGTAGACTCAGTGGAGATCTCAAGAAAGGCACCTGGGCCAGCATCCAGCGCCAAGCAGGTCTGAAGGGAAGCCGCTAGTGAGCGAATACCTGATCATCATCGAAAATTCGGAGGACTCTTACTCCGCGTATTCACCCGACCTACCAGGATGCGTAGCGACTGGTGACACCATCGAGGAAGTTCGAAAGCTCATGCAAGAGGCGATCCAGATGCATATCGAGAGTCTTCGTGAGCATGGTGAGCCGGTCCCGCCGCCGTCATCTTCAGCTGAGTATCTCGCCGTCTAAGAATCGGCGACGATTTGGCTGGCGGAAGTCCACGGCCGACCGATGGACGAGACTCCATGCAACGCTTCTACAACCAGGAGCTTGACGGGAGTCACCGAGAATCAGTAGCGGATGTGCGCACAATCATGCGCTTCATTCTCCGCGGGTCTGTCCTGCTTGTTCTCTTCGTCGCTTGGTCGATCACTCTCCCTGTGGCCCTTTCATTGGGCTACTCCGACGCTGGACTCGACTATTGCGAAGTCATCGGCGAAGCACGGGGTATCGATTCGATGACTGGTTATTCGTATCGGTCGACACGATGGAGACCGGGCTTCCGATGCACCTTCAATGAGGAGATCCCGGTGATCTACGAGGAAACGCAGTGGATCCCTTGGGCGCTTCATCTGCCGGTGGCTGCCATCGCGGTAGCGACCTACGCGCGCCTTCTACGCCCGAGGCTATTCAAGTGGCTCATCGGTCTGGGCTCAGCTCTCTACGCCTTAAACGCACTAAGACTCCTAGATTGGGGACCGTCCATTTACCTAGTGACCAGCGTGGCTGGCCTGACATTGGGAATCGCGGGTCTCCTCACGAGATCTCGTTTCTCCACGGCATCGACCACCGCTTCAGACTGAGTGCGGAATGGCACGGGAATGGCAAATCGCTTGAGCCGCGATGCGCGGTCATCTCGAAAGCGCAGGTAGAGGCGTGGGTCGCCAGGGAATCGAACCCTGAACCTACGGATTAAGAGTCCGTTGCTCTGCCAATTGAGCTAGCGACCCCGTGGGCAGTGTAAGTCAGGCAAGGTTGGTGAGAAGAACCGCGCATAGCGCGGAAAAGCTCACCAACCTCCGTCTGAGTGGGGCGACCGACGGGACTTGAACCCGCGACATCCCGGACCACAACCGGGTGCTCTACCTGGCTGAGCTACGGCCGCCATGCTGCACGGAAAGCGTAGCAGGGGCCTCTTCTATTCCCTCTGCTTCGCGGGCCGCTTCACGGCGGCGCGCCTTCCTCCGTTCGCGTAGGAGTACGAGTCCGGCGGCGGCCGCTATCGAGGCCGAAAGGAATCCCCCTCGGTAATCGATCAGGGCAACGATCGCGCCGGCGCTGACGGCTCCCAAGCCGAAGGCAACATCGAAGAATCCGGTGAACGTGCCGATCACGGATCCTCGCTCCGATGCAGGAGCGTTCTTGACCGCCATCGACATCAGCGCGGGGAACGCTAGGGAGTGCCCGATAGACCACACGACCGTGCCCGCGACAAGTCCGGCCGGCTGGGCCCAGAACGCGATCAACAGGAATCCGATCACCGAACATGTGAGCGCTCCGGTTGCCGCCCGGTTGTAGCCGAGGCGATCGGGGAGCCGCGCCCCGAAGAGACGAACGGCGAAAACCAACCCCGAGTGCAGCGCGAACAGAACAGCCGACCCACGCATGCCGATCGAACGGGCATAGAGAGGAACGAACGCCATATAGGTCGCAAGCCCCCAGATGCTCGCCGCCATGACCAGCCCCGGAGAAACGGCCGCAGGATGGATCAGCCGTCGTGGCGGCAGGTCGGCGCCGGCCGCCGGTTTCGTCTCCGGTATCACGAGACCCATCACCGCGGCGATGCCTGCCGCAACGGAGGCGAACACCCACGTCACGTCGAAGCTGGTCGCCTCCAGGATGGTTTCACCCACGACCGGCCCCAGGCCGATCCCCGCGAAGAGCGACAACGAGAAATAGCTGAGCGCTTCGCCACGACGATCGTCGGGGGCGAGGTCATTGATGACGCTGGCCACGCCCACGTAGAAGAGGCCCTCGCCGGCTCCGCCGAGCAGCCGGAGGAGAAGGAGAGGTCCGAGAGAGTCAACGGGTACGTGGGCCAAGACAGCGATCGCTGCCAGACCACCGCCGAGGACGATCAACAACCTGCGGCCGCGCGTGTCGCCCAATCGCCCGCTCAACGGGCGGAACAAGACCGCCGCAAGGGCAAAAGCACCGTAGGTGAGGCCCACTGCGATGCTCCCGCCCTCGAGGGGCCCTTCGACGAAGAGAGGAACGACGGGCAGGAGCGCCCCGACGGCGAGGAAGTACGCGAAATTCGATACGCACACGAGCACGAAAGCCGGCGTAACGAGGCGCGGCCCCCGACCCTCTATGCGCGCGGTATCCAGCAAGAATGGCTCCGTTTCGTCGAAAGCGAGAGGCCCCCGAAGGGGCCTCTCTAAGCTAACTGGCGCGAGCGCAGCGCTATTCCACTAACGCTCTCTCCCAGTTGCCGCCAGTAGCTTCGTCTGATCGTCGGCATCGTCGGAGACATCGACCTCGTCCCCGAACGAGCCGCCCTCACGCCATTGCTCGAGCTGTGGCTCGTAGAAGTCCATCGCGAACTCGACGAGCTCGGGGTCGAGCTCGTCGTCGTCGTCTATCCCGATAGCGAGGTCCCACGCATGGATCACGTGGTCGCATAAGACCTGGGAGATGTACTCGTGTCCTTCGATGTCCCCGAAGCTCACGTGCACGGTGCGGTTCTCGATGCCGGGCTCCTCTACAGCACCGATCGCTTCCTTGGACGCCTGGTTCCACGCGCCCTTCGGGTCGTTGCCGAGGAGGTCTCCCTCGTACACGTCCCCGACCTGCGCGATCGTCTTGCCTTCGAGCAGTGGGGGAACCCATTTGTTCTCGTACACGATGTGGTTGACGAGGTCGTAAACGGTCCACTCTTCGCACGGAGTCGGTGCATCCCATTGGTCGTCTTCGATGATGTCGACGCGGCTACCGAACTCGTTGACCGCTTTCCGGAACAACGTTGCGAGGTCGCTCATACCACCCACGGCTCGCCTAGATCGAATTGCTTGCGCAGCCCCGCAGGGTCATTCGCCCGACCCTGGATGACTTGAGCGAACATCTCCACCTCCTTGGTCACCGCTTCTTGGTCACCGCTTCCGTGAACTTGCTACTCCTGGTTGGGGGAAGGGTCAAGGGGGAGGGGCCTTACCCTTGAGAAAGAACCGAGGACTACGAGTAGAGGGCGTCATGGAGGAGATCGACAGAGAGTCGTTCGGGCCCAACGTGTGGCTCGTCGACGAGATGTACCGCCGCTACCAGGAGAACCCCAAGGCGGTATCGGAGTCGTGGCGCGACTTCTTCGAGGACTACACCCCCACGGCCGGGCGGGTCAGGACCAAGTCGTCCACGGGGGCCGAGCCGATCCGCATCGAAGAGGAGAGCGTGGTCGAGGCCCCCGACGAGCAGTCTCCCTCGCCCGATGCGACCCCTCTGCGAGGAGTGGCGGCGCGCATAGCCGAGAACATGGAGTCCTCGCTCGGCATCCCGACCGCGACCTCGATCCGGACCGTTCCGGCGAAGCTGCTCGAGGAGAACCGCCGGGTCATCAACCGCTATCTCGCGGCCAAGGGCGGCGGAAAGATCTCGTTCACTCACCTCATCGGATGGGCCGTGCTGAAGGGCCTCGAGGCGCGTCCCGCGATGAAGGCCAGCTTCCTATCGGTCGACGGCGCGCCTCATGTAGTGCAGCAGAAAGAGGTCAACCTCGGCTTGGCCGTCGATATCGAGCGGGCCGACGGTCAGCGCGTCCTCTACGTCCCGAACATCAAAGGCGCGAGCGACCTCGAATTCTCGTCGTTCTGGGATGCCTATGAAGAAGTCATCCGGAAGGTACGCGCGAACAAGCTGATCCCCGAGGACTTCGCGGGAACGACCGTGACGATCACGAACCCGGGAACGGTCGGAACGAGGTTGTCCGTTCCGCGCTTGATGCCGACACAAGGATTGATCGTGGGCATCGGAGCGATCGCGTACCCGAGCGAATACGAAGCGGCCGATCCTCGGGCCCTCGCGCGGATCGGCGTCAGCAAGGTCTTCACGATCACGTCTACCTACGACCATCGGGTGATCCAGGGGGCCGAGTCGGGCGAGTTCCTCGCCCATATCCACGACCTCCTCCTCGGTTCGGAGCGCTTTTACGACGAGATCTTCGCGTCCCTCGCGATCCCGTGGGAACCGGTCCGTTGGAGCCGCGATCACGCAGCTCTCGACGGCTCGGATCTCGAGCTCGAGAAACAGTCACGCGTGATCCGCCTGATCAACATGTACCGCGTGCGGGGGCACCTGCTTGCCGACCTCAACCCGATCGGTTGGGAGGTGCTCAGCCATCCTGAGCTCGACCTCTCTTATTACGGCCTCACCGTGTGGGATCTCGATCGGGAGTTCCTGACCGACGGGCTTCCCGGCCCCCGGCGCGCATCCTTGCGAAAGATCATCGACACACTGCGCGATGCCTACAGCCGCACCGTCGGGGTCGAGTACATGCACATCTCCGAACCCGAACAGAAGAATTGGATCCAGAGTCGCGTCGAACGAGGCACAGAAGACGAGGTCTCGCGCGAGGACAAGCTCCACATCCTCGGACGTTTGAACGCTGCCGAGGCCTTCGAGCGGTTCCTCCACTCGAAATACATCGGACACAAGCGGTTCTCGATCGAGGGGGCCGAGAGCGTTATCCCGATGCTCGACCGTCTGCTCGAGCGAGCTGCCGACGATCGCGTGATCGAAGCGGTCGTGGGGATGTCTCACCGAGGTCGTCTCAACGTTCTCGCCAACATCGTCGGTAAGCCGCTGCGCGACATCTTCAGGGAGTTCGAAGGCGACATCGATCCCGATACCGTCCAGGGATCCGGAGACGTGAAGTACCACCTCGGTATGACAGGCCGATTCACATCGCGCGATGGGAACGCGATAGCCGTTGTGTTGGCTTCGAACCCTTCGCACCTGGAGGCCGTGGATCCCGTCGTGGAGGGGATGGCGCGGGCCAAGCAAGATCTGATCGGCGACAACGCGCACGAACAGATACTGCCGATCCTGCTCCACGGCGACGCCGCGTTCGCCGGCCAGGGCGTCGTAGCCGAAACGTTCATGTTGTCGCAGCTACCCGGCTATCGCACGGGGGGCACCGTTCACCTTGTGATCAACAACCAACTGGGATTCACGACCGCTCCGGTCGCGGGGCGGTCGAGCACCTACGCCACCGATATCGCGAAGACGATCCAAGCACCGATCTTCCACGTGAACGGCGACGACCCCGAGGCGTGTGTGCGTGTGATGGAGCTCGCCTACGAGTATCGCAAGCAATTCCGCCGCGATGTCGTGATCGATCTCGTCTGCTACCGGCGTCATGGTCACAACGAGAGTGACGAACCCGCGTTCACGCAACCGCTCATGTACGCCAAGATCGACCAGCGCCGCTCGGTGAGAAAGATCTACACAGAGGAATTGCTGAACCGTGGCGAGCTCACCCTCGAAGAAGCGGAGTCGAGCCTCGAGGATTTCAAGACCCGGATGCAGCAAGCGTTCCAGGAGACGAAAGGTGCCCCCGAACGCAAGGAAGACCCTCGCGCCCTGGCACCGCCCGTGCCCGAGGGGGTCCTTCCCGCAGTCGATACGACGGTAGACAGAGAGCGGCTCGAAACGATCCACCACCGACTCACCACCTTCACGGGTGGCTTCGAACCCCACCCCAAGCTCAAGAAGATGATCGAGGCCCGCTCCGAGATGCTCGCCAAGGACGCCGTCGATTGGGCCGGCGCGGAAGCTCTTGCGTTCGGTTCCCTTCTCTTGGAGGGTTTCCCCGTGCGACTCGTCGGCCAGGACACGCGCCGCGGAACGTTCTCGCAACGCCACTCGGTGCTCGTAGACCACCGCACCGGCCAGGAGTACGCACCCTTGAACGACCTAGCCGACGACCAGGCTCGGTTCCTGATCTTCGACAGTCCGCTGTCGGAGTTCGCGGCAATGGGTTTCGAATACGGCTATTCGGTTGCAAACGGTGACGCGCTCGTGTGCTGGGAAGCGCAGTTCGGAGATTTCGTCAACGCTGCGCAGGTCATCGTCGATCAATTCATCGTTGCGGGGGAAGACAAGTGGAACCAAGAGAGTGGCCTCGTGCTCTTGCTGCCCCACGGTTACGAAGGCCAGGGTCCCGAGCATTCCAGTGCGCGGCTGGAGCGCTTCTTGACGCTTGCTGCGGAAGACAGCATCCAGGTGGCGCAACCAACGTCCGCCGCCCAGTACTTCCATCTGCTGCGACGCCAGATGAAGCGATCGATCCGCAAGCCCTTGATCGTCATGACTCCTAAGTCGCTGTTACGGGCGAAGGCGGCGCGCAGCAAGACAGCGGAGCTCACCGAGGGGCGCTTCTACGAGACTTTCGACGACATCTCGGTGGCCGACCCGGGCGCGGTGGAGCGCGCGCTGTTGTGCTCGGGCAAGATCGCGTACGAGCTGATGGCGCGGCGCGACCAGCAGAAGGCGCCCGCCGCGATCGTTCGGATCGAGCAGCTCTATCCTTTCCCCGACGACCAGTTGACGGAGATCCTCTCCACCTATCCCAACATCCGTGAAGTTCGTTGGGTCCAAGAAGAACCGCCGAACATGGGCTCGTGGCACTTCATCCACTTCCACTTGCGGGATCGGCTACCCGATGGGATCAAGCTGAGCATGGCGGCGCGTGCAGAGAGCGCGAGCCCCGCTACCGGCAGCCAGACGATCCACCAACAGGAACAAGAGCAACTACTGCGCGACGCCTTCGGAGGGCTCTAGCCGAGCTCAACGCGGTCGGGCCACGGGATGAGTCCTTGCTCGTGCGCCGACGCGATCGTCTCTCGCAGGGTCTCCAAGACGTCGTAGCGCGGTTTCCAGCCGAGGTTGGCCCGGGCTTTCGTCGTGTCCATCAGCACGGGAACGCGCACGGAATGAAGCCACGAGGCCGCTGCCGGGAGTAGAGGGAAACGAGAGACGATCTTCGCGGTCGCATCCAACGCCAACTCGGGAACCGGGATCGTGTACCAACCCAGACCGTGAGCGATATCCGACGCGGTTATCTCGCCATCGGCTGCCAGGTTGTAGGTACCGGGTTCGCCGCGACCGAGCGTCGCGGCAACCAACGCGTCGGCAACATCGTCTTCGTGCACGAGCTGGAACGGAACCCCCGGGTCGGGGACCACCGGGCGGAGAAGAGGGATCGTCCCCACCAAAGCCTTGATCGGATCGGGAAGTTTCTCGGATAGCTGCACGTAGGGGATCTTGTCGATGAGATCGAGAGCGGTCGGTCCTGCCACGATGCACGGCCGGAAGACGTATACGTCGGTGTCCTTGCCTTGGGCGAGCTTGGCGAGTACCTGCTCGAGCTCTGCTTTCTGGGATGAGTAGTAATGGCCCTCGGTGCCGCGCGCCGGTACGTCCTCGGACAGGGGCTGCGGGTTTGAGTCGTAGAAACCGTAGGCCGCCACCGACGACGTGTAGACGAGCCGTTTCGTACCCGACTCGAAGGCCGCTTCGAAGACGTTACGCGATCCCTCGAGGTTCACGGCGGCCGTTTCCTTCTGGGACCCGAAGATCAGGAACGCGAGATGAACCACGACGTCGGCTCCCTCGACCAGCGACGCGACCGAGCTGCGATCGAGGATGTCGCCGGACAGGTAAGTCGTCTTGTGCCAGCCCAAGTCGTCCGGGTTGATGGGGCGACGTGCCATCCCTCGGACGCGTTCGATCGTCGGGGTGTTTTCGAGAGCGCGGACGAATGCCCTACCGATGCTGCCCGTCGGGCCGGTTACCGCAACGGTCAAGCCGTCCGAGGTCACGAGCAGCATCCTAGGTGTTGCCCGGCCGACCTAGGATGCCCGGATGCCAGATCTGCAGCCGATCCTGAATGATCTACAGGAAGAACATCGCGCCCTGGACGCGTTCGTATCGCCGCTCGATGACACCGGCTGGGCTCGTGCGACACCCGCGGAGGGATGGTCGATCAAGGACCAGATCGGTCATCTCGCGTTCTTCGACGAGCAAGCGACGATGGCCATCGCCGATCCTGAAGCTTTCGCGAACGATCTGCGGGAGATAGCGAAGGACGTCGGCTCCTTCATGGACCGTTCGGTCTCGAGAGGTCGCGAACTCGACGGCGAAGGCGTTATCGACTGGTGGCGAAGCGCCCGTTCGGAGATGGTGGCCGCGGCGCGCCGCGCGGACCCCTCGACGCGGATCGCGTGGTACGGCCCACCGATGAGTCCCGCGTCGTTCGTCTCGGCCCGCCAGATGGAAACGTGGGCCCACGGTCAGGACGTCGTGGACGCTCTGGGGGTAGCGCGAACCGATACGGATCGTCTGCGCAACGTCGCTCACATCTGCGTCCTGTCGCGCCCGCACTCCTACGCGAATCGCGGGCTGCCCGTACCGGACGATCCCGTGCGCGTCGATCTTGTCTCGCCTAGTGGGGATACCTGGGCGTGGGGGGAAGGCGCCGAGATGATCGAGGGCACCGCCGTCGACTTCTGTCTCGTGGTGACCCAGCGCCGCCATCCCGACGACACGAACCTGCGCATGGAGGGACCGCATGCGCGTGAGTGGATGTCGATCGCACAGGCATTCGCGGGACCGCCGGGGCCCGGACGGAAGGCCGGGCAATTCATCAAGACCTCTTCCTAGATGGATCTCGTTCGTTGGATCGGCTTTGCACTTGGAATTGTCGTGGTGCTGTGGACGGGGGCCGGTGTCATCCGCACACTGATCGTGCCGCGCGGGCTTCAATCCTTGCTTCCGCGGGTGTTGGCTCGGAGGACGCAGAAGGCCTTCCTCTTCGTTGCTCGGCGCTTCGACACTTATGAAGCGCGCGATCGCATACTGGCGTTCCAGGCCCCGACCTTCCTACTCACGCTGCTTGGGACCTGGATCGTCTTCTTCCTGATCGGCTATGGGCTGATCCTGTGGCCGATGGTGGAGTCGTTTCCACAGGCGCTGCTCGAGAGTGGTTCCTCGGTCTTCACGTTGGGATCCGAGGCAACCCAGGCGACCGGCCCCGTGCTGGTTCACTTTCTCGCCGCCACAACCGGTCTCGTGATCATCGCTCTCCTAGTCGGGTACCTGCCCACTCTCTATTCCGCGTTCAACCGCCGGGAGATCACGGTCACCACGCTTCAGAGCCGCGCGGGGGCACCCGCGTGGGGCCCGGAGTTGTTGTGGCGCTACCACAACGTGGGATTGCTGCATACCTTGAAAGATCTGTACGTGGAATGGGAGCGGTGGGCCGCGGACGTTGCCGAAACACACACGAACTATCCGGTTCTCATCTTCTTCAGGAGCCCGCATCCTCTGCGGAACTGGGTCTTGGGTCTGTTGGCGGTGATGGATTCGGCCGCTCTGTCCCTTGCACTTGCCCCGGGCGTGGCGCCGGTGGAGGCACGTCTCTGCATCCGGATGGGTTTTCTGTGCTTGCGCGAGATCGCATCCTTTCTGCAGATCCCGCACGAGACCGATCCTCTTCCCGACGACCCCATCGACCTCACCTTTGAGGAGTTCGCTGCGGGCGTGGATCGGTTGCGCGATGCGGGATTCCCGATCGAGCGCAGCTACGAAGAGGCGTGGGTGCATTTCAAGGGGTGGCGCGTCAACTACGAGTCCGTGGCGTACACCCTTGCCGATGTCGTCTCGGCTGCACCGGGCCCATGGTCAGGACCGCGCACACACATGCCGGGGATGCAGATCATTCCGCAACGACCGACGAATCGAACACCGGACAACGCGGTAACCGAACGCGCGCGTGGTGAGGGAGTTGGACACTGACCCGATGACCGAGCTCGACCTGATTCATCTGGCGGAGAACGGCGACGCGTGGCAGATGTGGCGAGCGCGCCGCCTAAGAGGCGATGATCCTGGGAAGATCCCGGCGGTCACCGACCAGGACGAACTCGGAGGCTTCCGGGGGTCGACCGGTAAGCCATCTCCCGGCGCCACCGGTGCGACCTTGTGTCACTTGGTCGTTATAGGCGCGCGCGACTCCCCGACCGCGGTCATCGCCGCCGACTGGTTGCAGGAAGCGCGGACGCCGGCGGAGGCGTGGCTCGATGATCCGAACGACGTTCCAGGCGAGCTTGATACCGCTGCCGCCGGACGGGTGTGGGCTACGGCCGCGGCCGGCTGCGGGCTATTGGCGATCGGGCGCGACCCGGGTCATCGGGCCCTGGATCTATTGCGCGGCGAGGCCGATCAAGAGGGGCGCTTCACGGGCGGCGCCTACCCTACGTTCGCCGCAGCAGGTGCGTACTGGCTCGCGGTCGGCCCTAAGACCGAGATGGCCGAATGGGCCCTGAGATGGTCGCGGGAGAACGTGCAAGAGTGGTGGGGTTCCGAAGAGTGGATCGCGGGGCTCACGTTCTGGGGCGCGGCCGGCATCTCGGCCGACCATGCAACGGTCGAGTTCTTCCTCGACGAGCTGCGGGACTCGGCCCCCTCAGACGACCTCGAGTTCTCCCTGCGCAAGGTCGAGCTGCTGGACTTCTTCGGCACCTAAGTAGCGGAGGTCGCAGACCTGCTATGACCGCGACATGAGGTTGTGTCTGATGGTCGAGGGCCAGGAGGATGTGACCTGGGATCAGTGGGTCGCGCTCGCTCACGCCGCACAGGAGGCGGGGCTCGAGGCATTGTTCCGCTCCGACCACTACGGCTCGGTCATGGGTCGCATCGAGCGAGGATCGCTCGATGCGTGGACAACTCTTGCGGGCCTGGCCTCGATCACCCAGGGCATCAGGCTCGGCACGCTCGTGTCGCCGGTCACGTTCCGGCATCCGTCCGTGCTCGCCAAAGGGGCTGCAACCGTCGATCACATCTCGGGAGGCCGGGTCGAGCTCGGTATCGGCGCCGGATGGAACGAAGAGGAGCACCGCGCCTACGGGTTCCCATTCCCGGATACCCGCACACGGATCGAGATGCTCGAGGAGCAGATCGAGATCGTCGCCCGTTCGTGGGGGGAAGACAGCTTCACGTTCGAGGGCAAGCACTACTCACTGGCCGACCTCGACGCGCACCCGAAGCCTATCCAGCGTCCTCGGCCCAATCTTCTCGTCGGGGGTTCGGGTGGATCGGCCAGCGTCCGGATCGCGGCCCGCTGGGCCGACGAGTACAACACCCTGTTCGCGTCGGTCGAGGAGTGTGCGAAACGTCGACGCGACCTCGATGCCGCGTGGGAGAGCGCCGGTCGCGACGCGCACCCCGTCCTGTCGATGATGACTACGTGTCTGCTCGGGCGCACCGACTCGGAAGTCGAGGAACGCGCCGGCGCGCTGTTACGCCAGACCGGTCGCGATATGGGGGTGGCGGAGTGGCTGGACGGCGCTCGTGAGGAGAGGCTGGTCGGCACCGTCTCGGAGGTAGCAACCAAGATAGAGGCGCTGTCCGAGGTGGGTGTCGAACGACTGATGCTGCAACACCTCGTCCACGATGACATCGAGATGGTGTCGCTGATGGGAGAACTGGTCTAGGCAGCGTTTATGCGAGCCTGGAGCTCCGCAAGCTCGGGTGGCGGTGGAGCGAGGAACTGCATCGCTCGGATGAACGCGGGCATCGCCAGCTTCAAGGCCGGCAACGTTGGCCGAAGGTTCGGTAGCCGGTACGCGCGCCGCGCACGATCCGGAAGCAACGCCACGGCGGCCGCGCTCGGCAGCGTCCATCCCGCGCGCGCCGGGATAGCAAGGAGACGTCCTCCGGGGATACGAGGGTAGGTGCCTCCCGGCCACACGACCGGCGGGAACAAGATGAAACGCATCGCCGCTCGCGCGGCAGGAGACGCGACGAGATCCTGGGCTTCGAGATATTCGGTGAGGGTCGCGATGTCGTTCGGCACGACATCGCGCTCAACTCCGACGAGCTCGGCGGCGACCACCATCTCCGCGACGTAACGATCCATCTGGGCTGCGTCCAATCGAGAACCGAACGCCAGATATCCCGAGAGGAAGGAGTCGATCTCCGCGCAATGGATCCACAGCAGGAGCTCCGGGTCTTGCGCGTCGTAGGGAAGCCCGGTGAAATCGTCGATGCCGTTGACGTGGCGATGGATCTGCCTGACCCGGGCGGCAGCCTGTTCGGCCCGCTTCCTATCCC
>Ga0299907_10000833_pt1 | contig 16278 bp, 16 predicted proteins | sample RVTome_16_FD_198680 | JGI IMG/M metagenome (GOLD analysis project Ga0299907, IMG submission 198680) | Soil microbial communities from uranium-contaminated site in the Upper Colorado River Basin, Wyoming, United States - RVT152D67 (version 2) ...
CGAATCCGTCTAACTCTAAGGATGTAATTGAAATCTTAGAGAGGGCTAAATAAATAATATTTAGCATTTTATTACGGTGTGGGTGGGCAGTAGTCTGTTAAATAAAAGTAATTAACTTATGTGTCCTACATTTAATATGTCTACAAATATTCTTTATATTGAAAGCAAAATTATCACACATTCTTTAATTATATTTTCACCATTGCGACTAGTTCTATATAGGCAATTCGGCTTAGGTAAAGGTGATTCTACCGCTTTTTCATCCTATCTCGTGATTTTTCAAGAAGGAGAATAATCAAAAAGAAGGAATCTTCCTAAATTTTTCTTTTCTCAGCTAGCCTTTGTTTACAATAGACGAATAGTCATCTAAGCGGCTATTCTTGGAACATGAAGTAGTGTTGCCAGTCAGACCGCTAGGAGAGCACACTCGATACAGTTTGGGATGATAAGTAAGATATCATTAGGAAAATTAATCTAGGATTAAATGTGGAGCTTATTCCGAATATGATGGATGATACTATTGAGGTAGAAAATAGCACCAAATTTCAATACAAGGTAGGATAGACCAGGCTTGCCATGCCCTTGATTAGATAACATAGCTAGATTAGATAGCAAGCTGACCAGGTATACCTCAGTCGTTATCTCCCCTTTAGCTAAACGCATCTTTAAAATCGGTTTTGAATCAATTTGAGTGGAAGAATTTTCATAGTATAGTACTTGCTATGACAAACTTCCTAGTTATACGCTGATCACACGGATAAATTGGATTGGAACTGCTTCGAAGGAAAATACCTAAAGTAACCATTCCTAAGGCTTGGTCAAAACGACCCGGTCCCTTAATTCTCTTTTTTTCATATCTCTTGCGTACCAGTCCCGCATTTATTTTTTTTATGAAATGTTCGAAGCAGTTGAGCAAATGCAAAGACATCCAACATTATCAGGAAACATAATGAAAGAGAGCAAGATAAAAATAATAATAATCCTCTTCGAAATGAGATAGAGGAATGCAGAGCATTAGTAGTAAAAAGGTGGGAACAAAGAAAAAATAGAACTGTCTAATGATTGAGAGTTAGATAGCTTACGTACATAGGAAGTGTATCCGTAGAGAAATCAGGACTGGTGACACTATAGGTAGCATTTGTGAGTATATATAATGTACTATAAGTGGAATAAGACACACAAACAGAAATGACTAAACTATTTTGGGATTAAATTCTGGAAAAAATTAAAAAAAGAGGAAACTCGGTCATCGACTGGGATCGTGTATGAACTTGTTCGACTATTACCATTGATATCCTTGACGTAAATCTCTATGTCTTGTCCTGACGGAGAAACACTAGTTGCTATCAATGCCTTATAGATTTCGCCAGTATCCCAAACGCAATCGACTATTTTAATTTCGTTATCTATCGTGTGTGTTACTTTGCACTTGTCGATGTTTGAGGCATCTACAATTCTTACTTTAAGTACATTCTTTCCTTCGACTAATGCATCGTTTAACAAATCAATTGAAGGAGGTACCACATCGATATCTTCATTTTCACTTTTCAGTTCAGATTTTGCAACATTACCAGAAAAAGGGGGCGGGAGCGGCAACAGTTGTGCACTTAGGCTCCTGTCGCCGTCGTCGATACTACCACTACTAAGGCTAACAACCATTTGTAAAAAAAATGTAAATGCAAGACAAATAAAAAGTAGCTTATTCATCGCCCATCATACACAACATCATCATCATCATCGCCGATTATACACACACTCGAGATCGGTATCCGTAACAAAACCGTGAATAGTTTTCGTGTTACCCCAAGATTTTACAAAGAAGGACTTCAGAGCCACAGTTATCAAGTATTGGGAAAATAACATATAAAGTGGTAGAGAGACAACCCTCGAAAAAGGTGAACCCGCTTTCATCAGCACGCCGACTTGTAATACAACACTAATCCCTGTCAAAATAAACCAAAGATCGAGCGGTAAGTATGCATATCTGTAAGGTAAGTAGTCAAAAAGCATATTGTGGATTGCTGCATAGGATGGAATTAATAGAATTCCCATTCCACAAAGTACTCCAATAGGGCTGAGCCAGTACAAGTTACCAAGAAGATCCCCGGGTTGCGCTATTCGTCTGTTCAACAGATCAAAGAATCCTTTGAGCCATCTAGCCCTCTGCCTGAGCATGATGTCTAACTTTGGTGGTTTTTCATCATACACCCGTGAGAGCGGCGCGTACAAAATCTGATAATTCTTCAGCAATCGGAATGTCAGTTCGTAATCGTCAACCAAGCTGTTGGTGAATCCTTCCACCAAATTCAGAATATCCTTATCGACCATGAATCCAGTCCCGCCAATTGGACATCTTTTGCCAAAAAAGCTCCTTATACTCATATAGGGAACAGACCATAGCTCATCTTCTAAGGACAACATTCTTGTGAGAGTATTGTAGTTTCTATTACTAGACACAAATCGACCCTGAACTGCGGCTACCATTTGTCTCTTTCCTGGTTTTGCCCCATTTTGGAACAAGGGAATGGTTGTTTCTATGAAGTTGGTTGCTAAAATCCCATCTGCATCAACTACTAAAATGTACTGACCCTTTGATTTTTCTACCCCGTGATTAAGTGCGATCCCTTTGCCAGCTTCTTTTGTGGTCAGCTCGATTGCTGCCACTCTTGGATCTTGGATGCCCTTGGATTCTTTAAACGTATTGTCAGAAGAATTATGACATATCACCAACACCTCGATATTCTGATATGTCTGAGCTAGGCAAGAGCTTATAGTCCTCTTTATGACTCCTTCCTCATTCCTTGCAGGAATAATGATGCTCACGAGTTGCATAGAACGTAATGGCCCTCTATTACCAGGAAAGGAACGCGCATATCTTTGAATTGCCTGCGCTTGATGTTTTTCCACTTTTTTAAACACAACCAGAAACGCAGAGAAAATAAAGATGGATGACCCATAGTAAGTCATGCTTATGCCTACAAAAATACCTGATATGACTGATAGATCATATTGGTCATCAACAAGAATGTTTGTGTTTGCCAGACTAAAGGTAGAAACAAGTACTAACAACCATAAGCCACAAAGGACAAAGAATAAAACAATCCATGGCATATCTTGATTCATTAAGCGAAGTTCAGTAAACGAAAAGGGAAGAGGCATATTTAAGCATGCTTTGCAAATTGATGATGATAATTCCAGATTGTTCCGCCCTTACCAAAATAATGTGACAATACAAATATTTTGGCCATATAGCGTTCTTTTACCATTTAAGGTAAATTTATCTCAATAGAACTATTATCAGACTCTGTATATTCTAGTTGATCTATACATTCTACATGCTGCCAAGTTGCCATATTATTTGATGTCTTTCACATAGTGCATGATATGACGAGTGGAATGAATTAAATGATGTAACTTGTTTATCATAGTGTGTGATCTCGGCTAGCATTATTATTACCATTATTTTGTTCACAATTATGCTCTACACCTGGCTACAAGTTGATATTCATCTTCAAGTTGAGGGAACCAGTCAGCGAAATGTAGTCGCAAATTCTCTAAGTGTGGAGATTCATGAGCCAGAATTAGGCTCTACTATCGTACTTGATAATTTTTGGGTCAATGGGACGAGCAGATCTGACTTGGTTGAAAAAATAGAAGTTCTTGTTCAAAAATATCCTTTTGATGACATTTATGATTACGAACCAGCAAATCCGGTTAGCCCAAATAACTGGAGCACATGGTCGTTTCAGGCTCGAATTAATGAAACTGGTTATTATATGATCCAGGCTTACATAGTTGATGAGTCTGGAAACGAAAATTGGACACAGTCTTCAATTAATGTGCCTTTCCTGTACCCGACTTATAATGAAACTATGGCACATCAAACAAAAATAGCATTGGTTGATAGCTCCTTTACGAACTCAGCCTACGGTCCAAATGCCTTTTATGATTTTTATCCAAAGTATCAGGATACTCCCGTAGGTGTAGAAGTTAAGGATGATCTGGATCTATTGACAGCACCCATCTTTGACCCCCCCGAGATTGATATTTATGCAGAAGTTAATACGTCAGATTTTGCTAATCTAGTGGATCTTTCAGAAGGGAATGAAAAGGATTATTTTATGCCATTTGCCACTCAGATAAAGCAGATCTTTCCGGATTCAATCACGACTGTAATAAGGGATGAAGATATACACAATGGTCGAATATTTCTATCTAATGGAAGCAATGCCTTTGATATTTTAGTCCTTTTTCATGAGGAATATATGACACAGGAGGGCTATGATTTTCTGCGTCAATTTGCTTTCAACGGCGGAACTATGATACTTTTGGACGGAAATATTTTCTATGCAGAAGTCGATTATGATAAAATTAATAAGGAAATTACTTTGGTAAAGGGACATGATTGGGAATTCGATGGCTCCAGTGCCAAAAAGAATGTTGCTGAAAGATGGTTGAATGAGAATAGAGAGTGGATGGGAAGCGGTTTTCTGGTAAGTGAAATTAATGACAATATAACATTTAGTAACAACCCCTTCAACTACAGCCACTTTGAGGAAAACTTTATCACAAATCCAAATGTAGACATAATCCATGATTATCAAGTCAATCTTCCAATCAACAGTCCATATCGAGGAGTAACAGTTGGAACTTACTCACTTGAATATGGGTCTGGCATGATAATCATGCTTGGGATCTACGCACAAAACCTTCACTCAGATTTGCAGTTTATGGACTTTCTGAGTAGTTTATTGACAGAGCATGTTAAATAATTGTTGCATTTACTTAGATAGGCATGGTTCCACAACAGCAACGGAAGAGGAGATACTGGTTAGAGTAGATCCTAAATGGTATTCTAACCATTCCGTTAACGGTGGTCCAGTACCCTTCCTGTTGTCGTGGTTGCTTGCTATTGTTATTCTCTTACAACAAATAAAAATAAATCAATTCAGAATTTCAGGATGGTCAATAAAGTATTGGGAAGATATTCCATTCCTATAGAAAGCTATGGATTCCTCCGACGAGTCAATTCTAAGATCCACAGAGTCCCAGCTTTCATGCCAGTAACTTATCGCTTTAATACGGGGATACTCCCCACTCAATATGGTTTCTAATGCATCTTTAATCCAGAGGCCTTTATTCCCATTGGGATGATCTTCTGTCACGCCAAACTCAAGAATTGCTAACGGTTTTTCCTTGGAGATATCGGTAAGTTCAGGGTAGATTTTGTTCAGCTCATCCGAAAAATCAGTCCAGGTTTCTTTGTCTGTAATTGCACCATATATGCTCACACCAATCCAATCGACATATTCATCACCAGGATAATAATTCTCATAATTGTTCCATTCTGCATCTGGATCCGAATATGAGCTAATATGAAACACCCATGTTATGTTTTCAACATTCTGTTCATTAAATAGTTCCACAATATGTCTAAATGCATCACGGAATCTTTCTGGTCCATCATACAAGGTTTCATTCCCATATGCTTCTTTGGTCCCTCCTCCACCATTATGTTCTCCGCTCCATGGAAACCAATCGCCATTTACTTCTGTTCCAAACTCAACCATCAATGGAGAATTCACCTGCTTCGCTTCTTCTGCCCATCTTATCAATTCAGCATCAAAATCTCCTTCGATAATATTCTCCAAACTATAGGTAGGATCGTCTAAATTTACGAAATCAACTCTAGGCATTAATCTTATAAATGGTATTGCTCCGGCACTGATGATTTCTTCCACTTCCTCTTGAGGAAAATGAAGTTCATCGTACCAGTTATTTGAGAAATAGGCCCATACGATATTTTTGCCAACTAATCTTTCATATGAAACTATTTTTTCATCGCTCACTTCATCTTCTGTACTGCCGAAGTCTGGGAAAGCTGCATGATAAACTCCAAAGTTTGGAGGCAATACCTTAATAGCCTTAACACTAACATTACTAACATTCCAACTCACACAACAGGAGATTGAGATTAAAAATATTATAGCAATCATTTTGTCATATCGAGTATGTAGTCTCTTGTATTTCATGTGCGAAAACGAGTTATAGATCTCGGAGTTTAGTTATAAAACTTAATCGGAAGGGTGGAGCATAGGTATAAGTTATACGTGGGATCATACTATTGTTTGAAATGGACAATTTCTACTCTATTCTTTCGGGAACCTCCAATTCTTTGGTTGTCCCTTTGATGCTCATTTCGTCGCTCATGGGGTTTTACACGGCATCTTCGGCGATTGCAATTCCTACCGATCAATCGACTGTTGTCTCTACCACCTGGAAAATCCCATCAGAAGATATTACGGACATTGAAGCAAGTTTCAATGGAGATATATATTTTACAAAATATAATGATAATAAGATAGGAAGGCTTATTCCTTTAACAAATACTATAACAGAGTGGACAATACCAACAAATAACAGCGGACCATTAGATTTAGCATTAGATACATTTTCGGGTAATATTTACTTTGTAGAACATAAAGGTAACAAGATAGGTAGGCTTATTCCTTTAACAAATACTATAACAGAATGGACAATACCAACAAATAACAGCGGACCGGCAGAAATAGAATTTGACGCTGCTACAGGAAGCATCTTTTTTACACAGAATAATACGAATAACATAGGTAGGTTTATTATTGATACAAATACTTTTACAGAATGGACATTGTCTGAGAACCTGTCAGAATCAATCATAACTGAATTCTTATACGATCGGGGTTCGGACTCTATTTTCTTTATAAAATTGAATGGTGACAACCTAGAAAAGTTAGATCTGAGAAACAACACCGTAAGCCGGTGGCCGGTACAAATGAATGGTATTAAGGAGAAGATAAATAGCATCTCTAATGGTTTTGTAGACAAAATCTATTTTACAAAAGAGGACGAAAATAAGATAGGAAGTCTTACTCCTTCAACAAATACTATAACAGAATGGATTGTACCGACGAATAACAGCGGACCATCACAGATCCAATTTGATACTAGTACGGGAAGCCTTTACTATGTACAAAATAATACGAATAATATTGGTAGGTTAAACATTGATTCGAATTCCTTTACAGAGTGGCCAAGTCCTAACCCTAAATTTTTAGAAGTTGACAATGGCGGAAATGTTTATTTCGTCGCAGTAGACACCATAGGGAGATTAAGTTAGATAACCGACCCACGAATATGAATATCATTTCATTTATTTGTGTAATACTTTCGATTATCTCTATCGGAGTGATTGTGATATTCGAAACTATTTCTGCTCAGCAGATGGCTGCTGGCAGTATAGGCTCAGTATCTACCGATGGTTCTGATACAAATGAATCCAGTAATCACACGGAGACTTACACATTAGGCCTACCAGAAGAGTCATCTGTGCTACCTTCCAAGTTTAATACCTCCTCCCCCGGTAAAATGGAATCATTCGGAGTAGAAGCAGTGGAGAATGATCCAGTACTACTTTTTTCTGATTCTATTATAGGGCAGTTTCCCGCTTTCACATCTCCATCTTTTGCAGTGATTAATGCTTCAGGCTTATTAGATGTTGAGATTGTAAACGGAAGTACCTTTAATAATGAAGTACTTACCTATGCCGTAAATAAGTCAACAACAACTATATCTGGTCAATCAGTAGTGTATTTACCAGAGGGTCAGCTTAGTTAACCCTACTTCTGAAAATGTAAATGCTAAAAGCCAATCACAACAATCTCGCCGCTAGAATTAAGACTTACCGCATGTTATTCCCCAAAAATGAAGAAGGAGGATGCCAAAGAACTATCCACAAGGCTATCCTATTTTGGAATGTTCATTCGAAATAAAATGATATCCGTACTGGAGATAAATCTGAGTCAATTGACCTTCTGCAATATTATGGGACAAATAAGATTGCTGTATATGAAATATCTAGAAGATATATAGCAAATCGTAAAACATTAAAATGTTAGCAGTTATGATTACAGTCTTATGTCTCATTCGCAGATAGATTCGCCTTTAATGGCAAAATTAGGTTATCTAGGCAAGAATATTTCTATTATGGCTTAATTTGGTAACGGTATAGCAAATCGGAATTATTTGCACCATATATCATAATCATGGTGACAGTTACAGACTGTACCGTGCTGGTGATCATCGAATGAATAAATTTGCCTCTTATTGCAAGATTAGGTTATTTAGCAGAATATATAGAAATCATTACCCAATTAAGGTAACTGTACAGCAATTCGGAAATATCAGCATTAAGTAACTATCTATGCTTAATTATTGCTCTAAACATTACCAATATTGAAAAATTCTAAAATGTCCTGGGATATAGTATTTATAGTTGGAAATAGACCGGAAATCATCAAGCTTTCGTTACTGATGGAGCGGTTACAAGGGGATAATATAACTTTTGTTTATACTGGACAGCATTTCAGTTACGAAATGAAGGATCAATTCCTCGACTGGTTTGGTGTTCGGTTTGATCATGATCTAAGGTGCCAAACTTCAGACATTGTGCAGCTAAGAAATTCAATAGTTGATCTACTAACTTCTAAAAGGCCAAAGTACGTAGTTGTCTATGGAGACACTAACTCAACTGTCGCTGGTGCGCTTGCAGCCAAACATACGGGATGCAAGCTAATACACTTGGAAGCCGGGCTCCGATCCTTTGATCATCAAATGATAGAAGAACGTAACAGGGTTCTTGTGGATTCGCTATCAGATTATCTTTTGGCACCGACTCTCCTCAACCATACTTTTCTTCGCTACGAAGGACGACAGGACGGAGTCTATGTATCTGGGAATATGATAGTGGATGTATGCAAGAAATATTCCCAAATCATTGATCAAACACAGCTGCATTTGTCTAAGCCTTTACCCAATGAGTACATTTTACTTACTGTTCACAGAGCGGAAACTGTTGATAACCCAGTTGTGTTATCAATAATTCTTAGTGAATTATCCAAATTAAATTATGAAATCATCTTTCCAATCCATCCACGAACGCATTCAAGTATACTTAGGTACAGTCTACCCGTTCCACGGAATGTAAGATTAATTCCTCCACAGGGGTACCCCGAATTTTTGACTTTGATCAAGAAGTCAATCTTGGTGATGACGGATTCGGGAGGAGTTCAAGAAGAGGCGGTGATAATGAGAAAACCTTGCGTAACCCTTAGAGATTCAACAGAAAGACAAGAAACACTCCTCGTTAAAGCTAATAGACTCTGTCCAGTATGGAAAAGAGAGAATTCTTTGGTCGATACAGTGCGGGAAATGGTAGGGATAAAAATAGTAACACATCCATATGGGCAAAACGTGACCGAGAAAACAGTCGAAATAATAGATGAGATCATTGGTAACAGATATGATACAAGTTTACGAAATGTGCATAGGCCTGAGAACGAGCTAAGACCAAGGAGGTCACTACAGGCAGGACTGGCACTTACGTCATGATTACGTTCGATTGCCCCTTGAATAATATCAAAAGGTCAAAAATAGTATGAAAACACGCTACAGGAATATGTACAAGTCCCGCCATATTCCTAGTTCGTCTCAAATATTCAAAATACTATCAGATCAGAATTCATATTGCTTGTTTTGGTCAGTTTTAAGTTGACCTCGATTAAACTGATATTGCTAATTTTGCTAATGGCGCTGTTTGGTGGCCAACTCGCAGTCAGTAGCGAATTTGGATTTGCTTATGGTTATAGTATGCATGGAGAGGGTTTTGGTAATAATGGAGTGAGATTTCAGTCATTTGTAGGATGTGGTGATGACCATAAACGCTTTGCTGGAGGGGCTCATTTAGAATTCAAAGTTATATCTAACAGAAGTGATCAAGATCGGATTTTTTCACCTTTTTCGGGAGCATATAAAATCGAATTATGGGAATCTGGAAAGAGCTTTCCATTAATCAAATCCGGTGATATTGTCCTTGGAATTGTAGATAATAGCTCGTCATTTCTGCTAGTGGGTAGAGAAAAATATGACACCGTATGCGAAACCAAGATTATGAACGATCTTCAACTAGAAACCATTATTCTAACCGGCACATGCGGCGAGGCTAATAATCTGTCATATCTGTCTATGGATGATGTAACGATTGGATCAATCTCGCCTCCACAGTATGCAAGAACTCCATCTTTTCCCAGCTCAAATGTTTGGTGCGGATCGTAGTAAGTCCCAGATCGGCTGGTTCCCAAATTTGGGATGTTAATACATTATATACATGCGCCATCCACGCAAGCATCATCTTTCCCATAAAATTCTCACTTACGAGAGATCCTGAATCATAACGTTATCAAAGTTCACCCTGGCATCTTCATTGTACAACCCCATGGAACCGCTAGACATGGCATTGGAGTTGGGTATTTTATTGTCAATGTAATCAGCCACTTTGTTTTCATCGACCCATATTTCAATATGCGGAGTCGCATCCCCTTGGTGACGAATCCTTATCTTTTGCCACTCTCCTATCTTTACCTTTGGGTCTGTCAATGTCAGGAGGTAGATTTCTGCAGAATCATCCTGGAGATCATTGTCTTTCTTCTCGAGTTGAAAACCGTTTGTCTTTAGTGTCAACGCATAGTAATGGAATTCGTCCGTATAATGCCAGAAAATCCAAGCAGTTTCCCACGTATTGGGAGGACTATTTTTCCTTAATTGCTCTACAGTTTTCATATCTATTGTCATATCAAAATCTGAATACGATTTAGTTGTAGTTACCATGCTAGCATGTGTTTCGGCCTCATTGGTTGAAGTCATTGGTTCTTCGAATAAGTGAATAGAGTTTGCGTTTTGTTCTACACCAACCGTTCCAAAGCCAGTATACTGAACCTTCCATTTTCGATTGGGTGATTCTTCTCCATCACTAAGTGTATAGGGTCCATCATTAAAATTATCATAAATTGAAGCATCGCCGCTTACCGTCTGCCATTTATGATACAATTGATTGTCAGTACCTACTACAAATACTTCAAGCCTTCCGTCAGAATTGATAGTTACGGCTGGACTGGAACCTTGTTCTAACAGCGCAGTTGACTTCTGGTAAGATGACCAGTTATTGGTGCCAGTCAGAAGGCCGTTATTTGCATCATTGACTGCAAGAGGTGCAATCGAAGGAGTATTAATTGCAGAGGTTGATGTCGTCGCCGTAGTAACTTGGGCTGAATGGCTCACCATAAAAATTATGAGTATTGAGGCTCCTATCTCATAGATGGTGATTATTTTATTCATTACCCTTATCGAATCTATCTAATGACGACTAGAATCGGATATTTAGACCCTATGCACATTTTTACGATTAGATTTGTACTCTTAATTTAACACCTTCAATCTGTAGAAGTTTCGCGTTAGTTACATTTTTGAAAACTGAAACATTTTGGAAATGGAAGGACTAGTTATTAACCACTTATTTGGAATGACGCCCTACCAGAAGAAAGGGACAGCCAAATGTCTTTACAACAAATGTGTTCTTAGACGTAAAGCCTGAGCTACCGTAAAGACAGTATTAGGACAGAATTAGGAATCTTGTGAAAGCGGGTCTAATAAGAAGGCATAGCGGAAAAAAGTCCGATAAGTCCAACTCAGCGGAGATCGATTATATAACAATCATAGAAATATTATTAGACGATACTGAAAAAAAGGATATTTATCTGAGTAATAATTATCATCTAACGGGGGGGGGGTAATCGACGATAGCTGAATGATTTTACTTGGCTATCAGACCATCTATGCATCGACATGACCTAAATCTAACTATATCTCTGACAGTGACAGCCAAACGTTAAATGCTCATTAACAGGACCGCTCGGAGGATATAAAAATATCTCTGGTTTCCGTATCAGTTATGATACTACCTATTACTTCCTTCAGTTCCTCATTGGACATCTGCAGATTGTCAACACTCTCTAAACAATCAATAACCACGAACTTCCAATAATCCTTTCCTAGGGCTTCTGCAATGCGTCGTACCACTCCATGTACTATTTTCCCCAAGGAAGTAACTGTATACCCTCCACCGGATTTGTACACCAAATTACATCGGGATAACTTAGCTATCCTTGAGTAATATTGCTTGCGACTCATTTTCAAATCAGCGATCAAGGCTGGCTGACTGTCGTGAATCGCTCTCAAAATTCTTAACGATTTTTCATCGGATATACATCTCCAGACCTCATTTACAGTTGCGGACACATCTAATTAGCTGAAGTTAGTGCCAACGTTAGTATATTAACCTGATCCGTCAACCTGTGGACTTATTTCCCCTATAATGGGAAATAACCTCCGTTTTCGGTATTTGTTCAGTCGAATATGTACTGTAATGAAGGTACATTCATATAATTAGCTCCGGTTACAGGATTCAATTGTTCATGATATTGTAATTTGATGTACCTTTCTGCAAATAGTCATATTTAGAGATATCTTTATTACTATTATTATTACAGTTGGCTAAATAGATATGGGCAAAAAGTAAAACGTAGTGAATTATGCAACCAAGCAGCGACTTTGAGGACAATATTGAAAAATAGAGCGAAAATCACCTCGAGCCCGTTCAGATGGACCTTAATTCCTCCTCAAAGACATTAGCCTGCGAATAGTCATTTTCTTCGTAAGCTAGCGCAATCTTGTCCAATGATATGTAACAAAGCAGATACATACAACAAAATGAGCTAGTTAGTATCCGTGTTTCGCTGAACGAGTATAAAAAGAATCGAATCAAAAACCAGGGACATGGTTATCTCCCTGAACAGAAGCATAAATCAGCGATCGTAGAATGGCTGATGAGGTCTAAATATATCAAAGAAGGTAACACCGAAAAAATGTTTAGATCACAACTAATCCTTTTTAATTCTAGAAAAAAATGGGGATTGCTTTTTGCATTGGCTACAGTCTCAGGTTTATTCTGTGTGCCTCTGAGTCTCCATGTTTTGGGCTGATGTCCATACATGTATATTCTTAGAATCTATTAATTGAAGTATATCCTTAAAGTGGAATTCTTTTTTTGAAGGCTTCCAGTCATAAGCTTCGTAGGGATTGGATAGGTGGTCGATATACCCTTCTTTGAAGCAACGCACGTTTCGACGCTGAATAGTGGACTTACTTTTTCACGTCTATTTTTTCCCAGGTCATATAATAAGGAAAACCCTAATTTTGCAGTAAATAGATTTTCCCTAAAGTTTTTGTGTTGATCGCCAGTGAAAACACCATGTGGCAGCACGAACGCAATCGTTCCAGTATCGCCAAGATATAAATCTGCAGTTCTTACAAAAAACAGTGTCGCCATTTCCATCCGAGTCATTAAGTTTTCATCTGTACGGTTCAGCAGGTTGTATGTCTGGATTATCAATTGTTTGATTTCCGATTGTCTTTGTAGACTTCGTATATAACGATAAGAGAGCCATGGTGGATTACCAATGACTAGGTCAAACTTTCCTAAAATAGAGGGCTTGTATATATTCTTGAGAATAAATGGGTAGATGGAATCCTTACCCTTTCTTATAAGATCGATTAACGTATTAACAGTTTCAATTATTATTTCGAAGTCATCCGCGGTAAGTCCGTAACTTTTATCTAGACTGGAAAGAAGCACTCGATCCGATAATCTGGGGTCTGTAAGCTTTCTATCAGCAAATTCTTTTATGCTAACCAATATGCTATCGGCAGATTTAGCCATAACAAGGTTGCTTGGCAATACAAGTTCATTTTGAGGATCGATTCGATAGTGATATAATAAGTTCGCAGGATCTGAACTGTATCTTGCCACAGAACGAGCCGGCACTGGGAATACGATGGAATCAGCCATGTAGACAGGTATTACAAGGACCCCTTTTTTCTGCTTCAAAACATCTCCTATTGCCATCAAATAATTTGCTTTGCTGATTAAAACGGCTAAAGGGTGAACATCAATACCATTTACTGTGTGAACGATCAAATCAATTTTTTCAGATTCATCCGTTCCTTTCATAAGAGATAACTTATACCTTATTGTGGAAGCTAGAAACGTTCCCGACCCACAAGCTGGGTCCAAAATTCTAAACTTCACATTAGTTGCTACTTCCCTTATCATCATCTCCGCAAGCCAATCTGGGGTATAGAATTCACCCAGATCACGTCTCTCAGAAGGATCGACCAATTGCTGGTAAAGTTCTTTCAGCACATCTTCGCTAAGTCTGGTCAAATCATACCTATCTAATCCATCAAGAATTCTGAGAGCAATTTGAATACCGTATTTGTACGCATCGCTTCGAACTATCCATGAGAAAAAGTCTTCTACCAGAAAGTTTTCGATATTCCATTCTTTAAATACGTCACCTCTTAGTATCAGGTTAATGATGCCGTGCGATGTCGGAATAGTATTTTCCTGATAGAAAGAAAAAACCATTAACTTTGCTAGAGTCGCAAGATAGGTATGTCTTAGAAATAATTGTTCGTCTTGCACATCGCCGCCATATACTATGCTTAGATATTTTGACCATTCATTGTAGATTGTTATAACCTCATCTTTGACATTCTTCCATGCCTCCTCAAGTAAAGACATGCAGTCGCTAAGAACTAAGCTACTGTGACCGAAATCTTGTACAATATCTTCCGCATTAGGCGGGGTTAGAGTTCGGTATAGAATATACCGGTCCAATCTTTTGTAGACCGTAATAGGATCCTCTGTCCTAATATTAAATGAGTCAACCAGTTCTAATGAGATATTGTCTTCAGTAAAATCTTGAGTAGTTATGGATCTCGGTCTAAAATTAGGAACTGTAAACCATCGGTCGCTACGCATAGATAATTTACTTTTCCTTTGTTGTTCCAAAGTATTGCTGTGTATTTTCGTAATTGTAGTTCGCAATTTTCTCGATGTCCTCTGGGGATGCAAATGAGACATTCTTGCTTCCACAAATTGCGCTTGTATCATCATCAGAAACGTTGCTCTGAGGGAAAAATTACGCCAATTTACGGACGATATACGTAAGTGTTTTGAAGCAAAATGCGTTTGCCTATGGCTTGTTGACAAGAAAAGGGATGAACTAGTCATGACCAACGCTTATGGAAATTATGAGTATATTCCACCAGAATACGCCGAAATCTCATATAGTTCAATTAATATAGGATCGATTCTACTGACGAAGAAACCAGTACTCGCAAATGATTTGGTGAATGATTTTAAGGGGATAAATGTAGAATGGCTGACGGAAGAGAATGTAAGATCTTATGCCGGCTACCCCTTGCTAGGTAAGGATCGGTCTATGGGGGTTCTTGAAATATTTAATGATAAGGCTTTTTCCCCACGTGATTTTGAATTGGCTCAGTTGCTCTCTGCAGAACTTTCCGGTGAAATCAGCAAACTGTACTAGATACTATTTGCTAATGCCACCAACAAATCATATTGGTTGTTTGATAGAAGTGCTGTCAAAATTATACCAGTGTTGTCATCGTAGCCCTTTAGTTATTAGATTATAAGCAAACTACATTCGTTTGTATTCAAGAATTTTACTAGAATGTTTTGGGGCAACAATATTTACAAGAGCGATGAGGACATACTACTTTTATATGGTGTAGTTCCAGAAACGCTCTTTTCTGTTTCAGAAATATGCGCTCCAACAGGATAGCATACTTTCTGTTTCAGAAATATCCGGTTAAGCAGCGACTTGAATCGGCCGCGGATTTAAGATAAAATATTGGAATTTATTTCCTATTCTATGACATTCTCTGTACTCTATTCTTCTCTTTTATTATGTGTGGAAATGAAGTCTCTGCTTTTTTGTCCTAAATCTATGGATACGGTGAGACCGAAACATTTCTGTTCCAGAATTATGACGTCTAACAGCGAACTTTACTTGATTCGGCATAAGAGATAGATTATCTCAATACGATAGTACCTCAATATTCGGTTGAATCCCACTTATTTCAAATGTGTTTATCCAACAATTCTAGATTTTATATCAAGTTAGTGTCGGGTCGATCAGTAAATGATGATCATTAAGAAAACTTTAATTAAGTTTATTTCTAAATGTTTAAAAATAAATCACATTCATTCGATCACAATGCCTAGTTCCACCTTCGGTTCAGTGTACCACTTCTCTGGGACCAAGATTACAGGCCACTTCCGCGATGTCGACATAAGTATTAGATACGTAGCAGAATGCCCGACCAGAATATTTCATGATTTTGCGAAGGCTCTTAAGGTTGAAATAAAGATGAGTCAGCAGCCGGTGGTGGAACAGCAGCAGCTGCAGTGGCTGCGAATTGATGATTGGGCGGCGTTAACTCAAGTAAGAGGAGCAAACAGTGGCAAGTTTTTTGGAT
>Ga0299907_10000834_pt1 | contig 16272 bp, 18 predicted proteins | sample RVTome_16_FD_198680 | JGI IMG/M metagenome (GOLD analysis project Ga0299907, IMG submission 198680) | Soil microbial communities from uranium-contaminated site in the Upper Colorado River Basin, Wyoming, United States - RVT152D67 (version 2) ...
GCCGAGGAACGAGGCGACCCGACGCACGCGCGACCCCTCGACGATGGGAGGTTCCCCCAGGAGCTCGGACTCGGACACGCCGCCGATCCACACGGGGTCGTTGCGATGATCCATCGCGTAGCTCGCGACTCGATCGCGGGGTGCGGCGATCGTCGTCTGGGCGGTGACGTCGATGCCCATGAAGCGGTCAGCCGAGCGCCGGTTCGGCGCGACCCGTCTCCGCCAGGAGCTTGAGGCGCTCGAGCACCGTGGCCCACACGTATGCCACGCTCGCGAACTCCCACTCGGCCTGGGCGTCGGGAAAGCCGATCTGTTTGAACAGGACCTTCGTCGAACCGGGTTCGGCGCCATCGCCGAGGCTCCACGTGATCGTGGTGTCGTCCCAGTTGGGGAAGTTCCGGGGTTCCGTCCACACCACCTCTCGACCAGGGTCGATCCGGTCGACGCGGAGCACCAGCGGCACGGGGGCACCGGCGAAACCGAATCGCGCCTCGGTGCCGGCTTCGGGCTCGGCCACGACGTCGGGGGTCCAGAACGAGCTCAACCCCTCCTTCGTTGTGAGCGCGTCGGTGATCGCGGCCGGATCGGCCTCCATCTCGACCGCCAGCAGGATGTCTCGGGTCATCGGCAGGTCCTCCTCGCATCTCGACGGGGCAGATCGGCTGTGATATTAAGCTGAGGCTTAATCTTATGTCAATCCGAAGCTCGTGCTTAAATAGCAAGCATGCAGCCGGTGATCGACGCGATCGCGAGCCCTCGCCGCCGGGAGATCCTCCGGCTGGTCTGGGACCGCGAGCTCACGGCCGGCCAGATAGCGTCTCGTTTCGACGTGAGCTGGCCGGCCGTCTCACAGAACCTGGGCGTGCTGCGACGAGCAGGCCTCGTGGCCGAGCGTCGGGAGGGAACGCGCCGCTTCTACCGGGCAACGCCGAGGGCGCTCGGGCCGCTCGAGGCCGCGCTGCGACAGATGTGGGATCAGGATCTCGATCGGCTGAAGGAGGCTGTCGAGGATGGCCGCTGATACCGGCGCGCACGTCGTCGAAGTCGAGCGCCGGATCGCTGCGCCACCGGATGAGGTCTTCGGCTACCTGACCGATCCACGCAAGTACGTTCGCTGGAAGGGTCTCGAAGCGCAGCTGGATCCACGGCCCGGTGGCAGGTACCGGGTCCAGATGACCGAGGACTCGGCGGTAGCGGGTTCGTTCGTTGCGGTGGAACCCCCGACCCGTGTGGTCTTCACCTGGGGGTGGGAGGGGAACGACGAGCTCCCGCCAGGGACGAGCACGGTTGAGATCACGCTCACCGAGGACGGCGACGGGACCCTGCTGAAGCTCCGCCACTCGGGTCTGCCGGATGCCGCGTCGGCCGATCTCCACCGGACGGGATGGGTGCATTTCGGGGATCGCCTGACGACGGTCGCCGGCGGCGGCGACCCTGGTCCCGACCCGGTCGTCCGTTAGGGATCGCGCACAGGCGGCTGTTAGGCTGGCGTCGGTGGGCGCGGAATCTCCGAAGGAAGAGTGCGGACTCTTCGGGGTCTGGGCACCGGGTGAAGACGTCGCGCGTCTGACCTACTTCGGGTTGTTCGCGCAGCAGCATCGGGGCCAAGAGTCCGCCGGCATCGCGGTCTCCGATCGCTCGAACATCTTGGTCTACAAGGACCTCGGGCTCATCAGCCAGGTGTTCTCCGAAGCCACGCTCACCACCCTGCACGGGGACCTCGCGATCGGGCACACCAGGTACTCGACCACCGGTTCGACGACCTGGGACAACGCGCAGCCGGTCTTCAAGACCGACGGCGTGCGCTCAGTGGCGCTCGGACACAACGGCAACTTGGTCAATACGAACGAGCTCGCCCAGCTCGCCGGTCGTGCGGGTGCCGAAGGTGCCGCGACCACCGACACCGACATCGTCACGACCTTGATGGCTGCCCAGATGGCGGCGACCGGTGGCCTGGAACCCGCGGCGATGCGGATCCTCCCCACGCTTCGCGGCGCCTTCTCGTTCGTCTTCATGGACGAGAGATCCGTGTTCGCCGCGCGCGATCCCTTCGGCGTCCGACCGCTCTCCATCGGAAGGCTTCCGAACGGCTTCGCCGTCGCCTCCGAGACGTGTGCGCTCGACATCGTGGGCGCGACCTTCATCCGCGACGTCGAGCCGGGTGAGGTCGTGCGCTTCGACGATCGCGGCCTTCACTCGATGCGTTTCGCCGACAGCCCACGGTCCGCCCTGTGCATCTTCGAGTTCGTGTACCTGGCTCGACCGGACTCCCGCCTTCGGGGAACCACGGTTCATGGGGCCAGGCGAGAGATGGGCCGGCTGCTCGCCCGCGAGCATCCCGTCGACGCGGACCTGGTCATCGCGGTGCCGACGACTGGGCACTCTGCCGCACAGGGCTACTCCGAGGTGAGCGGCATCCCCTATGGAGACGGCCTCTACAAGAACAACTACGTCGGACGAACGTTCATCCAGCCCTCCCAGTCGCTCCGCGATCGTGGTGTGAAGCTCAAGCTGAACCCGTTGCCGGACTCCATCCGCGGCAAACGGCTGGTGGTGGTCGACGACTCGATCGTGCGGGGTACGACGACGCGCCAGATCGTGCTGGCGCTTCGCGAGGCGGGCGCAACGTCGGTCCACCTCCGGATCACGTGTCCGCCGATCCAGTGGCCGTGCTTCTACGGGATCGACATGTCCACGCGCCGGGAGCTCGTTGCCGCCGACCTCTCCGTGGACGAGATCAAGGAGTACGTCGGTGCCGACTCCCTCGGATATCTGTCGCTCGAGGGGATGGTGACATCGACCGGCGCCGAAGGCTCCGGTTTCTGCCGCGCGTGCTTCGACGGCGATTACCCCATCCCCGTCCCCGAGCACGCGGGCAAGTTCGTGCTCGAGGACCAGCTGCAACTACCGACGGCGTGACCGAGGCGTACCGGCGGGCGGGCGTCGACACCGAGGCCGCCGCGAAGGCGGTGACGCTGATCGCCGACCTTGCAGCGAACGCTCGGCGTCCCGAGGTCGCATCCGACGTGGGCGGGTTCGCCGGCCTCTACGGGATCGGCGACGGTCGGCTCCTTGCGGCGGCGACCGACGGCGTCGGCACCAAGCTCGAGATCGCGCGACGGACCGGGCGACTCGACACCGTGGGGATCGACCTCGTCGCCATGTGCGCCGACGACGTGGTGTGCACCGGCGCCGAGCCCCTGTTCTTCCTGGACTACCTCTCGGTCGGGCGGCTCGTGCCCGAGCGAGTGGCCGATATCGTCGAGGGCGTGGCCGAGGGGTGCCGTCGGGCGGGGTGTGCGCTGATCGGCGGAGAGACGGCCGAGCATCCCGGCGTGATGCCGGATGACGCCTTCGATCTTGCGGGGTTCTGCGTGGGCGTCGTGGAGGAGAAGGACGTGATCGGCCCTCACCGAGTCTCCGAAGGGGACGTCCTGATCGGACTCCCATCGAGCGGGTTGCACGCGAACGGCTATTCGCTCGTGCGATCGGTGCTCCTCCCCCGGTTCGACCTTGATGCCGTCCTGCCCGAGCTCGGCCGGTCGCTCGCCGAGGAGCTGCTCGAGCCGTGCGCGATCTACGCGCCCACCGTGCTTGAGCTCCGACGCGACGGTCTCCTGCATGCGGCCGCGCACATCACCGGCGGGGGCTTCTTCGAGAACATCCCTCGGGCCCTGCCGGAGGGGCTGGGAGCGCGAATCGGTCGCGGATCATGGCCCGAGCACACGGTCTTCGACCTGATCCGGCGGGAGGCCGGCCTCACCAGCGACGATCTGTTCGGCACCTTCAACATGGGGATCGGCATGATCCTGGCGGTGGAGGCCCCTCGCGCCGACGAGGTGCTGGCGCGCACGAGGGGTTACCGGATGGGGACCGTTGTGGACCGTGCGGGGGTCGAGGTCACCTGACGGGAGAGGTCCGGCTCGCGTGTCCACCCGCGAGCGAGCTGCGGATCGACCCGAGCAGGTCCACCACCCGACGACCGAGCCCCGTCGAGAGAACCTGAAGGTCGCCGATGCGCAGACGGACATCGGGCGCGGTGTCCCCGCGCAGAGCACGCACCTCCTCCGCGAACGCCGCCACGGTCTTCGCCTCCCGTCCTTCGAGCTGTTCGAGCGCCCGCAGATCGACTACGACGTCTGCCTCCCCGCGATGGCGCCGAAGGACCTCCGCGAGTAATCGCTCGGGTGACGCCCCGTAGAACTCCGCGAGCTCACAGAAGCGTTGCAGGGAGATGGCTCGCTCCCCTCGCTCGTAGCTGGCGACACTGGTGGGCTTGAACGTGCCGGCCGAACGTTCGCCGACATCACGCAAAGTAAGGCCCTTACGACGGCGGACATCCCGTAGGACGTGGCCAGCGAGGCGCGAGTATAGGTCGATCGGAATAGGCCGGGTCCTCTCCGGATGGAGCCAAACCGGGGGGAGGAAGGACATTGTCGATCTATCTGGAAGACCCGGAAACGTACTGCGGCGGTATGTTTCCTACGCTGCCGCGTCCCCCTGATGCCTACGCTTCATCCCCCGTTCGGCTTACGGCATCTTGACAAGAACGCGTACGGTGTTCAGACTTCGCCTGGGCCTGGTGCCTTGTGGGGGAACGGAGGGCCAATGGGAACCAGCGCGGTGACACGCAACTCCGACTATCCCGATTGGATGCTCGGGAATGACGCAGTAGACAACGCGATGATGTGGGCGGCGCACGAGTTGCGCGGGCCCCTGCATGCGGCACGAGCCGCCCTCGACCACATCGCCGAGCTCAGTGTCCAAGGTGAGGTGGACCCCGCGTTGGTGCGCCGCACGCGCGACCAGCTCGATCACGTTCTGCGATTCATCGATCCGTTGATGCGATGCGCGGCCGGCGTCGCGTGGCTCGACGTCGACGCCGTCGATCTCGCTCGGCTCGCCCGTGAAGTCGCCGAGGCCGAGGTCTCGGTGACCCAGGGAGCACACGACCGGATACGTTTCGCCGCCCTCGACACGACACGGGTCGTCGGGAACGCGCCGCTCCTGAAGGTGGCCCTCGGCAATCTCGTCAGGAACGCCCTCCATCACTCGGACCGAGATGAACCCGTTTCGGTTGCCGTCCGGGTCGTGAACCGCACCGCGGTCGTCAGCGTCCGGGACCGGGGGACCGGGATCCCTCCGCAGGAGCGCGAGCTCATCTTCCAGCCCGGTATTCGAGGCGCGGACGCCGCTCGTTCCGGACGTACCGGTCTGGGTCTCGGGCTGTTCATCGCACGCCGTATCGCGAACGATCACGGCGGACACGTGCGACTGGCCGCGTCGGCCCTCGGCAGTGACTTCCGTTTGGAGCTGCCGCTCACGCCGGTGAGGAGCAGTTGATGCGCGTCCTCATCGTCGACGACCACAAGCTCTTCGCCGAGGCCATCCAGATGGCCCTGGAGAAGGACGGCCTCGAGGCCACCGTGAGCTCCTCCGGCGCGGAGGCTCAGGATACCGCCCGGATCACGCCGCCCGACGTCATCCTCCTCGACCTGGGACTTCCTGATCGGGACGGGCTGGCGGTGGGCCGGGACCTCCTCGAGGAGCACCCCGAAGCGAAGATCGTCGTCGTGACCTCCCTGGAGGACGAGCGGGTCATGCACGAGGCGGTCCGGGCGGGTTTCCACGGGTTCCTGACGAAGGACACGAAGCTCTTCCAGTTCGTCCGAGCCGTTCGGGCGGCGGCCGATGGTCAGCTCGTCGTGCCGCAGCGGCTCGCGGTCCGGCGGCGGCTTGCCCCCCAGGACGTGGGCGCGCTACTTGTCTCACAGCTCACGCCGAAGGAGCGGGAAGTCATCTCGTTGCTATCCGACGGTGCCGGTAGTGGGGAGATCGCGCGCGCCCTGCAGATCTCGCCCAACACCGTCCGCACACACGTACAGAGCATCCTGGCGAAGTTGCAGGTTCACTCCCGATTGGAGGCGGTGGCGTTCGCGGCTCGGCACGGTCTCGTGACCAGGCCCGCCTACGTTTCCCTCGGCGTGTGATCCTCGCACCCGTCCGATCGTCGTAGATCCCGTACGACGCCATGCGCGTGCGATCCACCCCTGTCGCTCCGTAGGGTTCGATCGTGATGGGTGGTCGGGAGCGCCGTGTCCTCGTCTCGGGCGCGGCCGGTTTCATCGGTTCGCACCTGTGCCGTCGGCTCGTGTCGGATGGGTACGAGGTCGTGGGATTGGACGATCTCTCGGAGGGGTCGCCCGAGAACCTCAGCGACGTCCCGGAGGTCCGTCTGGTCCGCGCCGACCTCCGAGACGAGGCCGCCGTCGCTGATGCTGCCCGAGGCTGCGGCGCCATCCTGCATCAGGGGGCGAAGCGCTCCGTCCCGCGATCGATGCGCGAGCCGGTGCTCACGACCGACGTCAACGTTCGAGGCACACTGAACGTTCTGCTGGCTGCGAAGGAGGAGGGCTCCGTCGTGGCCTCGGCGTCGTCCTCGTCGGTCTACGGCGACCAGGACTCCTTTCCCCTGCATGAAGGCATGTATCCGAACCCGCGCTCTCCGTATGCGGCGAGCAAGCTGGCTGCAGAAGGGTTCTGCCGCGCTATGTGGCTCGCATCGAGCGTCCGGACCGTGTCGCTCCGCTACTTCAACGTCTTCGGTCCCGGACAGGATCCGGCGAACGAGTACGCGGCCGTCGTGCCGCGTTTCGTCGTGGCGTGCCTCACCGGCACGTCGCCGGTGATCCACGGCGACGGCGAGCAGGCCCGAGACTTCACGTACATCGACGACGTGGTGGACGCGAATCTGCTGATCCTCCGAGCACCCGAGGCCGCGTTCGGGCGAGCCTTCAACATCGGAGGGGGCAGAACCCCCGTGTCGATCAATCTCTTGCTCGAGCTCATCGCGGGACTGTGCGGAACCGAGCCGGAACCGGTTCGCGAGCCGGCGAGGGAGGGAGACGTCCGCCTGACTCACGCGGACATCTCGAACGCGGACCGGATCCTCGGCTACCGGCCGAGGATGGGGATCGAGGAAGGACTTCGCCGGACCGTCGAGTCGTTCCGACTCGTCCGTTCGACGTAGCCCGGATACGTCGGTCACCGCGTGTGTGTTGTAGGCCGCGCCTCTAGCCTTGCTACGTTTCCCCCCGTCCACGGAGCCTCGCATGGAGCAGCAGCAGGAGCCGATCCGCGTCTTGATTGCCGACGCCCATTCGCTCGTTCGAGAGGCGGTTCGTGCCGTGCTCGACGGCCAGCCAGGGATCGTGGTCGTCGCCGAGGCCGGCGACGGTATGCAGGCCGTCTCGGCGGCCGAGCGAACACGCCCCCATGTTGCCCTCCTCGACGCTGACCTCCCGAATCGCGACACGGTGCATACGACGACGATCGTCCGCGAGCGTGTTCCGGGTTGCCGGGTTGTTGTCTTGAGTGATCACAGCGACGAGCGCGTGTTGCTCTCCGCGATCCAGGCCGGTGCGAATGGGTTCCTCACCAAAGGTTGCCCGATCGCCGAGCTCGTGGACGCAGTCCGGGCAGTCTCCCAAGGGGACACGCTGATCCCCCCGCGGATGCTCGGGTCCCTGCTCCAGCGACTCATCCACGGTCGGCGCGACAAGGAAGCCGCACTTCGGCAAGTCGCGCGGCTCACGCGTCGGGAGCGGCAGGTCCTGGGCCTCCTGGCGGGCGGCGCCGACAACGACGGGATCGCGCAGGCGCTGGTGATAAGTCCGGAGACCGCGCGCACTCACGTCCAACACGTGCTGACCAAGCTAGGGATGCATTCCCGGCTCGCCGTTGCCGCATTCGTGGCCAGCAACGGGCTGATGGACGAGCTCGTCGGGGCGGATGCATGAGCACTCGCGTGCGACCTCGACCGTCGCATCGATCTGGGCTCGGCGGCTCGGCATCTCCGCTCGCGGGGTGGGCGACGCGGGAGCAGGAGGAGCTCTATGCGGCGACCCGACGATTCGCTGGCTCGCTCGCGCTCGATGTCATGGAGCGGGATCGCACACACACCTTCTCCCGAACGGACTGGGATCGATGCGGTGACTTCGGGATCCACGGGCTCCCGGCTCCCGAGAACCTCGGCGGAGGCGGTGCGGACGTCACGACGACCATGCTGGCGCTCGAGGCGTTCGGCTACGGATGTGCCGATGCTGGCCTCGTCTTCTCGGTGAACGCACATATGTGGACCAGCGTGATCCCCCTGTGGCACTACGGGTCTCCCGACCAGCAGGCTCGTTGGCTGCCGGACCTGTGCAGCGGCCGGGCTATCGGGTGCCACGCGATCACCGAGCCCGACGCAGGCTCCGATCCGTTCGGGATGCGCGCGCGTGCCACACCTGTGCCGGGTGGATACGTGCTGGACGGGCGAAAGACGTTCATCACGAATGCCCCGAACGCCGACCTGCTGATCATCTTCGCTCGGGCCAGTGATGGGATCGGGCCCTTCGGTATCAGCGCGTTCATCGTCGAGGCGGGCACACCCGGATGCACCACCGGACCAGAGATCGAGAAGATGGGTCTGCGAACCTCCCCGATGTCGGACGTGGTGCTCGACGGTTGCTTCGTGCCCGATTCCGCGATGCTCGGTCGCAGCGGCCGGGGTGGCGACATCTTCCAGACGTCGATGGGGTGGGAGCGCGCCTGCATCATGGCGAGCCAGGTGGGGGTGATGCAACGCACGCTGGAGCAATGCGTTCAATACGCGAAGGAACGCCACCAGTTCGGTCAGCCGATCGGCAAGTACGGAGCGATCGCGCAGAAGATCGCTGACATGAAGACCGCCGTGGATGCAGCTCGAGGGCTCGTCCTGCGGGTGGGCCGCCTGATGGACCTGGGCCTTAACGCCACGGTCGAATCCTCCGAGGCCAAACTCTTCGTTAGCGAAGCCAACGTGCGGGCGCAGCTCGACGCGATCCAGATCCACGGCGGCTACGGGTACATGGCCGAGCTCGGCGTGGAGCGATCACTCCGCGACGCGATCGGTGGGACGATCTACTCGGGTACCTCGGAGATCCAGCGAACGATCATCGGTCGAGGGCTGGGTCTGTGATCGTGGGAGCGCGCTGACGTGCCTCGAAGCTTCCCAAGGTCGCGCTCCGACCTCACGGTCGTGCACCTGGACGACGAGAGCGTCGTGTACGACGACGAGAGCGGAGACCTCCATCACCTGAATCCGACCGCCACGATCGTGCTGGATCTCTGCGACGGTTCGTCCACGATCGAAGAGCTATCCAGGACGATCGCCGATGTTTTCGGGATGCACGCCGACCGAGTGGAGCCTGAGATCCGGACGCTCATTCGGCAGTTCCGACGAGGGAAGCTCCTGGAGCCGGCCGACCGCAGCCGGCAGCGGCTTCCATTGGCGGCGTCGTGACCATCACACCACTCGAGGTCCCGAGCGACAAACGGCGGACGACGCGAAGGCACGAGCCGCCCAGCCCCTGACTGCAGAAACTCGATCGCCTCGGGTGGGCGGCTTCGGGAAATTACGAGATCGACGGCCGGCCGATCGTAGTCAGGACGACCTCCGAGTCGTTCTCGGCGTGGCTCGACGAAGCCCTCGAACGGTATCGCGTGCCCGTGGGTGACGGCTCGCCGCCCGGCTATTCGGTGGTCGTGGGGAAGTCGCACCGCGATCCGCGATCTGGAACGCGGGCTCGCGGTCTGCACATCCTTTATCGGGGTACGGCGGCCGTGGTGCGCACGCGTGATGTTCGGACACTGGGACGAGCGCTACTTGCCAATCTCGGGGCCGCAAGCCTTTCGGATCGAAAGGACGCGATCTATCTCTCGGCGGGCGCTATTGCGGGCAGCCGAGCCGTTGCGATCGTGCCGAGCTACTTCCTGTCACGCCTTGCCCGGCTGCGTCGTCGTGCAGAGATGGCGGGCGTGGCGTTGCCGGGCACATTGGCCGTCGCCCTCGACGCCTCGAGCAACCGGCTGCTGCCTCTGCCTTCACTCGAAACCCAACCGGGCATTCTCGATCGGCTGGCCGATGTGGACGACGCACTGGACGAGCGTGCATTCGTCGACCGCCCCATGACCATCGGAGCCGTTCTCTCCCTCGGACCCTCAGAGATTCCAGGGCTGAGCCCGGCACCACGGGGCGTCGCCCTGTACCGCTGGGGAACTCGCGTCATGAACCTCGACGTCCTGGGCGGCTCCGCGGTCGAGTCGCTCGGTCGACTGATCAGCGAGGTGCCGTGCCTGCATGTCGGATGGCAGGACCCTGTGACCTGGCTCGGCCCACTCGGAGAGGTGCTTGCGCACGCGGCCAGGGACCCCGTGGCGCAAACGGAGGGTCCGGTTGGCGTATACGCGTCCCGCGGTAGCGGAAATACGCGTACGAGGCGATGAATCGCATGAATACCGGCCATAGCGTCATAGACCCCATGTCAGTTCATGCCGACGTCGACGCCCTCCCCAGACGGAGCGGTGATCGCGCTCTCGCCCCCCGGATCGTGCGGCGATTGCGTCGTGACGTGCCGCTCGCGTTGCTGGATCTCGTATTGGTCTTCCCCGCGTATATGGCTCCATTGGCCTTGCGCTTCGAAGGCAAGATCCCTTCTCGCTACTGGCACAACTTCTGGATCTTCGTACCGATCGCGGCAGCGTTGCACCTGCTGGCCAACCACTCCTTCGGGTTGTACGGCCAGATGTGGCGATACGCAAGCGTGCAGGAGGCTCGCCGCATCGTTCTGGCGGGTGCCGCTGCGTTCCTGCTGATCGTGGTGGGGGGAGGCATTCTCATCGTCGGCGGCACTCGTCCCATGCCGCTGTCCACCGTGGTGCTCGGTAGCGCACTCTCGGTGATGGCGTTCGGCGCGATCCGATTCCAGAACCGACTGTTCGGCTTTCGGCGTCGGCTGACTGCCACCGATGGCGGTAGTCGCCGGGTTCGCATGCTCCTGATGGGCGCCGGCGATGCCGGGGAGATGGTGCTGAAGGACATCCTTGCCCACCCATCGCTCGGCTTGGACCCGGTCGCGATCGTCGATGACGACCGCCGCAAGTTGGGTCGATCCCTGCACGGTGTACAGGTCGTGGGGGGACGTGACGCGATCCCGTCGCTCGCGAGCCGACTGGGCGCCGAGGAGCTCCTCCTCTCCATACCGACCGCGACCAGCGAGATCGTACGGGACGTGGCCGCCCTTTGCGAACAAGCGCAGATCCATCTCCGGGTGCTTCCCTCCGTGAGGGAGATCGTTGGTGGACGTGTCGCCGCGAGAGACATGCGCGACCTCCGCATCGAGGACCTGTTGGGTCGCCAGCAGGTCGAGACCGATCTGGGCGCGGTGCGATCACTGCTCGAAGGCCAGCGGGTGCTGATCACAGGTGCCGGTGGTTCGATCGGGTCAGAGATCGTCCGGCAGGTGGCCGAGTTCGAGCCCTCCTCCCTGATCCTCCTGGACCACGATGAAACGCACCTGCATGACGTTGAGACCGGGCTCGGACTCATCTGCCCACTGGAGATCGCACTTGCGGACGTTCGCGACCGGGGCCGGGTTCGCGAGGTCTTCCTCGAGCGGCAGCCGCAGATCGTCTTTCACGCCGCCGCACTGAAACACGTCCCTGTCCTCGAGTCCCACCCTCGGGAGGCTGTGTACACGAACGTGATCGGGACGGCCAACGTGATGGACGCGGCGGCGGCCGTGAAGACCCAGCGATGCGTGCTGATCTCGAGTGACAAGGCGATCCACCCGGTGAGCGTCATGGGCGCGTCGAAGCGCTTCGCCGAGGACATCGTGCGGAGCGCGCTGCACGGCGGCATGCGCCCGTGCGTGGTCCGCTTCGGCAACGTGCTCGGGAGCCGGGGAAGTGTGATTCCGACCTTCCTGCGGCAGATCGAGGCTGGTGGCCCAGTGACCGTCACCGATCCGAGCATGACTCGGTACTTCATGAGTGTGCAGGAGGCCGTCCAGCTGGTGTTGCAGGCCGCCGCCCTCTCCGCGGGGGGTGAGGTCTTCACTCTCGACATGGGAGAGCAGGTGAACATCCTCGACCTGGCCCGCAAGGTGATCCGTCTCGCCGGGCGTGTGCCCGGCCGTGACGTTCCGATCGAGATCACGGGGATCCGCCCCGGGGAGAAGCTCGCGGAGGAGCTCCATGAGCCCGACGTTGCGTCGGCACCCACCGACCATCCGGGCATCCAGGTCGCTAGACCTCGGCCTCCGGATCCAGCTGCGCTCCGCCGGAGGCTCGCTGAGCTGGAGAGGCTCGTGGTCGATGGTCGGGACGCCGAACTGATCGATGCGATGCGTCCCGAACCGTCACCGACGTCGACAGAGACCGTCGCAGTCGTGGGTGCGTCGTGAGCGCGCGGCCGACATCGGTCTTCGTGGTGCACCCCGAAGCGATGTCGGCCGAGGCTATCGCCGTGGCATTGGCCAGGTACCCGGGGCTGGTGCCCGTGGGGATCGCGACCACGGCGGCCGAGGGTCAACGCCTCGGGGCGCGAGCCGACGCCATCGTGATCCATCAGCTGGTCCCCGGTGCCCGCATCTGCGTCAGACGGCTGCTCGAGCAGGGGGTGCGCGTCGTCGTTCTCGGCGGGCTCGCCTCGGTCGACGGCGAGCTTCTCGTGTCGACAAGCAGCTCGATCGACCAGCTCGCCTCGACGCTGACTCCGGCCGCGGAGCCCTCGGACACCAGGGTACCCACCCTCACCCAGCGTGAGCGGCAGGTCCTGACCCTCGTTGCCGGTGGGTTCGCAGGGAAACAGGTGGCACGGCAGCTCGGCATCAGCCCCAAGACCGTCGAGCGTCACAAGACTCGGATCTATTCGAAGCTCGGTGTACCGAACCAGGCCGCCGCGGTAGGCCTTGCGCTGAGACACCACCACGGGGACGGAGAGGTCGCATGGACCTGATCGAATACATAAGGGGTCTCCGCGACCGCTGGCGGGTGATCGCGGCCGCGACCCTCATAGGGCTCGTGGCGGCATTTCTGACGTCGCTCGCGATCGTTGACGACACCGGTGCCCAGGATCAGGATCCGGGCACGCAGTTCGAGGCCTCCGTCCAGGTACTGGATCTGCGCGGACCGCAGACGAGCACCAGCAGTGGCAGCGTGGTCGCTGTTCCGACCGAGACGCTGCCGGTTCTCGTCCCGATCGAGGACGTGGCGAAGCGCGCGGCAAAGGAACTCGAGGTCGACGCCGACCTGACTGAGCTCGCATCGACCGTGCAGGCGTTGATCGACGACCGCTCGGCGACTCTGACGATCACCGCGACAGCCGACCAGGCGAGGGAGGCCGAGCGCACAGCCGAGGCATTCGCCAACGGACTCAGCGACTACTTGGTCGACCAGCGGAATTCACAGATCAACTCGGAGATCGCTGTCCTGCGTAAGCAGCTGAAGAACCTCTCAGGCAACAGGTCGGACGCCAGTGCCAGGCTGGGGGTACAGGGCCAGATCAACAGTCTTTCGGCCGATCTCGCGGCCCCCCTGGGGCTTCTGATCCTCGAAGGCGAGCCTGGAGAGGAGATAGAAAGCACGGGCATCGGCGGTCCCACCTCCCAGACAGCAAGACTCCTCGTCGGCCTGATCGTCGGCGTCCTGGGTGGCATCGTGATCGCCCTGCTGCTTGAACGCCTCGACCGTAGGATCCGGACGCGACAGGCTGCCGAGCATGCTCTGACTCTCCCTCTTCTCGCCGAGATACCCACCATCCGCGGTTCGCGACGACGAGTGGACGTTGCCGTCCGACCTCTTTCCGCCGGGTCCGATGCGTTCCGCATCCTCGCGTCCGCGGTGCTGCACGCGATGAAAGCACGCTGGGTCCATTCGGATGGGAACGGGCACTCCCCTCTGCCCCCGTCGATCACGATCGCGGTGACGAGCAGCGAGCGGGCTGAGGGGAAGAGTCTCGTCTCCGCCAACCTCGCGGGCGCTCTGGGAGAGCTCGGGCTGACGGTGATAGTCATCTCCTGCGATCTACGACGACCAACGCTTCACCGATTCTTCGATGTGCCGCCGACGCCGGGTGTGTCGGATGTGCTTCAGGCCTGGGACGGACGAGCTGGGCTCGACGGGATCCGGCAAGCAACGAACGTGCCGAACGTGACCGTTCTTCCAAGCGGCAGGCCTACTGAACGCCCCGCGGCGGTCCTTGCCGCCGAGGAAATGCGTGACCTCCTGAAACTCGCCGGCCAGGAAGCAGACGTCGTGATCTTGGACACTCCGGCGCTGCTCTTGAGTGGCGATGCGGCATCGCTGCTACCGCGCGCCGATGGTGTGCTACTCGTTGCGCGGGTCGGCAAGATCTCGGTCGATTCAGCCGAGCGCGTGAGCGAAACCCTCGAGAATCTGGGCGCGCCGACGATCGGGTTCGTGCTCAACGGAATGCGACGTCCACCCACCGGTTGGCGTCGGCAGTCCTATCGCTCATCCGCGCCTGTCGCCTCCGGGAAGCAACGCGAAGGCCGTCTTGATGCGCCGAGTCAGCCCACAGCTGAAGCCGCGGAGCGCTCATGATGGTGGGGATTTCCCTATCTCGCATGTCACTCGCGAGGGCACTATCGTCTAGTTTTGGAGAGGCTCGTGCTCAGAACATCTAGCAATGTCGTTCGAGCGCTCCTCACGTACACCGACTGGTGGCAACCCTCGACATCGTCCGTGATGCAAGTGGGCGCCGCCCGGCGAGTCGGCAGGGGATTCGTCGACGGTCTCCCGTCAGGACTGCTATCGACGATCGACGTCCGAACGGAGCTGTGCCGACGAATGGTGCAGCTGGGTGAGCGGGATCGTGAGGTCCTGTTCCTCTGGTACGTGCGACAGTTGGCCGTCGGAGACATCGCGAGGGCAGTCCGTGTCTCCCGGCGGCACTGCTTCCGGCTTCGCTCCGCCGCGATCCGCAAGCTCGTCGAGCTCGGCGAGTCCGAGCAGGCCGCCTAAGCATTCCAGTATCCCTGTCACACCGTGGCCCATGAAAGGAGGCTCACCATGGACGTCGGCGATCGGATCCGTGCGTTCATCAAGCAGGAGGTCATCCTGAACGATGAAGCCGAGCTCGCGAACGACACTCCGCTCCTGGAAGGCATCATCGATTCGCTGGCACTGATGCAGCTCGTGGCATTCCTCGAGGAGGAGTTCGAAACCGAGATCGACGACACAGAGATCAGGGCCGAGAACTTCCGAACGGTCGCTGATATCGAGCGCCTCGTCGAGGAGAGGCTCGCGCGAGCCTGACGATCATGGCCTTCCTCCTTCACCAGCTCTTGACGGAGGCGGCGGATCGGGAACCCGGTCGTGTCGCGGTCCGTTGCGGAGACACCGCCGCGACGTACGGCGAGCTTGAAGCCTCAGCGAACGGCGTCGCGGCGGCGCTGATCGAGGCGGGCGTCAGGCGAGGGGATCGCGTCGGGATCCATCTTCCGAAGTGCGTGGAGATGGTCGTTTCCGTCTACGGCACGATGAAGGCCGGTGCTGCCTACGTACCGCTCGATCCCAAGGCCCCACCCGCTCGGGTCGGCCAGATCGCGTCGGACTGCGGTCTGGCGGCCCTCGTCTCGACGCCGGACAGGGCACCGGGGCTGCTCGCGGCAATGCACCGTGATCCGCTCCGGACGGTCATCATCGTCGACGACGGGTCAGAGCCCCAAGGCCTGCCAGATGCTGCGCTGTCCTTCTCGCAGCTGGGCTCCGGCGATGATCCGGGCGTGCCGGCGGTCGACGCCGATCTCGCGTACATCCTCTACACATCCGGCTCGACGGGGACGCCGAAGGGCGTGATGTTGTCCCACCGGCACGCCCTGACGTTCGTGCGCTGGTGCGGATCGAAGATCGGGGTGCGGCCCGACGACCGCCTGTCGAACCACGCGCCACTGCACTTCGATCTGTCGGTGTTCGACCTCTACGTTGCCGCCCTCGCGGGGGCGACCGTGGTCCCCGTTCCAGACGAGCAGGCGTACTTCGGATCCGAGCTCGCGGCGTTCGCCGCTCGTGAGGAGATCTCGGTTTGGTACTCGGTGCCCTCGGCGCTGATGCTGATGGCGCGAGCTCTGCCCGGCCCGGGTGTGCTGCCGAGACTCCGAACGGTGGTGTTCGCCGGAGAGGTCTACCCGACGCCGGAGCTCCGTCGTCTGCGCGGACTGCTCCCGTCGGCTGAGCTCTGGAACCTCTACGGGCCCACCGAGACCAACGTGTGCACGTACTTCCGGGTCGACGGGCTTCCAGAGGACCACGTTCCGATCCCGATCGGGCGAGCGTGCGAGAACACTGAGGTTTTTGCCCTCCGGGGGGACGGCGGTCTTGCCGGCGTCGGAGAGGAGGGCGAGCTCTACGTTCGGGGCTCTGCGGTGATGGACGGCTACTGGGGCC
>Ga0299907_10000835_pt1 | contig 16267 bp, 17 predicted proteins | sample RVTome_16_FD_198680 | JGI IMG/M metagenome (GOLD analysis project Ga0299907, IMG submission 198680) | Soil microbial communities from uranium-contaminated site in the Upper Colorado River Basin, Wyoming, United States - RVT152D67 (version 2) ...
CCGTCGTGGAGCGGAGGGAAGAGCTCGACCTCGATGAGGTCCGCCGCTACTCGAGGCACCTGATCATGCCCGAGGTCGCGATGGAGGGTCAGACCCGTCTGAAGGCGGCGAAGGTCCTGTGCATCGGAGCCGGCGGGCTGGGCTCCCCGGTCGCGATGTACCTGGCCGCCGCCGGGGTAGGGACCCTCGGCATCGTCGAGTTCGACGTCGTGGACGAGACTAATCTCCAGCGCCAGATCATCCACGGGCAGTCCGACATCGGTCGCTCGAAGGCCGAGTCGGCCCGCGACACGATCGCCGAGATCAACCCGAACGTGAACGTCGTCCTGCACGAGACGCGTCTGGACTCGTCCAACGCCCTCGAGATCATGAAGGACTACGACCTCATCGTCGATGGAACCGACAACTTCCCGACGCGCTATCTGGTCAACGACGCGGCCGTGCTGCTCGGCAAGCCGTACGTGTGGGGATCGATCTTCCGCTTCGAGGGCCAAGCGTCGGTCTTCTGGGCGGAGCAGGGACCGTGCTACAGGTGCCTGTACCCCGAGCCGCCGCCCCCGGGCATGGTGCCGTCGTGCGCGGAAGGCGGCGTGCTGGGCGTGCTCTGCGCCACCATCGGCTCGATCCAGGCCACCGAGGCCGTGAAGCTCATCATCGGCCGCGGGGAGCCGTTGATCGGCCGCCTCAAGCTGTACGACGCGCTCGAGATGGAGCTCAAGACGATCCGCGTCCGCAAGGATCCGAGCTGCCCCATCTGCGGCGAGAACCCGACGATCACGGAGCTCATCGACTACGAGGAGTTCTGCGGGATCCGCGGCGCGGAGGAGGAGTTCGAGGGCGAGGTCCCGGCGGTGACGCCCGAGGAGCTCGCCGGGCTCATGAAGTCCGAAGAGGCCCCCGTCCTCGTCGACGTCCGGGAGCCGTTCGAGCTCGAGATCTCGGTGCTGCCCTGGCCGGCGAAGCTCATGCCGATGAACGAGGTCGTCAACCGGGTGCACGAGTTGTCCAGCGCCGACGACATCGTCGTCGTGTGCCGGACGGGCGCGCGCAGCGCTCAGGCGACGCAGTTCCTCAACTCGATCGGCTTCACGAAGGTGCGCAACCTCGCCGGCGGGATCAACGCGTTCGCCGAGGAGGTCGACCCCTCCATCCCCGTTTACTAGGCTCGGCAAGACGAGTCGGGGGGTGATCGTGGCCACGGTAGGTCAGCCGTTCACGTCCGGCGATTGGGTGGCCAAGGAAGGCCAAGAAGAAGCACTCATCGCGCGCTGGACGGAGTTCGTCGAATGGTCGGTCGAGACGCTGGGCGCCGACGCGACGGAGTCGCCCATCCTCATCCGGGACTCGGCCGACCCGCGTCATTTCATCTCGTTCGGCGGTTGGCGCGATGCGGAAACGGTTCAGTCGTGGCGCCAACACCCGGAGTTCCAGGAACGCCTGGGCCGCTGCCGTGAACTGTGCGATGAGTTCGTCGCCGGCGACTACACGGTCGCGTCGGCACCCTGATCGTCAGAGGCTGAGATCGACGAGCCCGCTGTCGTTCTCCTTACCGGGATTCAGGCCGCGGGGAAGTCGACGATCGGTGACGGCTTAGCTGCGCGATGCAGACGCTCCGCGCACATCCGTGGCGACTCGTTCCACCGGATGATCTCATCCGGGCGTGTGGACATGGAACCCGACGCCGGGCCCGAAGCGGAACGCCAACTAGACCTGCGTTACCAACATGCCGCCGGCACCGCTGATGTCTTTGCGCGCGCCGGATTCGTCGCTGTCGTGCAGGACAACATCTTCGGACAGCACTTGCCTGGGTTCGTCGAACGGGTCGCGTTTCGTCCGCTCTACGTCGTCGTCCTGACACCCAGACCCGATGTGGTCGCGGCCCGCGAAGCCGCGCGCCCCAAGACGGCGTACCGGCCCGGAAGTTGGACGATCGAGGGCCTCGATCGAGCTCTGCGCGACCAGACACCAAGGATCGGGTTGTGGCTGGACAACTCCGACCAGGCTCCGGACCAGACCGTCGACGAGATCCTGAGGCGTCTGGACGAAGCCCGCGTCTAGAATCTCGCCAGCGTCTCACGATTCGCTAGCGGATCCCGGTGTCGCACGTGATGCGCACGGGCGTGTACTGGCGTTCGTTGACGTCGATGCGCTGCGTGTCGCAGGCCATGACCGACCGCGAGCTCGCCGTCACGTCGTAGGTCCCGGGCCGAAGCCTCAGCCTGAACTTTCCTTCCTCGTCCGTCGTCGTCCGACCCGCGGCCGTGCCGTTCTGCGTGGCGGTGACTTCCGCGTCAGCGACGGGACGGTCCGGACACGGGCTGTTCTCCTGCTCGACGGGACACGTCGGGCCGGCCTGGACGCTGCCGACGATCCCCGCGTCCCCGGGGGCCGAGGTCGGGGCGGGCGTCGCATCCGGCGCCGGCGACGGACGTGTCGCCGGCGTTTGCGTCGCGCCGGGGGTCGGTGTCGCCGGCGCCGTGATGGCCGGTGTTGACACCATCGTCGGAGTCGCTGAGACCAAGTGCGAGCTGATCGGTCCCTCGAGTCCACAGGCGGCGAACGCGAGCAAGACGACCAGGACCCGAACGGGCTTCACCGTTGCTTGGTGTCGGTTGCCTCGAGTCGGCGATCGCGTCCCGGCGGGATCTTCTTGAAGTCCCACGAGACGATCTCGTCCGGGCGCATCGAGAACCACTGGTGGCTGCGCACCTCGGGGATGTCCATCCCGTTCCAGTACTTCTCGCCGAAGAGCTTCCGCACGCGCGCGCTTACCTCGGGATCGGTCACCGGTTCGAGCGTCCCGTAGAGAACGGCGCCGTGGAGCTCACCGTATTCGTGTCCCGCATCGACGCACGCCGCGACGCGAGATCCGTGCTCGAGGTCGCGTCCGCGTCGCGAGCGTTTCAGCGAGTTGAAGTACATCGTCCCGACGTTCCAGACGAACCACAAGGGAGCGACGTGTGGCTCACCGTCCGGCGAGACGGTACCGAGCCGCAGTGTTCGTTCGCGCTGGAGGAAGGACTCGAGCTCGTCGGGGGTCATCCGGAGAACCGATCGTGGAAGCGGCAACACCTGCCTCCTCGCTGGTGGGAGCGGGTCGATATTACGCCGCGCTAGTCTCTAGACTCGCGAGTCAAGGGGGAACCCCACATGGCGCATCCGCGAAAGTTTCGTTTCGGCGTCCAGATCGGTGGCGCGTCGTCGCGCAAGGACTGGCTCGAGAAGATCCGCAAGGCCGAAGACCTCGGCTACACGAGCATCTTCATGCCCGACCATTTCACCGATCAGCTCGGCCCCCTTCCCGCGCTCGTCTCGGCGGCCGAGAACTCGAACCTGCGCATCGGCACCCTCGTGCTGGACAACGACTACAAGCACCCGGTCGTTCTCGCGAAGGAAGCCGCGACGATCGATCTGCTGAGCGAGGGACGTCTCGAGCTCGGCATCGGCGCCGGCTGGATGCGGAGCGACTACGAGCAGTCGGGGATGCCGTACGACACGCCTGCCGTCCGCGTGGATCGGTTCGAGGAGGGATTGACAGTCCTCAAGAAGGCCTTCGCCGACGGGCCGTTCTCGTTCGAAGGCAAGCACTACCGGATCACCAACTACGAGGGACACCCCAAGCCCGTACAGAAGCCCCACCCGCCGATCCTCATCGGCGCCGGCGGCAGGCGGATGCTCCGTATCGCCGGCCGTGAGGCCGACATCGTGGGCATCAACCCGAACCTCGCACCGGGTGAGGTCAATGCGGAGGTGGGAAGGGACGGGACCGCGGAGCGCGCCGACCGGAAGCTCGAATGGATCCGCGAGGCCGCGGGGGATCGCTTCGGCGACATCGAGTTCAACACACTTATCTACATCGCGGTCGTCACCGACGACCGGATCGGGGCGGCGGGCTCGTTCGCACCGATGTTTGGCTTATCCGCCGAAGAGGCACTCGACGTTCCGAACGCGTTGGTCGGCACGGTGGACCAGATGAGCGACGACCTCTCCAAGCGCCGCGAGCGCTGGGCCTTGAGCTACTACGTCGTCGGCGAACAGGCGATGGAGGATGTGGCCCCTCTCGTCGAGCGGATGGCCGGGCGCTGACATGGACATCGGCCTCATCTACGAGCTGCAGACGCCGCGCCCGTGGAACGAGCGATCGGAGCACGACAGCTACCACCAAGCCATCGAGCAGTCGGTCCTCGCCGACAAGCTCGGCTTCCATTCCGTCTGGGCCGTCGAGCACCACTTCCTCGTCGAGTACTCGCATTGCTCGGCTCCCGAGATCTTCCTGACGGCCGTCGCGGCCAAGACCGAACGCATCCGCGTGGGACACGGCGTGGCACTGATGCCGATCCCGTTCAACCATCCGGCGCGCGTCGCCGAACGCGCAGCTGCGCTCGACATCGTCTCCAACGGAAGGCTCGAGGTCGGAACGGGCCGTTCGATCACGGAGGCCGAGCTCGGCGGGTTCGACATCGACCCCCTCGACTCGCGGCCGATGTGGGAGGAAGCCGTCAGGCTCCTGCCGAAGATGTGGACCCAAGAGGTCTTCGAGGGGTTCGAGGGGAAGTACGTGACGATGCCGCCGCGACCGGTGATCCCGAAGCCGATCCAAAAGCCGCACCCGCCCATGTGGATGGCGTGCACGCAACCTGACTCGTTCCGTGTGGCCGGAGAGGGAGGGCTCGGGGCGCTCGCCTTCGGCTTCGGCCCACTGTCCAACGTCGAGGACTGGCACAAGATCTACCGTGAGGCGTCGGCCCGCTGCACCGACCCGATCGGCGAGTTCCAGAACGAACGCTTCGCGCCGGCCGCCATCACCTACTGCGGCGAGTCCGACGACGAGGCGGTCGAGACGGGCAGCGAGCCCGCCGCGTTCTTCGCGGCTTCGCTCTCGCAACTATTCGCCCCGTGGATCGGCAAGGAGGTGAAGGGGTACGAGTACTACACGGATCTGAAGCGCGTTCAGGAGATCTCGGGCGCGCTGGCGAACCTGCCGACCCCCGCCGAGATGCAGCGTGAGGGCTACACACTGATCGGCTCTCCCGAGACGATCACGCGCACGATGCGCAACTACTTCGAGATGGGAGCCGATCTCGTCCTCGGCGTCGTGCAGGCCGGCCACCTTCCGCACGACAAGATCATGGCGTCGCTCGAGCGCATCGGGACGCAGGTCATCCCCGAGGTGAAGTCCTGGAGTAAGCAAGAAGTGACGGCGTGATGGGCGCGACCCGTGACATCGCCGAATGGTCCTCGAGCATTAGCTACTCTGACATCCCCGAGCGGATCCACGCGAAGACGAAGGCGCAGATCCTCTCGGTGCTCGGCGCCATCCATGCCGGCCGGCATTCGGAGGGCGCAAGGTCGGCGCACGAGGTCGCCCGATCGTGGGGGACCGGAGACGAGTCGACGGTCTTCCTGACCGGCGAACGTCTGCCGCACCTCAACGCGATCTTCGCCAACGCATGTGCATCGGTGTCGTTCGACTTCGACGACTACGTGTTCGCCGGCCACACGGGCCACTCGGCCGTGTGTGCCGCGCTCGCATACGGCGAGCTTGAGGGCGGCTCCGGGCGCGACATTCTATCCGCGATCACCGTGGGCAATGAGGTGGGCGGGCGTCTCGGCGCATCGTTGCTCTTCGGCCCCCACAACGGGCAGATGTGGTCCTACATCCACGTCCTCGAGGGGGTGTGCATCGCGTCCCGGTTCGCGGGCCTGGACGCCGGACGCACGGCGAACGCGATAGGGATCGCTTTCACGCAACCTCCGTATCCACTCATGCCGGCGTTCATGGGCCCGGACTCCAAACTCCTCATCCCGGCCTCGACGACCGTCGATGGGTGCCGGGCCGCCGAGCTTGCTGCGCGGGGATGGACGGGGAGCCAGTCGATCCTCGAGGACCACCAGGGGTTCCTGCGCCGCTTCAACGAGAGCAACCTCGGCTGGATCCTGTCCGGGTTTGGGGATGCGTGGTTGTCCGACACGCTCACGTACAAGGTCGTGCCGGGCTGCGCGTACATCGACACGGCCGTGGACGCATTCGCCGAGATCGTCCGGAGGTTCGAGGCCGACGCGGGCCGCCCGCTCGGTCCCGATGACGTGGCCGAGGTCGACGTGCGGTGCGGCGTGTTCACGTCCGGCATGGAGAGCTTCTCGGGCATGTACCGTTCGCCGGAGCGGCTGGAGCCGATCAGCATCAACTTCTCGGTCGCGTTGTCCTTCGGCCTGATGCTCGTGGCCGGAGACCTTGCGCCTCGGTACCTGTCGCACAAGTATCTGGACGCCAACCGCGAAGCGATCGAGACGGCCGCGGCGAAGGTGCACGTCGCCCACGACGCCGAGATCGACGGACGCGCCGGCAAAGCGTCCGAGTCGAAGGGCTTCTCACTGGCATCGGTGCTGTCGGGCCGCTCGCTCGACGGCGTGTCGTTCGAGGGGTACGTCATGGCCTTTCCGGCCGAGGTGACGCTGCGGACAACCGACGGTCGGAACTACACGGCCGCGCAGGAAGCTCCTCTCGGCGCAGCCGGACGGCCGTGGGATGAGACGGAACGCCTCGTGCGCGACAAGTTCGTCTCGAACTTCGCCGGCGACGCAGCGCGCGCGACCGAGGCCGCGGCCGTGATCGAACATCTCGAGGACGTCGGCGACATCCGCGAGGTAACGGCTCTTCTGACCGCTAGCTGACGAGCTTTGCGTCGAGCGTGATCTCTACACCCGCGAGCGCCCTCGACACGATGCAGCCCGACCTCGTGGCCTCGGCTGCCTCCTGGAAGGCGGAGTCGTCGACCCCGGGGACCTCGGCTTCACACGTCAGCGCACTGCGCGTGATGGAGAACCCAGCCTCGCTTTTCTCGAGGTGAACCTTCGCCGTGGTCTGCACACGCGTCGGTGGGTGGCCGGCTCTTCCTAGAGCACCGGCCAGCGCCATCGAGAAGCAGCCCGCATGAGCGGCGCCGATGAGCTCCTCCGGATTGGTCCCGGTGCCTTCCTCGAACCGCGACGTGAACGAATACTGACCCTCGAAGGCACCGCTGCCGAACCGCATGGTTCCCTTGCCGCCCTGCAGTTCGCCCTCCCAGACGGCCTCTGCGCTCCGTATGGCCATGACGCTCCTTTCGATCGAAGACTCGGGTGGACCTAGCTCCGCTCGGATGCGTAGTACCCGCGCAGCAGCTCCACGATCTGCGCGCCGGCCTTGGCGGGTGACCCGGAGTCGAAGGGTGGGTGCGGGTCGTATTCGATGCCGAGCTGGATGGCCCTGGCGAAGTCGTCGCCGGCGACGCGCGCGGCGAGGGTGAGGCCCATGTCGATCCCGGCCGACACGCCGGCGGCGGTGATGAGTTTGCCGTCTTCGACGACACGCTCGGAGACGGGTAACGCGCCGAACTCGGCCAGGCCCTCGAGGGTCGCCCAATGTGTGGTCGCCCTCCGTCCCTCGAGGAGACCGGCCGCCGCCAGGATGTAAGAGCCTGTACAGACCGACGTCGTCCACGTAGACGTCTCGTGTGCCGCGCGCAGCCAATCGAGGACGCGCTCGTCGCCCATCGGCCCCCGTTGGTCACCGCCGGGGACGACGACGATCTCGGGGGCCGGTACGTCGGCGAGCGGGAAGTCTGCCACCAGACCGAGCTTCTGATCGGTGCGCTTGGTGCCGGGCTCGGCGGCCACGAAACGGATCTCGGCGCCCGGCAGACGGCCGAGGACCTCGTACGGCCCGATCATGTCGAGCGCGGTCATGTCGTCGTAGACGAGGAAGGCGATCTGCATCCGTCGAGAGTCTACGTCGTCGGCTTCGCCGTCCGGCTCGCCCTCGTCCACCGCCGGATCGATGCGGTCACGAGGGCCGCACCGGCGAGGAAGATCGCAGCCGGCACGAGCCAGACGACGAGCCCTGTGCCACCGCCGCCCGGTGAGGCCAGCGCTTCGTCTCCGTGGTTCCGCCGGATCCACGCCAAGACTTCGTCCGTGGAGTCTCCGCGTTCAACTCGCCGCTCGATCTCGGTTCTGAGCTCCCGCGCCTGCTGCGTCGTGCAGTCGATGAGCAGCCGGCCCGGACAGTACGGCGACCAGACTTCGCGCTCGATGGCGCGCGCGCGATCGTTCGTCGTCTGCGCAGCCGGTCCTGCACAAGCGATAGCGAACGCAAGACAGAGACCGACGAGCAGCAAGCGACCCATGCGGGTCAGCTTACGAGGCTGCGCGGCGAAAGTGATTGATAGCATCGGCGTCGATGCTGATCAAGGTGATCGCCGACGTCCACGGCGATGTCGAAACCGTCCGGACGGAGGCGGCTTCCTGCGACGTGTTGCTGCTTCTCGGCGACCTCATCAACGTCATCGACTACGAGAACGCCGGAGGGATCCTCGCCGAGGTGTATGGGTCGGAGGCCGTCCGCACCTGGTCTTCCTTGCGGGCCGAGGGGAAGTTCGAGGAGTCCCGCGAAGTGCTGCGCGCCGTCTCGGCCGGACGCGAGCAGGAGCTGCGCGGCCTGTTCTTCTCGCGGATCGACGAGGCCACAAAAACGTTCTGCACCGACGTGCCGCCGAACGTGGTCGTCACGTTCGGGAACGTCGACGTGCCCGACCTGATCCGCCGTTACCTGCCGCCGGAGGTTCGGTTCGTCGACGGCGATGTCCTGACCTTCGACGGGGCGCGTTACGGGTTCATCGGCGGCGGGCTCCCGAAGGTGGGCATCCCGGGCGAGGTGCCGGTGGAGGAGTACGACCGCAAAGTCGCCGCCCTCGGTCCCGTCGACGTCCTCTGCGCCCACGTTCCGCCGGCCATCGATGATCTGACTTACGACGTCGTGGCGGACTTCAACGAACCCGGCAGCCAGTCGCTCTTGGCCTACGCTGAAGAGCATCAGCCGACACACCTGTATTTCGGCCACGTCCACCAGCCGAAGGTCGCCGAGACGCAGATCGGAACCACACGGGCGGTGAACGTCGGCTCGCACTACCGTTCCACGGGACAAGCCTGGGAGCATCGATGACGGAGACGGTGAGCTCGGAGATCGACATCGGCGCCGACGCCACGCAGGTGCTGGTCGTGCTGTGCGACTTCGAGTCCTATCCGGAGTGGGCGCGTTCGGTGAAGGAGGCACGCATCGTCGAACGAAACGCGGACGGCCGCGCGTCTCAGGTCGAGTTCCGTGTCGCTCCCGGCCCCCTGCCCGAGGTGCGGTACGTCCTGGCCTACGACTATTCCGACGACGGGATCGCGTGGAGCTACGTCGAGGGAGACCTGAAGGACGTCCGCGGATCGTACGAGCTCGACGGCGCCCACGGAGCCACCCACGTGACTTACCACCTTGCGATCGACCCCGGACGACTTCCGCTCCCCGGGTTCGTGAAGGCGCGGGCTGCGCGCGAGATCACCCGGGTGGCGCTGAAGGAGCTGAAGCGCCGTGTCGAGGCCGGTTAAGCCGTTGTCTCGTCGGCGGCGAGGGACTCGACGACCTGCTGGAGCACCTTGCGGTGCAGCAGCGCCACCAGCTGGTTGAAGACCGTGGCCATCGCCCGATAACCGTCGACGAGTCGTTCGCGCGCCTCCTCGGGCGTGAGGTGCTCGTCGGCCAGCGGCGCCACGACGTTCTCGTTGAAGGCCTTGACCTGGAGCTTCGAGATCTCCTCGAGGCTCTCGCGGTACAGGTTGCCCAGGTTGCGAGGGATGCCCAGCTCGAGCCAGCGGTTCGCGACGCCCAGCATCTGCACGTCGTCCAGCGTGTAACGCCGCTCGCGGCCGCGTCGCAGCGGGAAGAGGAACCCCATCTCGTCGGCGGCGTCGATAACGGCGGGGTCGACGTCGGCTACCCGCGCGAGCTCGGACCGGGTGAACTCGCGCGGCTCGGCGGCATCCCACCGCGGCTGGAAGACGATGTCCAGAGGTGCGAGCATCGTCTCGAGGTCGGCTCCCTCCTCGAAGTGCCGGATCACCGAGCGGATGACGCTCAACGGCAGGTAGCGCTTCTCCTGTAGCTCCTTGATGAGCCGCAAACGGTCGAGATGGCGAGCTTTGTAGTAGCCGACGCGGCCTCTCAGCTCGGGCGAGGGCAGCAGTCCTTGCTGTGTGTAGTAACGGATCGTGCGGGTCGGCACGGCGGCGCGTTGCGCCAGCTCATCGATGCGCATCTCCATCGAAACGACGTGCCCCTGTAGTTGAAGCGTTCGCCCGCTGCGGGCTATCTGACACCGGGAGTGTAACATCGGCGCCCGCCTATACTGTGGCCCGCTCACCACGCACGACAGGAGCTGCGAGCGCGGTGCGAATCATCGTCTTCACCGGTAAAGGCGGCGTGGGCAAGACCTCTGTCGCCGCCGCGACCGCCCTCGGGATCTCCCGGCAGGGCGATCGAACGTTGGTGATGTCGACGGACCCCGCGCACAGCTTGGCCGACGCCTACGAAGCCGAGATCGGCTCCGAGCTGACGGAGATCGCCCCGCGCTTGTTCGGCCAGCAGATCGACGCGCAAGAGCGCCTCGAGCAGCATTGGCACGACATCCAGGAGTTCATGACGCAGTTCCTGTCCTGGGCAGGAGCCGATCCGGTCGCGGCCGAGGAGATCATGGCCCTGCCCGGCATTGAGGAGGTGTTCAGCCTTACCGACCTGCGCCGGCACGCCGACGAAGGGAACTTCGATTGCATCGTCGTGGACTGCGCCCCGACCGCGGAGACGCTCCGGTTGCTCTCGCTCCCCGAGATCGCGCGGTGGTACATCGAGCGGGTGTTTCCGATCGAGCGGCGCGTGGTCCGCGTCGTTCGTCCGGTGCTGGAGCGGGTGACCTCGATGCCGATGGCGACCGACCGCGTGTACAAGGCGGTCGAGCGCCTGTACACGAACCTCGACGAGGTCGGCCGGATCCTCACCGATGCGAAGCGCTCGTCCATCCGCATCGTGGTGAATCCGGAGAAGATGGTCATCGCCGAGGCGCGGCGCCTCTTCACCTACCTCGCCCTATTCGGCTATCGCGTCGACGCCGTCATCGCCAACCGGTTGCTGCCCGAGACGGTGGAGGACCCGTACTTCGCCAAATGGAAGAAGATCCAGGCCGCCCACCTCGACACGATCCGTGAGGCGTTCGCGCCGGTGCCGGTGTTCACGTCACGGCTGTACGAGGAAGAGATGGTGGGACCCGAGCTGCTGGGCGAGCTGTGCCGCGAGGTCTACGGTGACCACGACCCGAAGGCGATCCTGCATGCCGACGAGCCGATGCGTGTACATCGCGACGACGACGGGCACATGGTCCTCGAGCTCCGGCTCCCGTCCGTCGAGGAGCGGTTCGATCTGGCGAGACGAGACGACGAGCTCATCGTGACGGTCGGCGCGTACCGCCGTTCGATCCTGCTGCCGCAATCCCTGCGGCGACGGCAAGTGGTGGACGCGGCGTTCGATGGTCCGGTGTTGAAGATCGTTTTTGGAGACGACGGCGGAGGAGAAGAAGATGCCTGAAGCGACGGAACGACAGTACGTACCCGAGTGTTACGCGTGCCCGATCGGCACGGCCTCCATGGCCGTCCAGGGCGCCGCGCCCGAGGCGACCGAGCACCTCATCAGGGCGGGCCGGGAAGTCCTCGGCGCAGTCCGCAGCCTCCTCGAGGGAATGGATGCGTTCCTCAACATGATGGAAGAGCGCAGCGGGGCGGCTCAGAAGAAGGCGGCGGTGCAGCCGATACCGGTACGACGACGTCAAACCAAGAAGACATGACCGAAGGCGGTAACCGGCTCGCCGTCGGAGTCGATCTCGGTGGAACCAAGATCGCGGCCGGCATCGTCGACGGCCGCGGACGGTTGCTGCAACGGGCCGAGCTCCCATCCGACATCGACGACGGCCCGTCGGTCGGCGCTCAGGTGGCCGAGCTGGTCCGCCGACTGGCGCCGGAAGGCGTCCTCGGCCTCGGCATAGGAGCGGCGGGCATCGTCGACCACGCGACGGGCCATTACCTGTACGGCCCGAATACGGGCTTGCGTGACGTTGCGCTGGCGGAGCTCATCGCCGAGGAGGTCCACCTTCCGGTCCGGCTCGACAACGACGCGAACTGCGCGGCGTGGGCCGAGCACCGCTTCGGTGTCGGCCGGGACACTCGTCATTTCATCTGCGTCACGCTCGGCACGGGGATCGGCGGGGGATTCGTGCTCGACGGCCGCCCGTACCGGGGAGCGCATGGGGGGGCCGCCGAGATCGGCCACATGATCGTCGATCCCGACGGCCCGATGTGCGGCTGCGGGCGACGCGGATGCTGGGAGCAGTACGCATCCGGTCTAGCGCTCGAGCGGATGGCACTCGTCGAGGTGTCTGCGCATCCCGAGAGCGCGCTTCGCAACGAGCTCCATGCCGGCCGCATCCCCGGCGAAGCCATCACCGATGCGGCCCGGACCGGCGACGCCCTAGCCCTCGAGCTCGTCGCGCGCATAGCGCGCTGGGTGGGCTGGGGTCTTGGTTCCCTCGTCAATATCCTGGAGCCCGAGCGCATCGCGATAGCAGGAGGCATCGCCGCCGACTGGGATCTCTTCGAAGCCGTCGCGGAAGAGGGGATGCGAGAGCGGGCCGAAGCCTCAGATCGCCGGCGGCTACCCGATGTCATGCGGGCCGAGCTCGGTCCCGACGCCGGCATCGTTGGGGCGGCCCTGCTCGTGCTCGACGGGTGAGGCTGGCCGCCCCGACAGTCAGCTCGTACGATCCGAGGCGGTTCGGTCGTCCGCTGCGCGACCCCACAGGCGCGGGCTCCGCGCTCGACGGAAGATCGAAGCGCGAACACCGAAGATGACGAGAGCGAAGTCGTCGCGCGCCTCTCCGTCCTGACGTTCGAGGACGGTCTTCTCGATCAGGTCGGCGGCGGCTTTGACGCCACGCTTGCTGCACGCGGCGAAGAGCTGCTCGAGTTCTGCTTGCTCGAACGGTGTCTCTCGTGGACCGACGTCGAGGATCCCATCGGTGTACAGGATGAGCTTGTCGCCGAAGTCGAGGTCCGCGGAGACCTCCCTTAGCTCCGGGTCCGCGACCACGCCGAGGAGCGTGCCTTCGCAGGCGATCGGCTCCAGTTTGCCGTTGGACCTAACGACGTATGGGAGCGGGTGCCCCCCGCAAGACACGGTGAGGTTGACGTGGCCGAATCGGGGCTCGATGAGCGCGTAGACGGCCGTGCAGAATGCGTCGGCGTCCGTCTGTTCGAGCAGGGCTGCGTTGAGCATGGACAGGATCTCCGACGGCTGCTGCGTCGCCATCGTTGCTGCCCGAAGCGTGTGACGAGCGAGCGACGTGACGGTCGCGGCCTCTACGCCTTTGCCGCTCACGTCACCCAGCGCGAGGCCCCAACTGCGCGCCCCGGCCGGAAACAGGTCGTAGAAGTCCCCACCGACCTCGGCCCCCTGGGCGAGCGGGTGATACCGAGCCGCGAGTTCGACGCCCGGGATGTCGGGTAGCTCGGGTGGGAGCAGGCTCTTCTGCAATGTCTGGGCCACACGGGCTCGTTCCTCGTACAAACGCGCGTTGTCCACCGGGAAGGCGGCTCGCGCGGCGAGGTCCTCGGCTAGACGAAGGTTTTCCTTGGTGTATCGGCGGCCCGACTCGGACGTGAGCAACGTGAGCGTCCCCACGACCCGATCGCGACAGACGAGCGGGACGATCATTGCCGAGCGGAGCTCCAGACTCCGAAGCTGCTCGAGGTGCTCGCCGTCTCGTGCGGCTCCTTCGAGCAACTCGTCTGAGATGTCCTCGAAGAGCAAGGACGAACCGGTGCGCACGGCGGCGGCCAGACCCGTCTCGGCTGCCTGATCGATCGGGAACAGCTCCTGCATGCGTCGCGCCGTAGCGAGCTTGTTCGGATCGTTGTGCGCGAGCGCAACGGAATGGAGGTCCCCTTCCTCGAGGACATGTATCGCGCACCAGTCGGCGAGTATCGGTGTGGCCATCCGAGCGAGAAGCCTGAGATTGGCACGGTAGTCGAGGGTCTGCGACATGACCGTGCTCACTTCGGCGAGGAACGAGGACCAACGTTCGTTCTCGCGAAGCTGTTGCTCGATCTGCTTTTGCTCGGTCACGTCGCGGTAGTACAGAACACGGCCGAAGAGCGTTCCGTCGGGTCCACGCACCGGCGCCGTCCACCGATCGACAACTCGGCCGTCGACGAGCGGGATCTCCTCTCGTCTGCTCGTCTCGGGATCGTCGAAGACCGCGCGCGCCGTTCGTTTGAACAATTCGGGGTCGGCCGCCAGGAGTGCCTTCCGCTCGATGAGCGCCTGCCGGTCACCGGCTCGCATCAGCTCTTCGGAAACCCCCCAGAGCTGGATGAACCGGCTGTTCCAGTAGAGGATCCGGTCCTCGGGAGACACGATGAGGATGCCGTCGATCGACGCCTCACCTTGTGACTCGAGGAGGGCGGCATGCAGGACGAGGCGCCGTTCCATCCGTTCACGTTCGACGAAGCTGCCGATCTGCGAACCGATCGCGGCCATCCTCCGTAGGAGTTCGGGATCGGGCTCACGTACCTCCCGGCTGAAGAACTCCATGACGCCGAACAACTCGTCGCCCGCGAAGATCGGGACGGCCAGGGCGCCGTGGAGGTCGGCTGCGGCGGCTGCAGCGGTGCGTCCGAAGTTCGGATCGGACTGCACATCGGGGATCCAGGTCGCCGTCCCGGTCTTCCAGGCGCCGCCCGGGAGACCGACGCCGATCTCGTAATCACGGTTCCTGCTTGCCTCGACGAATGGATCGAGGCCTGCTTTGTCGACGTGATAGAGCGCAACCAAGGACATCCGATTCGCACGCGGCGACGTATCGACGGCCCATAGGACGCCCACCGACCAACCGAGCGCACCGCATATGCCTTCGAGGATCTTCGGCGCGGCGTCGTCGAGTGTTCGAGCATCTGCGAGGACGCGTACCGTCGCGTGTTCGACGTCGTGTACCTGGTCCGTCACCCGGGGGACCTCTCCCTCGCCGTTGGGTCAGTATCAAATGGGTTGCTCGATGACGCAATCGCGGGGCAGCTTGTCCGGCCGCAGACCCTTGAAGGAAGGCGCCCGAAGACGTGCGGCTTTCGTCAGCTCCAGGTACTCCACCTCGCAGACCAGCTCCGGTCGCACCCAGTGTGCGCCCCGGACGGCTGCCAAAGCGGGATCCTCCAACGGGGGCTCGGCGACCTCGAGCGGTTCCAGCATGCCCTGGAGATCGGCCAGGAGCCGTCCGGTGAACCCGGTGCCCACCTGCCCGAGCCACACGAGTCCGTCGTCACGAAATGCTCCCACGAGGAGCGCACCGAAGGCCGCCGAACGGGAACCGCTGCCCGGCGTCCAGCCGAGGATGACGCAGTCCAGGGTTCGCATCGCCTTGATCTTGCGCCAGTCCTTCGTTCGAAGGTCCTGCTGGTACGTGCTGTCCAGGCGCTTGGCGATCATCCCTTCCAGGCCCAGCCCCTTGGCCGCCTCGAAGAATGCCTTGCCGGCTCCGTCCGAGGAGTAGGTGAGAGAAACCGGTCCCGTTTCGGTGACGACCTGCTTCAGCCTCCGGCGGCGCTCGGTCAACGGGAGCCCCGTAAGGTCCTCGCCGTCGAGCCAGAGGATGTCGAAGACGTAGAGGTGCGCCGGGATGCGTTCGCGGATGCGGCCGATCTCCGTCGGCGAGGAGAGGTTCAGTCGCTGTTGCAAGAGCTCGAAGGAAGGCCGGCCCTCCTTCGTCAGGGCGACGATCTCTCCGTCCAAGACCGCATTGATTGCGTTCACGTACGTCGCGAGGTTGGAAAGCTCCGGATAGATAGCCGTCTGATCCCGCCCAGTACGCGACACGAGCTGCGTGCCGTCCGTCGTGACGTAGGCGAGCGTTCGCACGCCGTCGAATTTCGGTTCGAAGGTCCATGCGTCGTCGTCGAACGGCTCGTGGCCGGGATCGGCCAGCATGGGTTTCATCGGTGGTGGCGGAGCGGGCTGTTCGGCCGCCGATCGCTTGGACAGGAAGATCAGCCATTCCTGGCCCGAGGCTCCCGGCTTCCCTCGGCCCGTCTGGACCAAGTGGTATTCGCCGTGTACGCGCTCACCGTTGAGCCGCACAGTTATCTTCTTCGGCTCCCACTCCGGCGCCTCGTAGGCGCCTTGATCGAAGATGCGCATCTCTCCGCCGCCGTACTGACCGGCGGGGATCCACGCTTCGAAGTCGAGGTACTCGAGTGGATGGTCCTCGGTGCGCACGGCCAACCGGCGTTCGCCCGGCGCCGTGGGCAGACCCCGCGGCACGGCCCACGAGCAGAGCACGCCGTCACGTTCGAGGCGGAGGTCGTAGTGCAA
>Ga0299907_10000837_pt1 | contig 16266 bp, 17 predicted proteins | sample RVTome_16_FD_198680 | JGI IMG/M metagenome (GOLD analysis project Ga0299907, IMG submission 198680) | Soil microbial communities from uranium-contaminated site in the Upper Colorado River Basin, Wyoming, United States - RVT152D67 (version 2) ...
CGGTGAGCACGATCGCCTCGTCGAATCCGTTGAGCTGTGCCTCGCTCTTGGCGAGCGCCCCGTTCACGTACGCACCCGTGATCTTGCCGCGCGCCGGGATCGCATTGTCGTCGGTCCGGCGCCAGCTGGAGACCTGGGCGCGGATGCCGCCCTCGGTGTCGATGTACTGGCCGAACGGGACACCGAAGATGACGATATCGGCGTCGAGATTGTGGAGGCGCACGCCGATCGTCTCGGAGCTCTTGTAGACGATCGGTCGCAGGTAGACGTCCTCGCGCAGCCCATCACGCCGAAGGAGCTCGACGGTGATCTCCGCGAGCTCGTCTGCTGACTGGCGAACCTCCATCATGAGGAGGGCTGCGGATGCACGAATCCGCTCGTAGTGGGGTACCAGCTCGAGCCCGAAGAGCTGCTCTTCCTCGGCGTTCCAGTAGGCGCGGATGCCCTCGAACACGGCCGTGCCGTAGTTGAAGCCGTGGGTCATGACATTGATGTTCGCGTCGCGCAGCGGCACGAACTCCCCGCGGAAGAACGCCCACAGCTCGGTGGTCGTCTCCACCGACGCTGCCTTTGGTCTGCTCTCCTGCTTCAGCACTCTGGCCTCCCTACGCGTTCGCGATACGGGCTCGATGGTGAGCGGCGCGAGGCCAACTCAACCGCACGAAGTATACCGATGCTCGCCCCTCCGGACGCCGGCCGGGCGGTCGACGTTGCGGAATCAGTGGCCGGTCGCGCCGGCCCCCAGCGGCGTGAAGAGGGCAAGGTAGACGTACACCAGGTAGAGCGGCCCGCCGATGAGGAGCGTCCATGCCGTGAGGCGTCCCGTGCGCAGCATGTTGCCGAAGATGATGAAGGTCGCGACAAACGCGACGCCGGCCGACGCGAAGCTGATGGCGCTGCCCTCCGTGAAGGTCCAGCTCGTGAAGAGCAGCCCGAGCACCGTGGGCAGACAGCTCTGGAAGACCATGGCCCCGGTGATGTTCCCCATCGCCAGCGTGTCCTTGCCGTTCCGGACCCACAGAACGCTGTTGAACTTCTCGGGCAGCTCGGTCGCGATGGGGGCGATGATGAGGGCCAGGATGGTCGGGTCGAGGCCGATCGTCGAGGAGATGTGCTCGACCGCGCCGACGAAGACCTGGGCGCCGACGATGATCAGGCCGAGCGCGATGACCACCTGCGCGACGATCAGCCGCATCGGCGGCTCCTGGCCGATGATCGAGACGTCCCCCGGAAAGATATCCACCTCGATGTCGTCCCGGGCCGGCTCGCCGGCACGGGTGACTCGCGAGATGTGGAGCTTGCTGAGCTCCTCCGCCTCGCTCTCCTCGGCCTCGTCGGTGAAGTGGAGGCGGACGTAGACCCCGTAGATCGCAAACAGGGCGACGGCGGCCACCCACTTCAGCCAGCTCAGCTCTCCCGGGAGGAAGGCCGTGCCGATCGCGATCGCGTACCCGACGACGAAGAACGCGACGTCACGGCCGAGGACTCCTGTGTTGATCCGCATCCCGGTGCCGCGTCGTCCGCGGCGCGCGAAGATGATGATCGCGATCCCGGTCACGAACATCGCCAGGGTCGAGAGCATGAACGGGGCGCCGAGGATGGCGCCGACCCCCACGGCCCGCGCGCTCTCGGAGGCCGTGCCGCCGAGGATCACCGGGCCCAGGATGGCGATGACCGGGATGAGCGTCTCGGGCATGGCCGTGGCGACTGCCGCGAGCACGCTGCCGACGGCGCCCTCCGCGAGGTTCAGCTTGTGCCCGAACCACTCGATGCCGTTCGTGAACAGCTCGGCGGCCACCAGGATGACGGTCAGCGACGCAACGAGCAGGACGATGTCCACGGGCGACCCATACCTCCAGTGCGCGCGGCAGCCGCCGGCCGTCCGCGTTTCAGAAGCCGAAGGTCTCTCCCGACCGCCGCGCGACCGGTCGGTGCCACCGGGCGGAGGCAGTCCGCCGACATGTCGATGGCACCTGTCAGGGGTACTCCCCCTCGGGCGGGTGGAGTGTCACCGAGTAGAGGGCGAGCGTCAACTCAGCGGGCGAGGAGCAGCGCCGGCACGATCAGGCTGGCCGCGAGCAGCGCCGTGACGAGCAGGCTGCTGGCCAGGTACCGCCGCTCGCCGCGGCGCGCGAATGCTGCAACGGCCGCGAGTGACACCGCCAGCGGCACGAGACACAGCAGGAGGAGCCCGATGGCGGTGATCGCGGATGCGCCGCCCGCGGCGGCGGCTTCGAGGAGCGGGACCGGTTCACGCTCGATCTCGACCGGCTGCCCGAGGCTGGCCGCGAGGCCGATGAGGATGACCGCCACGGCGACGAGCGTCCCATACCGAAGCGGAAGCGCCACGAGCGTGCGGACCGGGTCCGGAGGCGTCGGCGCGGTCACGATCCGCCCAGGGCGCGCGCGCCCATCTCCACCGCGACGTAGGCGACCACCAGCACGAAGACGGCGCGGAGCACGCGCACCGGCACCCGATCGGCCACCCGTGCCTGGAGCCACGCACCGGCGACCACGCCGAGGACCATCGGCGCGGCGAGGCGCGGGTCGACGTCGCCACGGAACAAGTAGGCGTAGGCGCCGGCGGCCGCCGTCAGGCCGATCATGAAGTTGGAGGTCGCCACGGCGGTCGTGAGCGGCGCCCCCATCCCGATGTGCTGGAGCGGCACCATGACGATTCCGCCTCCGACGCCGAGGAGGCCGGACACATTGCCCGCCAGGACGGAGGCCGCCACGGGCGGCCCGAGATGCCGTGATCGGTAGGCCGGCGCGCCCGGGCCATCTGGGAGCGTGGGGTCGACTGGCTCGTCCTCGCGGGTCGCGGGTCTCCCCCGCTCGAACAGGCGCCGACCCAGCGAGGCGGCCGTATAGGTCATGAGCAGCGCGAAGAGGCCCGCCAGGAGGCGCTCGGGTAGCAGCCCGGCGACGAGACTGCCGGTGAGCGCACCGATCACCGTCCCGGCGGCGAGGAGCATGCCCAGCCGCACGTCCGCGCGACCGGCTTGGACGTTCACGGCCGCGGCGCCGGCCGAGGTCGCGATGACGCAGACGAGGCTCGTGCCGACCGCCGCGGTGAGTGGCAGGCCGAACCCGAGGGTCAGGATTGGGACGATGAGGATGCCGCCACCGAGGCCGAGCAGCCCTCCGAATGCGCCGGCCCCGACGCCGCCGAGCACGAGGAGCAGGTCGGTGGGCATCGTCGCGAAGACGGCTCAGCCGGCCCGTTGCGGACCGCTGAGCCGCGTCCTACGGCCGCAGGTGCTGCGGCGCGTAGGGCAGGAGCGCGACGTGGCGAGCCCGCTTCAGCGCGGACGTCAGCATGCGCTGGTGCCGTGCGCAGGTGCCCGTCTTCCGGCGCGGCTCGATCTTCGCGCGTTCGCTCAGATAGCGGCGGAGGCGGTTGACCTCCTTGTAGTCGATGCTCTCGGCCTTGTCGACGCAGAAGTTGCAGACCTTGCGTCGGCGCCGGTCGCGGTAGTAGTCCGCCGCCTCGCGGCGGGATCGTGGGCTGGCCATGCGGGTATCGGTCCTCTCGATGGTCTAGAACGGGATGTCGTCGACGTCCATCTCGGCGCCCGGGGCCGAGGAACGCGTCTCGGCGCCGCGCGGCTTCACCTGCGGCGGGGCATCGCCGTACGAGCCCTCGCCGCCGGGCGCGCCACCTTCGTCGCGGGGCCGACGCTCGAGATTGACCACGCGCGCGAAGGCAAGCTCCAGCGACGTCCGCTTCTCGCCGTCGCGGGACTCGTACTCGCGCGCCCGGAGCTGGCCCTCGGCGTAGATCTTATTCCCCTTGCGCAGCTGCTCGGCCAGGCGCTCGGCCTGCTGCTCCCAGACGCTGACGCGGAACCAGAGGGTCTCCTCGATCCACTCGCCGTCCGGCCCCTTGCGGTTGTCGTTGACCGCGACGCGGAGGTCGGTCACGGCCTTGCCATTCGGCGTGTAGCGCAGCTCGGGGTCCGCGCCGAGATTGCCGATGATCATCATCTTGTTGAGCGTCATGTCGGCTCCTCCACGCCGGCCCTCAGGCCTCGGCGCGCTCCTCTTCGGCCGGCTGCCGGTCGGCCTCGGCGGTGGCCGGCTCCAGGTCGGCCTCGATCGGGGATGGGGTCTCGAGATCGGTCTCGGGCTCCGTGGCGACACCGTCCTCGTCGCGACCCTCGGGTGCGCGGTCGTCCGCGGGCGACGTGCCCTCGGCGTCATCGTGCGGCTCATCGGTCTCGCGAGCTGCGACGGCCGGGGCGACCTCGTCTGCCGGGCCCCGATCCTCGAGGACGGTGACCAGGTGGCGCAGGATCTCCTCGGTGATGAGGAGGCCGCGCTCGATCTCGCGCACCTGTGACGGCTCGATGTCGAAGTGGATGAGGAAGTAGCTCGCCTCGCGATGACGACCGATGTCGTACGCGAGCCGCCGCTTGCCCCACGGCGAAACCTTGCTGAGGCTACCGCCACCATTGACGATGGCACGCGTGACCTTCTCGACCGCGGCCTGAAGCTTGTCGTCCTCCAGGTCAGGGCGGAGGAGGAGCATGAGTTCGTATCGGCGCACTGGTGCGTCGACCTCCTCTCTATGGGTTTGCGACGTCGTCGGCGGGCGCCTCGGACGCGGCAGGAGGGGGCTCAGGAAAAGCACATGAACCACGCCTCCAAGCCAGGAGGCGCTGGGGCAGTATAGCCGTGGCCGATGCCGGCAGCAACGCGGGGCGTGCCTGCCCGTATACTCGGACGCCTGCCAATCCGCTTCGAGCACATCCCCGATGCCGTCCAACTCGATCCTCATCTGCGCCCGCGGACAGGAGCTCCGCACCGAGCTCGAGGCGGCGCTCGCCGAGGCCGGCTACCGGGTCACCGTCGTCTCCACCCCGGCCGATGCCGTTGCCGCCATGCGCGGACACCCCGTCGACCTCATCGTGGCGGAGGGCCTCGCCGCGTCGGGGGCCATCGCCTCGCTGCGCACCGCGACCGACGGTCGCATCACGCCCATCCTGGTCGTGGCGCCGGCGCACGACGTCGAGGCCCGCATCGCATTCCTCGAGGCCGGGGCGGACGACGTGATCTCGGGGCGCTTCGAGCCCAACGAGCTCGAGGCGCGGGTGACGGCGCTCCTCATCCGCACCGGGCGCGCGGTGCCGGCCCCGGGATCGCACACCGGCGCCGGGGAGATCGTGGCCTTCTTCAGCCCGAAGGGCGGCGTGGGTACGACGACGCTGGTCGTCAACACCGCCGTCCTGCTCGCCGGCGGCGGCGCTGGCGATCGGCGACCCTCGCCGGCGCCCTCGTCGAACGGTGTGCTGCCCGACTCGCGCGTGCTCCTCATCGACCTCGACCTCCAGTTCGGGCAGGTGGCGACCCACCTCAACCTCACGCCCCGCTACGACCTTGCCGGTCTGACGACCGATGACCTGGCCATGAGCGATCCTGAAGTCGCCCGCACCTACCTGACGGCTCACGGTTCGGGGCTGACGGTGCTCGCGGCGCCGGCCCGGCCGGAGGCCGACTTCCGGGTCACGCTCGAGCACCTTCAGCGGATCATCGAGCTCATGCGGCCATCGTTCGACCACATCCTCGTCGACCTCGGCAGCCGCCTGGACTCGCGCAGCCTGTGGCTGCTCGAGCAGGCGGACCGGCACGTTTTCGTGGTCTTCCCGGAGATCGCGGCGCTTCGCGCCATGAGCCTGCTGATGACCTTCCTGCACGAGACGACGGCGCTCCGGGCGAAGACGCACCTCGTCATCAATCACGTCTTCCCGAAGGAGCTGTTGAAGACGCGCGACGTCGAGAACCTCCTGCGCGCCAAGCCGGCCGCAGAGGTCCCGTACACCGAGGTCGAGATGATCCGCTCGGTGAACGAGGGGGTTCCGCTCGTGGTCGGCCGCCCTGCGGCCCCGGCGAGCCTGGCGATGCGCCGGATCGCCCAGGCGGTCATCGGCATCGAGCAGCCCCAGGTGCCGGCGAAGCCCGACAAGCGCGGGATCTTCAGCCGCCGCTAGGCACGGCACGCCGCATGCGGGCATCTACGCGCGTGGATGACGATCTCGAGCGACGCGCCGGCAAGCAGCCGGACGACGCCCATCCCATCGGGGAGGGCGACGAGCATGGTCCCGACCCGTCGGACTACGCCGATCCGCGGGTGACGCAGCCCGGCGAGGATCCGCCCGGTGAGGACGCCATGCGACGTGGGGCGCGGTGAACGGTGGTGCCGGAGGAGGGATTCGAACCCCCACGCCTTGCGGCCGCCGGGTTTAAGCCGGCTGCGTCTGCCATTCCGCCACTCCGGCGAGCCGACGCATTCTAGTCGCCCTGGGCAGCTCACCGGCCATGGCGCTCGAAAGCCGCCGGTACCCTGACGAAGCCTCGACCGTGAGGTTCAGCGAACGGTGAGGCACAGGTCCCGGCGGCTCCAGATTCGTCTATCGGCTTCGTATCGGGGGTCAGTCCCCGCCTGAGAGAAAGCCGTGATTGCCGTTGCACGAGTTCCCGGGATGGTCCTCCGCCGGGAAGGTGTCTCTGACGGCCTTGGGGATCTGGCCCCACGACTGTGCGTGGCCCGGGTCACCCTTGGTCGGCTCTTCCTTCGGGATCGTGTTTCCGTCGTCCTCGAAGAATTGGAGGTCCTCCTGGCCCGAGAACGCGCAGATGGAGCTTGCTCGCTCCCCCGCCGGCGTTGACTTCCCGTTGCCGGTGACCTCACCGGCGAGCATCGACCCGACGCTCAAGCCTGCCAGGATGACCGCCGCCAGGGCGGCCCGAATCAAACGAAAGCCCATACCTCAGATCTCCTCGCGCCGAGGTCGGTCTCGCCATTGGCATCGGCACGGGTCGGGGCGACCGCTCTTGATGACGCCGTGCCGTGGAACTGGCCGCAAGTTCCAGCCACCCCGCGTTCTCGCGATCATGCCCGTACCGGTGGGCGTTTGTGAAGACCGGATCTGCGCGGGGTGGTGCGCGCAGGCACTTTCCGGCAGACCGGCGCCGGACGGCACGAGGTCCGGCGACGCGCAGATCGTCGAGTGGGAGCTCATCGGCTGCCGGCAGATCGTATCGATCGAAGATCTTCCCCAGCGTCGCATCGCGGGTTCCGCAGCCGCACTACGCGCGACGACACCGCGACAGGCCGATGGACCGCGTGATTCGTGCCACGTACCATCCTGCCATGCGACTGAGCCGATCGCGAGACTGCGGCGACCTCCTGATGTTCGACCAGGTTCGACGCAGCCTCGGCCTGGGCCAGCCGATCCTCCAGGGCGAAGCGACGATCGCCGTCGCCGACATCATCGGCACCGTCGGGCGCGTCGCCGACTTCGACGGCTGCTTCCGGCCGCGCGATCGCGCCCTTGCTCGCCGGATCGACCAGGTCGGCCAGAACGACGCCGCGATGGACGCGGCGATCGACGTGATCCGGGTCGATCGCGCCTACTTCGTGCTCGATGGCCACAAGCGGGTGAGCGTCTCGAAGGCCCAGGGGCGCGAGTTCATCGACGCCCGCATCAGCCACGCGCCGACGCCCTATCGCTTCGACCCGTCGGTCGACCCGCTGGCGATCGATCGGACGGCGAAGGAGAAGCGCTTTCGCTCCGAAACGGGGCTGCTGGACGCCGTCCCCGCCGCGCGCTTCGTCGCGTCGCGCCCCGAGGGTTACGCCGAGCTGCGCGAGTCGCTGACGTCGTATGCGTATGACCTCAGCCAGCGCGTGGGACGGCTCGTGTCCCGCGAGGAGGGCGCGGCGCTCTGGTACGAGTGCGTGTACCGACCCACGGTCGCGGCGGCCGAGCAGGAACGACTGGACGTCCTGATCGGCTGCTGCACGGAGACCGATCTGTTCCTCTCGATCCATCGGCAGAGCCAGGAGCTGTGGGGCACCGAGAGCCAGGTCGCCGTCGACCAGGCGGAGCACCTGGTCGCAAGGGTCATGGCCCACGGATCGGCCGATCTCTCGGTGATCGAGCGGGTCATGGCCCGGGCCCGCCGCCGGCCGCCGCCAGCCGTCCTTCCGGACCACGTGAGCGCCGACGCCTAGCCCGCGTTGGGGGAGCTAGTCGCGCGGCGGGTACGGGACGAAGTCGTACATGTGCGCGAAGTCCGGCGACAGGTACGTCATATCCTTCAGCAACGGCATATCGGCCCCGAACACCGCGTTGAAGACGATCCGGAACTCGTTGACCGGGCTGGTGCGGTCGGTGAAGCCATGCTCGCGGGGGTCGACCCCGTTGGGCAGGTGGATGGCGTTGAGGATCGCAAATTTCTGTGAGATCTCCTCATCGGTTGCGCTCAGCCAGTCAAAGGTCTTCCATCCCTCCGCGAAACGCGCGGGCCAGGGCCCCTCATCGGACTGCAGCGCGATGACGGGATCGGTGGGATCGCTGAGCAGCCGGTCAATCAAGGCCAGCAGCTTCTTGTTCGCAAACTCGAGCTGCTCGACGTAGTTCACGACCTCCGGCCGGCTGCGCACGAACTCCTGGGTCAGGAAATTGCCGTCCGCGTCGAAGATGTAGGGCGGGTGCGGCAGCATGATGTGGGCGAATACATAGTTCGGGCCTGGCCGCTCCACCGTTTCCGCCAGGCGATCGAAGGTGTACAGGGTCGTGTCACGCGCCAGGTCGACGCGGCTGACGTCTTCCTCATCACCGGCGCTTCCGGTGTCCGCCGAGGGCGGCGAAAAAACGGACAGGAATGTCGTCGAGAACACGGCGCCGCTGAACTCGGCCGAGTCCTGGAATCGCAGCGTAATGTCGGCGTCGACGTTCTGCGACGTGGGCTCCCACCAGTTCCCGAGATGGATATAGTCGTAGCCGACGGCCTTCAGCGACGCCGGCAGGGTCAGGTGACCCCGGAGCGCCGCGTAGATGCCAGTGATGCGGTACGGCGCCTTCGAGGCCCCCACGTCTTCCTTGCTGATGGTGTCCATCGACAGCGAGCTATAGACCGACAGCGAGGTCTTGTAGTAGTTCGCCCAGGCACGCCGCGCCACCGCGAAGCCCCGGTCCTCCAGCTCGCGGAGGAACGGCTCGTTGTCGAACCCGTAGAGGTCGCGGAGCGTGCCGACCCCCGCGTAGCGGTCGAGAATGATGTAGTAGACGTCGGGTGGGTCCGCGGGGGCCCGGAGCGCCACCGTGTCCGGAGTTGCCGCTGCCGATGCAGCGACCGCGGCGGATGAGGAGGCGTACGACGCGACCCCGACGACGTTGAACGCCACCAGGGCGATGGACGCCACGTTCAGGAAGCGGCCCATTGGCACCAGCCACGTCCCGCCTCGCCAGATGAGCAATCCACCCACGATGGCCAGGCCGAGCCAGCCGGCCGCCAGCAGCCAGCGCTCCCCAACCGCACCACCGAGCACGTTCCAGGCGTGCCCGAATGAGAAGAAGAGTGCCAGCAGCAGCGAGGCGAGCAGCGCCGCGCGTTGCCAGTCGCGCAGCGCAGCGCCCAGCACGAGCAGGGTCACCATGCCTGCCGCGACGCACACGATCAGTGGCAGCCACAGCGGCGCAAGGGTCACCTGTTCCTCGGCATTCTCGGCAAACAGGAATAGGACCGGGAAGGCAGCCACCAAGACCGGGTGCAGCGGCACCGAGCCCCAGTCGAATCCCCCGAGCCTCAATCTGGCCAGCATCCCCTCACACTACGCGAACGAGAACGCGGCGGTGGCGCGTCCCTTCGCCCACACGCGCGCGCCGAGGAGCCCCGCAAAGTTCGGCCAACCAACCGGACGGTACCGGCCTCGAGGACCCTGGCCCGCCTGACTATGATCGGCCCGTGCTTGGCCGATCGAGAAGAGCCAAGGCGGTCACGCTGCTCCTGCTTTGGCTCGGGGCCTACACGACCTTGATGGCGCTCTTCACGTTGTTCGGCCCCCAGCTCGACGGGATGCCGGTCGCGCTCCGCACGCTGCTCGTGAGCGCCGTGTTGGTGCTCGTCATGTCGCAGCTCGTCATCCCGGCCGTGGCGCGGTTCGTCTCGAGAAGGTGGAAGTAGGCCCTCTCTGGCGGAAGACGCCGGTATCCTCACGCACCTTCCCGACCGTCTAGAGCAGTCGGCGGACTACATGCGAGGTTTCATGCTCGGATGTGGAGGCGACGACGGGAATCGAACCCGTGTACGCGGTTTTGCAGACCGCTCCCTGAACCACTCGGGCACGTCGCCACCGATTCGCTGGCTGCCCCGCGAGGATTCGAACCTCGGTTCACGGATCCAAAGTCCGCTGTCCTACCACTAGACGACGGGGCACCGAACGTGCCTCACGCTAGCAGGTCAGGCGTGACGGAGGCCAGCCGCCCAGTGAGATCTGGGCGAGAAAATGGAGCGGAAGACGGGACTCGAACCCGCGACCCTCACCTTGGCAAGGTGATGCTCTACCAACTGAGCCACTTCCGCCCGTTGTCCGCCCAAAGGATACCGCGTTGCTGGTGCCGAGGGTCAGAATCGAACTGACGACACCCGCCTCTTCAGGGCGGTGCTCTACCGACTGAGCTACCTCGGCGCCGATCCCCACGTCGGGCGGTGGCAAGGATACCGATGCACCCGAGCCGTCGCAACTTCGGCGGCTACGCTCGGAGCGACAGCTCAAGGTCGAGCTCGTCCCGCATCTCGATCCCGTACGAACCCGTCGAGGGCAGGTCAGCCTTCAGTGTCCGGCGAGCCTCCATGACGGCTCCGGCACGTAGTGCAACGAGCCGGAAGCCGCGTCTCTGGTAGAAGCGCACGGCGTCCAAGTTGTCGTTCGTCGTGGTGAGCCACAGCGACGCCGCGCCGGCGCGGCGCGCTGCCTGAACCACGCGTTCGAGCAAGAGGGAGCCGATTCCCTGCCGCCTCGGCTCGGCGATGATGGCGACGAGCTCGCAGCGCTCGCCCGTCACACGGTAGGCGGCGTGCCCGAGGATCTGGTCGCCATCGACTGCGACGAGCCCCGGCAGGTCGATCGGGCGGATCCGCTCGCCGTGGGCGACTACGAAGTCCGCGTGCCAGGCCTGCTCGATGTAGGCGCCCAGCCGATCGACCAGGACGGCATCGCTCCCGACGATCTCGACCGGCACTGTCAGGCCTGCTGCTCGAGGAGGCCCAGCTGGCCAGCGATGTTCTCGAGCGCCCGGATCCGTTCGCCGATCGGCGGATGCGTGTCCCAGAGCGACTTCGCCCGCTCCTCGAACGACTTGATCGGGTTGACGATGTAGAGGTGCTGCGTGGCTCGGTTGGCGACCTCCAGCACCTCCCGGTCGTCGCTGATCGTGCGCAGAGCGCGCGCCAGTCCGATCGGGTTGCGGGTCAGCTCGACCGCGGTCGAATCGGCCAGTGACTCCCGCGTCCGACTGACCGATGCCTGCACGAGGCGACCGATGAGCGGCGCCACCACCGCCAGGACGATCGCGAGGGCGAAGATCAGCGCCGCCGCTCCCCCGCCTCCGCCGCCGCCACCGCGATCGGAGTCCCTGCGCCGGCCGCCACCCCAGAACGTGAAGCGCAGGAACCAGTCGGCCAGCAGGGCGATGCTGCCGACGAGCACGCCCACCAGGAGAGTGAAGCGGATGTCGAGGTTGCCGATATGGCTCATCTCGTGGCCGATCACGCCCTGGAGCTCCTCGCGGTCGAGCTTCTCGAGGAGCCCGGTGGTCACGGCCACGCTCGCGTGCTTCGGGTCGCGGCCCGTGGCGAAGGCGTTGGGAGCCGAGTCGTCGATCACGAACACGCGCGGCGGCGGCAGCCCGGAGGCCAGCCGCATCTCCTCGACGACGTTGAGCAGCTGCTGGTAGCGCTCGGGGGGCCTGGCCCGGTCGACCTCGCGTGCCCCGCTCGTCGCCATGACCAGGGCATCGCCGGCGAAGAAAGAGCCAACGCTCATCGCGGTGGCCACGACCAGCGCCATGACCACCCCGCCCCATCCGAAGCCGCTCGCATAGCCGATGGCGCCGCCGAGCAGCCCGAGGACCACGACGACGGCCGCCATGAGCATCCAACTGCGGCGCCGGTTGCGCGCGATCTCGCGATAGAAGGTGGTGGGCGCCGGGCGCGCCTCGGCGCTCATCGGCCTTCGATCAGGTCGTGCGCAGGTTCACCTCGGGCACCGCGGCGTCCGACTCGGCGATCTGGAAGTAGTCGCGCTCGCGGAAGCCGAACATGCCGGCGATGATCACGTTCGGGAAGGTCTGGATCGAGGTGTTGAACTCGCGGACCGATGCGTTGTAGTGCTGGCGGCTGAAGCCGATCTGGTTCTCGGTCGTCGTCAGCTCCTCCTGGAGCTGCATGACATTTTCGTTCGCCTTGAGGTCCGGGTAGTTCTCGACGAGGGCGAAGAGCTGACGCAGGGCGCCGGTCAGGAAGTTCTCCGCCTGGGCGGCCTGTCCGGCGTTCGCCGGTCCCGCCTGCTGCGCGTTGACAGCGGCGCTGCGGGCCTCGATGACCCTCGTCAGGGTCTCCTGCTCGAAGTCCATGTAGCCCTTCACCGCGTTGACGAGATTCGGGATCAGGTCGTGGCGACGCTTGAGCTGGACGCTGATCTGGTTCCACGCCTCGTCGACCATGTTCCGCAGGCGGACCAGGCCGTTGTACGTGAAGATCAGGAAGAGGACGATGACCGCGATCGCGATCAGCAGGATGATCAGCCAGGGTGGCATTCGGGAGCTCCTATCGCGCTCGGGCGTTGATTTGACGCATCGTATCAGTCACGCCGCGCGCAACCTATGATTCGCGGTCGATGGATACGGTGACGACCGTGCAGCGCGCTCGCGCCGCTGGTCTTCCTGGTGGCCGCCATCAGGGCCGGGATCGCCGCGGTGACTGGACGCTGGACGCTCGCCGTCGTGCTCGGGGTGGTCGCGCCGCCTTGGCCAGGACGGTGCTCTGGACGCTGCTGCCGTAGGCACCGGCCGACCGTGGACTTCTCACGAGCCCGCGCGTCCCACGTACGGCGTCGTTCATTCATCGGGCTCCGCACCGGCCTCGCTGAAGACGATCCTCAGGCGCCGGTCCTGGCTACTCCGGTCGAAACCGAGGAGCCATCCCGAGCCGAGGTCGGTGGGCCAGTTAGCTCCCACCATCTCGACCATCCCTGGGCCGGCTGGATGTACGACGTCGGGCACAAACACGAACAGCATCACATCCTGAAACGTCGAGGCGGCGATCTCGTCGAGGGCTTCCTTAGATTGCCCCTTGGAGACGAGGTCGGCGAACACTCCCGAGATCGGTCCTGTCTCACCGCTGTCGATGCTGACCTGCATCCAGTCGCCGGCTGCTTGATTTCCCCTCAAGCAATCCCAGCCCCCTCGGATGTCGCTGTCAGGCTCGAAACCACAGGCGAATCCAAGGACTTCTAACTGGTCGACGGCTTCTTCCACCGCGAGATCCGGAAAGACGTCGCTACGGGGAAGCGCGGGGCGCGGCACAAATGGCGTGGCGAAGGGCTGAAAGGAGCCGCAGCCGGCCAGAACCGTTACGGCAACAGCCGCGGACATTAGCGCCCGTCCACCCACCCTGCCCATCGCCGCAACCCCGGCGTGTGAGTTTGGTGGGCGGTGAGGGGCTCGAACCCCCGACCTCCTCGGTGTAAGCGAGGCGCTCTGACCAGCTGAGCTAACCGCCCGTGGAGCATCCTAGCCGATGCGGCTCGGCGACCCGCACCACGGGGCTTAGCGGGAACCAAGGGTCCTCCTTGGGCAGATTGCGCCGTGGCACGGGGCAAATCGCGACGGAGCGCCCCGTTCTGTCTCGCTCGTTGCCGGTTAGCCCCGCCCTACGGGTGACCTGCGATCGGGCGCACCGACGACAAACGCCGCTCGCGGACGGCGAGCGGCGTATCGGTCTGGTCTGGTGAAGGTGGTGCCCAGGCCGGGACTTGAACCCGGATGAGTTGCCTCATACGCCCCTCAAACGTACGCGTATACCAATTCCGCCACCTGGGCCCGCGATCGATGGATTCCGCTGGTACCGAGGGAGGGACTTGAACCCACACGACCTTGCGGTCACTAGGTCCTGAACCTAGCGCGTCTGCCTATTCCGCCACCTCGGCACGAACGCACCCGGAGCATCTCCGCGTGCGCAAACCGATGATATCACGAGCCCCGGTCAGGGCTGGGGCAGGAGGTTGAGCAGGCTGAAGGCGACGAAGAGGACGGCGATCACGATCGTCATCCGGAACAGGGTTCGCTCGATGCCCCGCCGGCTGCGATAGGCGGTCACCTCGCCACCGAATGCACCGCCGAGGCCGGTCCCGCGCTGCTGCAGCAGGATGGCCGCCAGGAGGGCGACGGCGAGGATCATCTGGGCGATCAAAAGGGGGATCTGCATGGAGCGCCGCAGTTTAGCAGAGCGGGTTGCCGGCGGCTTCGTATATCCGTATATACGCCGCGTCGCCGTCAGTCATCCAGGAGCGAGCGCGCAGTCATCTGCGGGCCGGGCGGGACGCCGAGCAGCTGGCACAGGGTGGGGGCCACGTCGGCGAGGATGCCGTCCCGAAGCCGGGCATCGCGGTGCGCCTCGCTGACGAGGACGAGGGGCACCGGCGAGGTCGTGTGCTTCGTCTGCGGGTTGCCGTCGGCGTCGCGCATCTCCTCGATGTTGCCGTGGTCGGCGGTGATGACGAGCGGCGCGCCCTCGCCCAGCGCCGCGCGCGCCAGGCGCCCGAGGCAGAGGTCGATGAAGTTCGCCGCCTCGACGGCCGCCGACCAGACCCCGGTGTGGCCCACCATGTCCGGATTCGCGTAGTTCGCGACGATGAAGTCGTACCGGCGCTCGGCAAGCGCGGCGACGAGCCCCTCGGTGATCGGCTCGGCGCTCATCTGCGGCGCGAGGTCGTAGGTCGGCACCTCTCGGTTCGACGGCACGAGGACGCGCTCTTCGCCGGGGAACGGCTCCTCGACGCCGCCGTTGAAGAAGTACGTGACGTGAGCGTACTTTTCGGTCTCGGCGACGTGGAGCTGGGTCCTGCCGAGGCGCGACAGGTGCGCCGCCAGCGAGTCGATCACGAGGGGCGGGAAGGCGACCGCGACCGGCAGCTCGTCGCGCGACTGGAACTCCGTCAGGGTCGTGACCTCGAGGGGGCGCGCGTCGCCGCGGTCGAACGCGTCGAACCGCGGTAGGGCCAGCGCCTGGGTCAGCTGCCGTGCGCGATCGGCCCGAAAGTTCAGGTGGACGGCGAGGTCGCCCGCCTGCACCGGCACCGCCTCGCCGACGACGGTCGGCTGGATGAACTCGTCTCCCTCGCCGCGCGCGTAGGCGAGCGTCACGGCATCCGCCGCGGTCTCCGCCGGCAGGCCGACGCCGTGGACGATGGCGTCATACGCGCGCTTGGTCCGCTCCCAGCGCCGATCTCGATCCATGGCCCAGTAGCGCCCGGTGACGGTCGTGACGCGAGCGTGGCCGTCGAAGCGCGCCTGCAGATCGGGCAGGAAGCGGTCTGCCGAGCGTGGCGGCGTGTCGCGCCCATCGGTGAAGGCGTGGAAGAGCACCCGCTCTGGCGGCAGGCCCGAACGGTGCGCCAGCTCGACCATGGCCACGATGTGCTCGTCCACCGCGTGCACGCCGCCGGGACCGACGAGGCCCATGAGGTGAAGGCGGCTGCCGCGCCCGACGGCCGCGCGACAGGCGGCCAGCAGCGCGTCGTTGGCGAAGAAGCTGCCGTCCGCGATGGCAGCACTGATCCGCGGCAGGTCCTGGAGAACGCGAAAGCCGGCGCCGAGGTTGAGGTGCCCGACCTCGCTGTTGCCCATCTGCCCGGCGGGCAGCCCGACCGCCTCGCCCGAGGCCTCGAGGCGGGAATGCGCCCACTCGGCGAGCAGCCGGCTCCAGTTCGACATCGACGCCGAGAGCAGCGCGTTGCGGGACGCGTCCTCGTTCAGGCCGAAGCCGTCGAGGACGACCAGGAGGACGGTCACCTGACCGATGCGGCCGCGCGGACGATCGCGCCGAATGTCTCGGCGCTGAGCGACGCGCCGCCGACGAGCGCGCCGTCGATGTCCGGCTGGCCGAAGAATTCCGCCGCGTTCGCATCGGTCACGCTGCCGCCGTACTGGATCGGGATCTCGTCGGCAGCCTCGGGGTCGAGCTCGCGCAGGATCGAGCGGATCAGAGCGGCCACGGCCTGGGCGTCCGCGCCGGACGCGGCGTCGCCGGTGCCGATGGCCCACACCGGCTCGTAGGCGATGACGAGCCCAGTTCCGGCCAGGCGATCGAGACCGGCGAGGGCGGCGCGCACCTGGCGCTCGACCACGCGTTCCGTTTCGCCGGCCCGTCGCTGCTCGGCGCGCTCCCCGACCGCGGCGATCGGCCGCAGGCCGTGGG
>Ga0299907_10000838_pt1 | contig 16248 bp, 15 predicted proteins | sample RVTome_16_FD_198680 | JGI IMG/M metagenome (GOLD analysis project Ga0299907, IMG submission 198680) | Soil microbial communities from uranium-contaminated site in the Upper Colorado River Basin, Wyoming, United States - RVT152D67 (version 2) ...
GAACCGCGCCGCCGGTCGAATAGGCGAAGCGGACGAGCTCACCTCCCTTCTCGTCCTCCAGAAGCTGGACGATCGTTTCGAAGCGGCGGTCGCCCGCGCGCTGTGCAACGCGAAGCTCCTCGAGGACGGTGGTCTGCCCCCACGGTGTGGCCGCCTTGGTCGTCACGAGGTGGACGCTACTGCGGTAAAGCGCGCGCGGGCGTCGCGCTTCGTGCCGGATTCGTCACGGCTTCGTGTCGTGCCGGCATCAGGGCGCGATCGTTGTAAGGATGCGGCGTCATTGCGTTCCGCCACCGAGCGGCTCTCCCCGGTGCATCTCGGATCGACGCGGAACAGCAGGGATGGGCCGAGGCCTTCGGGGAGAGCACTGCGAGCGGAGCGCCAAGCCGGGAACGAAAGGGGAAGGCCGACATGCCGAACCGCCTCCGCTCGAGGAGGACAGCGCTCCTCGTCGCGCTCGCGCTCGCAGCCGCGATTCTCACCGCTCCGCTCTACGCGAGCGGTGACGGCCGCACCTCCTCACGCAAGCACGTCAAGGTCCAGCTCGTCGCCGCAAGCGGAGCCGAGGCCGGGGTCGTGAAGCTGACCGAGCAGGGTACGAAGGTGATCGTGCGCGCGGAGGCCGAGGGGCTGACGCCGGGCTTCCACGGCTTCCACGTCCACAGCGCCGGTGAATGCGTTCCGCCCTTCACGTCCGCCGGCGGGCACTACAACCCGACCGGAACCGGCCACGGCTCGCACGCGGGTGACATGCCCAGCCTGCTCGTCCTCGACGACGGAACGGCGGAGCTTCAGTTCGCGACGGACAACTTCACCATCGCGGAGCTCTTCGACGCCGACGGAACGGCGATCATCGTGCACGCGCTGCCCGACAACTTCGCGAACATCCCGACGCGCTACCAGTCGACCGCAGAGGGCACCTTCGGGCCCGACTCGGCGACGCTCGCAACCGGCGACGCAGGCGGCCGGGTGGCCTGCGGCATCGTCGCCGGCGGCTAACGGCTCCAGAGGCAGCGGCGGGAGGGCTAGGGTCCTCCCGCCGCCCGCTCCTACTCGCCCGGATCGCCCCAGGCCTGGGGCCCGCACTCCGGGCAGGAGAGCTCGAAGGCCTCGAGCTCCGCGAGGATGCGTCGGAACGAGATGTGCTCCGCAGCCAGCCCGACCGTGCCGAAGCGGTCCGCGACGGTCACCGACGGCCGACCCAGGCGCGCAGAGAGCGGCCCGGGCTCGCGCTCGACGACGAGGGTCCCGCCCAGCCCCTCGATCTGCGGCCGCAGGGCCTCGAGCGAACGGGCGTCGTCCAAGCACGCCACCACGAGATGACGCCGCTGCCGATACGGCCAGAGCACCGGGAGATCGCGAACGTTCTGCACGTCGACTCGAAACGCTCCGTCAGTCGAACGCTAGCGAAGGCACTGCGGCAGCCTGCGGAGTGAAGCCGCCCCGGAAGCGCGGACGGCGGGGGCGCGTGCCCCCGCCGTCCTTCGGTCGTCGATGTGCCTAGCCCCTGAAGATGTAGAGGCCGAAGTCGCGGTCGCTCGCGAGCACGTACTGCTTCCCGCGGATCTTGTGGACCTCGACTCCCCAGAAGTTGTTGCCGCCCTCGTCGATGAACGCGCCGACCTGGCGGAGACCGCCGGGGCCGTACTTGAGGACGCGGAAGCCGCCCGCGTAGTAGCTGACGTACGCGAGGTTCTTGCGCGGGTCGAGCGCCACCTCGTGGACCGAGAGGTCGCCGAAGCCCACCGCGAAGGCGGGATCCTGCGCCTCGGGGATCGTGAAGGTGTCGAACGACTCGATCGAGCCCGCCGCGCCCACCTTTCCGGGCACCTCGGTCTTGAACAGCCGCACGTAGCCCCAGCCGTCGAAGACCGCCTCGATCGTCACGGAGGCGACCGGCGAGCCGGCGGGAGGAGACGCCTGCGTACAGACGTCGGCTGAGAGCGTCTGGTTGAGGAGTTGCAGCCCGGTCGTGCGATCCACGAACACGAATGGGATGTCTCCCTCGGCCAGCATGAAGACTAGGCCGAGGCAGTCCGGCCGCACCGTGTTGAACACGATGCCGGCGTCGTACCCGGCCGCCTTGACGGTATCGAGTTTCTCTTGGAACGAGCACACGCCACGCTCGATGAGCGCGACCCCGTCGCCCGGGGGCGGCGGGCTGGTCGGGCACGCGAGCCCGACGAAAGTCGGCGTCCCGCTGATGTCCGTGTCCGGGCCGATGGGAGGCACCCCCGACCCCGAGATCGCCGTGAACTCGGTCCCGCTGTGCGGGCCGGAGAGGATCTCAGCGACGACGCGGTAGGGGTTGAAGTCCTCGTCCGTGGCGACGAGCCAGCGGTTGTCAGGCGAGAGCTCGGACTGATGGCCGTTGCCCTCGGGCGAGATCTCGTGCCCGCGCGCCAGACGCTCCTCGTCCAGCTCGCCGTAGTCCGACTCGGCGATCAGGGTGACGTTCCCCTCCGTCGGGTCGGTGACGTCGAGGAGGACGTAGCCGCCGTCCCAGTAGTTGGCGTTCATCACGTACCGCTTGCCGACGCGCTTCACGACCATGTCGTGCGAGAAGATCGACGTGAGGTTCGGCGGCGAGTCCTGCCCCACGTTGAACGGCGGCTCGAAGAGGTCGAGCGTGTCGTTGACGAGGAACGGATTCCGCGGGTCGGTGATGTCCAGGATGTCGAGGTCGGTGAACTCCTCGTCGTCGACGAGCACGGCGTACGTGCGGCCGTCGAAGGCGTTCGTCCACGCGAAGACGCTGTGCGTCTGGTTTGCCTGCGGGTCGATGCCGCCGGCCGGGTTGGTGAAGTCGCCGGCGTGCTTGACGAGCAGCTCAGGGTTCCGCGGGTCGCTGATGTCCCAGATGTTGATCCCGCCGCGGGTCGCCGGAGCCGTCGGCGCGGGGGCGCCCGGGCACGTCTCGTTCTGGTGAATGAAGAGCACGCCGTCGAAGAACTGGTTCTTCAACCGCAGCGTGTCGGAGCCTTCGCCCGCGTAGTTGAACGGCGTCGTCTCCATGAACGCGCTCGTCACCTCGAACGGATTCTTCGGATCCGACATGTCGATCACGTGGGCGCCGGCGCGCTCGCACGTCGGGTCGCGGAACGCCGTGAGGAAGGCGAAGTTGCCGTAGGCCGAGACGTCAGCGACGCGGCCGTCGTTCCCTGTGCCGGCCGGGTTCGTGACCTCGGCCTTGCCGACGAGCTTGACGCCCTGGCTCACAGGCGGCAGATGGCCCTCTGTCATCCCGTGCTGCTGTCCCCCTTGGACAACGCCCTCGCCGGGAAACATCTCCTGGCTTGCAAAGCGGTCAGGACGACCGGCCGCCGGAGCGGCCAGCACGAATGCCGCGAGCATGCCGAGGAGAAGGAATCGGTGCCTGCTCTTCATAACTCCTCCCAGGGTGGTGGTGAGGGCGTTTATACCGCGCTGCAGGAGAAAAGGGAATACCCGGGCGCGTTACGAGAGGTCGGTCTGGCTGGAGCTGGGCACGCTCGATCAGCTCGACGCGATACCGGTCTGGAAACTGTACAACCGGGAACCGATTGAAGATCAGCAGCCGCACCGCCTCGGGCAGCACCGCGGTCAGGCGGCCGGTGTACCGGACCTCGCAGCGGGCGACGAGCAGGCGCATCCCGGCCACCCGGTTGCCCTTTCCGGACACGTATGCAATACTGAACTCAATGGTTCAGTATTCACGGGTCGACCGCACGTTCTCCGCGCTCGCCGACCCGACCCGCCGGGCCGTCCTCGAACGGCTCGGCGCCGGCAGCGCATCGATCAGCGAGCTCGCCGAGCCATTCGGCATGTCGCTGACGGGGATGAAGAAGCACATCCGGTTGCTCGAGGAGGCGGAGCTCGTGACGACGGAGAAGGTCGGCCGCGTCCGCATGTGCATGCTCGCGCCATACGCCTTCGAGGGCATCAGCACGTGGCTGCAGCGGCTCGATCGCTTCGCGCAGGTAGTCCAACGTACGAAAGGAGATCGATGAACCCCACCACTGTCACCACCCCGAACGAGCTCGAGATCCGCGTCGAGCGGATCTTCGACGCACCGCGCGCGCACGTCTTCTCCGTCTGGACGGACCCGCAACTGATCCCCGAATGGTGGGGCGACGGCACAGTCGTCGAGGAGATGAACGTCCGTCCAGGGGGCACGTACCGCTTCCGCACCGCCTTCGGTGTCGTCGAGGGCGAATACCGCGAGGTCGAGGCGCCCGAGCGGCTCGTGCAGACGTTCCAGAACCACCTGCAGACGCTCGAGTTCGAGGATCTCGGCGACCGGACGAAGCTGACGCAGACGATGCACTTCGCCACGAGCGAGGAGCGCGACACGACGATGCAGTACGGCGTCGAGGAAGGAGCGAAGGGCGGCTTCGCGCGCGTGGACGCGCTGCTGCAGCGGCTACCGCTCGACGCGTGAGCCGCCGACGATGGCATCCGTGCCGTCGTCGAACCGCACCCACGCCTTGCCTTGCCGTCGTGGTCGGGCGTTCACCCGCGCTCGATCAGCTCAACCCGGTGGCCGTCTAGAAAGTGCACGGGCGAGAAGTGACTACCCGCGCTCGATGAGCTCGACGCGGTAGGAGTCTCGGCGTCCGGCATCAGGGTAAGCGCCGCGTAGCCGCAGGCGCTGTCGAGGGCGGTGACGACGACCCCGGCGTGGAGGAAGCCGTCCTGCTGGGATAGGCGCGGCTCGATCGGCAGCGCGATGGCGACGCGACCAGCGGCGACCTCGGCAAGCTCAGCGCCGAGCGTCGCCATCGCCCCCTGGCGGGCGAAGCTCGCCTGGACGCGCGCGACAATCGCGGCGTCCAGCGGCGCGGATGCCGAGCTCACCGCACGGCGGGAGCTGATTCACCCGCGCTCAATGAGTTCAACCCTGTAGCCGTCGGGATCGCGGACGAACGTCAGCCGCGAGCCGCCGTCGCGGACGGTGTACGGCGCGCGCTCGGGCTCGATGCCCTGCTCGGCGAGCCGGGCGAGCGTGGTGTCGAGATCGTCCACGGTCAGCGCGACGTGGCCATAGCCCGTACCGAGCTCGTAGGAGTCGACGCCGAAGTTGTGCGTCAGCTCGAGCCGGTCGCCGTCACCCGGAAGACCCATGAAGATGTTGATCGCCTCGTCCCGGATGGGCAGCTCCCGCCGCTTCTCGAAGCCGAGCGCCTCGTAGAACGCCACGGAACGCTCCGGGTCGGTGATGCGGTAGCAGGTGTGGATCAGCTCCACGGGCCCGAGCCTAGCGAAAGGCACCCACCCTCTCCGGGGGATGGCGCGGGCTGGTTCGGCCGTCGATGCCAGCAGGGGCATGCGCTTTCTGCTCGCAAGCGCGTTCGTCGCCCTGATCGGGCTCACCGCCTACGTGGGCGGAGGCGAGCTCGGCGTCTGGGATCCTCCGCCGGAGGGGCTCGCGGCGCCGGCGGACGCGGACTACACCGCCGAGACGCCGCCGTCCGAAGGTCTCAGGTCGCGCAGGCCGCAGGAAGATCTGAACGAGCGGGACATGGCGTCCGCCAGGGCCGCGGTCATGCTCGCGCCGAAGCTCCAGCCGCCGTGGCGCGAGGTCGACCCGACGCCGGATCGAGGCTCCCAGTGCAAGACCTTCAGGCCCGACCTCTCCGCGTTCACCCTCACCGGGAAGGCGCGCTCGGCGATGAAGACGGGGACCGGATCACGGATCGAGTTCTCCGTCAAGATCTACGCCAACGCGGGTCAGGCAAGCGAGGTGTTCCGGCTCACCACCGGGCCTCGCGAGCTTCGCTGCCTTCGCGACGGCGTCGCCGACGGCCTCCGGGACGTGGGCTTGACGCCGCACGTCGTCGCCGCCGACCTCCTGCACGAGCCACCGGTCGCTTCCGAGACCGCGATCTACGCCCTCTACTACGTGCTCGAGCATCCCGACACGGACGTCCGCCAGCCGTACCCCGTCGAGGTCTTCGTCTTCCGGGTGGGTCGCGCGGTGGGCGCCGCGTTCTTCACGTTCGTCGCCGACAAGGCCGACGAGCTCCACCAGGCGCGCCTCGTGGCGGCCCGCCTGCGCGGTGTCTAGGTCAGCGCTCTTCCGCCGCGTTCCTCCAGGTCCTCGCGGACGATCCCGTAGTTGATCCCGTCGACCCACTGGCCGTGACGCCAGTAGGCCTTGCGCCTCACGCCCTCCCGGACAAACCCGGCGCGCTCGACGTGCCGCAGCGCGCGCTCGTTGAACCCATAGACCTCGAGCTGGAGTCGGTGGTAGTCGAGCTCGAAGACGAGGTGGCGCACGAGCAGGCGCGCCGCCGCGGTTGCGAGGCCGCGGCCCCGGAACCGGGGCTCGAGCATGATCGCGTGCAGGTAGGCGATGCGGCTCCGGCGGTTCGCGACGTCGAAGGCCATGACGCCGGCTCGCTCGCCGTCGGCCTCGATGACGAACCGCCCGTGAAGGGCGGGCTCGTCGTCGGAGAGGCGGATCGCCGCGAGAAGCTCCTCCTCGTCCCGCGCGGAGACCGCAGCCAGGAACGGCTCGACCTCCTCGTGCCCGGCCAGGCCCGCCCAGAAGGGCACGTCGTCGGGCCCGGCGCGCCGGATGTCGAAGCCCTCGCCGACGAGGACGACGGTCACGGCCGGGGCGTCGCCGGAGCGGCCTCGCGCGCCCGGCGCCGCCGCAGCAGCCCGCGTCCGACCCCGGACCCGAGCGCGACGCCGGCGAGGATGAGCACGAGCCCGAGCGCGGCATTCAGCGTTATCTCCTCGTCGAGGATGAGCACGCCGTAGACGAGCGCCGTCGGCGGGAGCAGGTACGTGACGAGCGACGAACGCGCCGCCCCGTACAGGTTGAGCATCCGGTAGAAGAAGAGCAGCGCGACGGCGGTGGCCAGGACGCCGAGGGCGACGATCGACCCGGTCGCCTCCCAGCTCGGCAGCTCGTCCGGGAGCTGGAGGAGCGCGAACGGCAGCAGGATGACGGCTCCCGTCAGCGACGAGACGGTCGCCGTGACGAGCGGCGACGTTTGGGAGTAGTTGTGCTGGACGAAGTGGTTCGCCCCCGCGTAGGAGAGCGACGCCGCGACGACGGCGAGCGTCCCCGCGATCGCCAGCCAGCCGCCCTCCGGATGGAGCCCCGCGAGGACGCCGACGCCGACGAGCCCGACGAGGATGCCTCCCAGGCGGAGCCCACGCACGCGCTCGCTCGGGTTGAAGCGGAGCGCGAGGAGGACGACGAAGATCGGGACGGAGGCGTTGGCGATCGCCGCGATGCCCGAGTCGATGTGCTTCTCTCCCCAGGCGATCAGCGTGAAGGGCAGAGCCGCGTTCAGGAGGCCGACCGCGAACGCGCCCCAGCCCGTCGCACGAACCTGCCCGACCGATTCCCGCCGCCCGAGGCGCCACACGATCAGCGGCACCAGCACCGCGCTCGCGAGCACGAGGCGGAAGAACATCAGCGCGGTCGGCTCGACCTCGTCGACGGCGACCTTGATGAAGAGGTAGGACGCGCCCCAGATCGCGGCGACGATCGCGAGCAGGGGCACGTAACCGCGAAGCACGCCGAGAGGCTACCTAGCGCCCGCGCCGGTCCCTCGCGGTCCTGCGCGGGCGCTAGAGTGGAACTCTCCTTGAGCTCCGTGGCGGAACAGCCGCTCCACCGCGCGCTCGGCCTCACGGACGGGGAATTCGACCGTATCCGGGGCCTCCTCGGGCGCGGTCCGAACGATTTCGAGCTGGGCGTCTTCTCGCTCCTCTGGTCGGAGCACTGCGGCTACAAGCACTCGGCCCTCCTCCTGCGGCGCTTCCCCACCGAGGGCCCGGCCGTTCTCCAGGGCCCGGGCGAGAATGCGGGCGTCATCGACCTCGGCGGCGGCGAGGCGTGCGCGTTCAAGGTGGAGAGCCACAACCACCCCTCGGCGGTGGAGCCGTTCCAGGGCGCCGCGACCGGGGTCGGCGGAATCCTGCGCGACATCGTCGCCATGGGCGCGCGGCCGGTGGCGCTCCTCGACGGGCTCCGCTTCGGACAGCCGGGATTCGCCTTCGACCGCGCCGTCGGCGGCATCGGCCACTACGGCAACTGCGTCGGCGTCCCGACGGTCGGGGGCGAGGCCGTCTTCGAGGAAGCCTACGCGTCCAACCCGCTCGTCAACGCGATGTGCGTCGGCCTCCTCCCCGCCGAGCGCCTGACCCGCGCGCAGGCGACGGGTGTCGGGAACCTCGTCGTCCTCTACGGCGCGACCACGGGCCGCGACGGCATCGGAGGCGCGAGCGTGCTCGCGAGCCAGGAGCTCTCCGACGAGGACGAGGACAAGCGCCCGACCGTCCAGATCGGCGATCCCTTCACCGGCAAGAAGCTCATCGAGGCGAGCCTGGAGCTGGTGGAGCGCGGGCTCGTCGAGTCGCTCCAGGACTGCGGGGCGGCAGGGCTCGCTTCGTCGCTCGCCGAGATGGCGGGCCGCGGCGGCGCCGGCATCGACGTCCACCTCGATCGCGTCCCGCTCCGCGAGCCCGACCTCGACCCGGTGGAGATCGTCGTCTCCGAGAGCCAGGAGCGCATGGTCGCGGTCGTGACGCCCGAGCGCCTCCCGGACGTCGAGGCGGTCTGCGCCCGCTGGGAGCTGCACTGCGCGGAGATCGGCGTCGTCACGGAGTCCGGGCTCCTGCGGGCCTTCCACGACGAGGAGGAGGTCGGCGCCGTCCCGGTCGTCCATCTGACCGAGGAGGCGCCACGGTACCGAGTCCGGCCGGCCGCGCGTCTCCTCGCCGAGCCGATCGACCACCCGCCGATCCGCGCGGAGCCCGAGGAGCTCGTCGCGCTGCTCGGCTCGCCGAACGTCCGCAGCCGGCGCCCCGTGTTCGAGCGCTACGACCACCTCGTCGGCTCCCGCACGGTTCGGCGGCCGGGGCTCGACGCCGCCGTCCTGCGCCTGCGGCCCTCGCTCCGGGGGATCGCGGTCTCGCTCGACGGGCCGGGAAGCGCCGCGCGGCTCGACCCGCGCGCCGCCGGCGCCCGCGCCGTCTTCGAGGCGGCGAGAAACGTCGCCTGCGCGGGTGGCAAGCCGCTGGCGGTCACCGACTGCCTCAACTTCGGGAGCCCCGAGAAGCCGGAGGTCGCCTGGGAGCTCGCCGAGGCGATCGAGGGGATGGCGCGCGCGTGCGAGGTGCTCGGCGTGCCGGTCGTCTCCGGCAACGTCTCGCTCTACAACGAGACGGACGGGCGCGCGATCCCGCCGACACCGGTCGTCGGCTGCGTCGGCCTCGTGGGCGACGTGCGGACGGTGCCCGGCCTGTGGCACGAGGGCGACGTCGTCCTCGTCGCGGGAGGCGACGGCGTCTCGCTCGACGGCTCCGAGTACCAGGCGCGCTTCCTGGGCGGGCCCGCGGGCCGGCCGCCTCCGCCCGACTACGCAGCCGAGGCCGCGCTCGTCCACTTCCTGTGGCGTGCCGCGCCCGGCCTCTCCGCCGCCCACGACGTCTCCGACGGCGGCCTGGCCGTCGCGCTCGCCGAGCTAGCCCTCCACGCGGGCCTGGGCGCCGAGCTCGACCTGCCGGCCGACGCCGGCGAGTGGTTCGGCGAGGGAGCGGGCCGCGCGGTCGTCGCCTGCGCGCCGGAGCGGGCCGAGGCGCTCGAGGGCGTGGCGCTGCGGCGGATCGGCGTCGTCGGCGGCGGGGGCCTGCTCGGCGTTCCGCTCGACGAGCTGCGCGCCGCGCACGAGGGTCCCGCCTAAGTGCCCCTTCCGGCAATAGTCAGAGCACTTCTGGCGGCGCACGGAACCGCCATGCGGCGTCCTCAGTCGCGCCAATACGCTCGCGTATTGCCGCTCCCTGCGTCCTTGCCTGGCGGCCCCGTGCACTCGCCAGAAACGCGAGACCATCACCGGAAGGGGCACTAATGTGCGGCATCTTCGGCATCCACGCGCCGGAGCGCGACGTCGCCCGCCTCTCCTACTTCGGGCTCTTCGCACTCCAGCACCGCGGCCAGGAGTCGGCGGGCATCGCCGTCTCCGACGCCGGCCGCCTCACCGCCCTGCGCGACATGGGCCTCGTGACCCAGGCCTTCTCCGAGCAGAAGCTGCGGGGACTGCGCGGACAGACGGCGATCGGGCACTGCCGCTACTCGACCACGGGCTCGACGCACTGGGCCAACGCCCAGCCGATGGTGCAGCACGGGCCGGCGCGCACGGTCGCGCTCGCGCACAACGGCAACCTCACGAATACCGGCGAGCTCCGCGCCGAGCTTCTGAGCGAGGGCGCGCGCCTCTCCTCCACGTCGGACACGGAGGTGATCGCCGCCCTGATCGCGCGCGACACGCGGCCGCTCGAGGAGGCGGTCGCCGCCACCATGGCGCGCATCGAGGGAGCGTTCTCCGCCGTGCTTCTCTCCGAAGGGAAGCTCGTCGGCTTCCGCGACCCGGACGGAATCCGGCCGCTCGCGCTCGGCCGGCTGGACGGAGACTTCCTGCTCGCCTCCGAGACGTGCGCGTTCGACCTGATCGGCGCCGAGCCGGTGCGGGAGCTCCGGCCGGGCGAGCTCGTCGTCGCCGACGCAAACGGCGTGCGCACCGAGCAGGCGGTGGAGCCGCGTGGCCGCGGTGCGCTCTGCATCTTCGAGTTCATCTACTTCGCGCGCCCGGACTCGACCCTGCGCGGCGTCGAGCTGCACGGGGCGCGTGTTCGCATGGGCGAGAGGCTCGCCGCCGAGGCGCCGGTCGAGGCGGACCTCGTCATGGCGATTCCGGACTCCGGAACGCCGGCCGCGATCGGCTTTGCGCGCGCGAGCGGGGTTCCGTTCGGAGAGGGGCTGATCAAGAACCGCTACGTGGGGCGCACGTTCATCCAGCCCGACCAGGGCCTGCGCGAGCGCGGCGTGCGCATGAAGTTCAATCCTCTCGGTGACGTGCTCGGGAAGCGCGTGGTCGTCGTGGACGACTCGATCGTGCGCGGCTCGACGACGCGCCAGATCGTGGCGATGCTCTTCGAGTCGGGCGCCGAGGAGGTGCACGTCCGCATCTCGTCGCCGCCGATCGTCTCGCCTTGCTTTTACGGGATCGACATGGCCGGGGAAGACGAGCTGATCGCGGCGGCGCGCTCCGTCGAGGAGGTGCGAGACGAGATCGGGGCGACCTCGCTCGCCTACCTCTCGCTCGAAGGGCTCCAGGAGGCGACGCGCCGGCCGGCCGACTCCTTCTGCCGCGCCTGCCTGACCCGCGACTACCCGACGCGGATCCCGGAAGACCTGCGGCTCGCGAAGCTCCGCTTCGAGCACACGCCCGCGTAGCGTCGGGCCGGCTCGGCGTCTTCACGCAAGCCCGAGTAGGATCACCCCGCCGTTTTCATCAACCCTGGGGGGTGGTCGTTCGATGCGGAGATTCTCTGTGCTGCTGGCGAGCCTGCTCGTCGCGGTCGGCATGTTGGCCACGACGGCGTCGGCGCAGCACCCAGAACCCGGCCCGGTAGACCCGGCTCCTGACATCGCCTGGGACGCCGAGGACATCAGGGTCAACGGGTTCAGCCTGAGGTCGAGCCCGGCGACGCAGTCCGACCTGGCGTTCAAGGGCGGGCTCGCGCTGGCCGGTAACTACAACGGGCTGCGGATCTTCGACATCTCGAAGCCGAAGAGCCCGAGGCTCGTCAAGGACCTCTGGTGTCCGGGCCCGCAGAACGACGTGTCCATCTGGCGCGACGCCGTCGTCATGTCCGTGGACACCGTTCTGACCGGGCCCGAGTGTGCTGCGGGGGCGCTCAACGCCGCGACTCCGATCACGCTCGAGACCGGCTGGGAGGGCCTCCGTGTCTTCAGCCTGAAGGAGATCCTGCGCACGCCGGCCGACGCCGACGGCTTCACGCGGGTGCAGCCGGTCGCGGACATCTACATCAAGTGCGGCTCGCACACGCACACCGGGATCCCGCACCAGGGGCACGTGGACATCTACGTCGCCTCGTACCCGCTGCGGTCGGGGCCGGACTGCGGTCCGCGCGACGACCCCACGGACACGCACAACCCGCTGCACGAGATCCTCTCGATCGCGCAGATCGATCTCAACAAGCCGGAGCGCTCGAAGCTCCTCAAAGAGGTCCCGATCGACGTCCCGACGTTCAACGAGGATCCGCAGTTCCTGCCGCCGCCGGCGTTCAACGCGATGCGCGGCTGCCACGACATCCAGGTGCACCTCGGCCTCGACCAGGCCGCGGCGGCGTGCTCGAGCGTCGGCCAGCTCTGGGACATCTCCGACCCGCACAACCCAGGCACGATGGACCCGCTCTGGGAGGTCGACGAGCCGGAGATCCAGTTCTACCACTCGGCCCTCTTCAGCGAGGACACGAACACCGTGATCTTCGGTGACGAGGTCGTCGCGGGCCACTGCTTCGACGGCACCGGGAGCGGCCAGCTCTGGTTCCACGACCGGGACGACGGGACTCTGCGGAGCTCGTTCAACATCCCGCGCGACCAGGGCGGCGCCTACTGCTCGGCGCACATGTTCAACAACCTGCCGACGAAGAAGAAGGACGCCCTCGTCTCCTCGTGGTACGGCGGCGGCGTGACCGTCGTCGACTTCACCGACGTGGAGGATCCGGAGGAGATCGCCTACTTCGATCCCGAGGGCGGCAGCATCTGGTCGGCGTACTGGTACAAGGACAACATCTACGCGAGCGACATCCCGCACGGCACGTGGTTTCTCGACATGGTCGAGAACTTCGTCTCGAAGCAGCGGACGCGTGGTGCGGAGATGAATCCGCAGACGCAGTTCTAGCCGCTTTCGGAGCTCGCACGACTCACGACCCCCGGGCCGCTCGCCGGCCCGGGGGTCGTTTTCTTCGTCCGCATCGAGTGGGCGGTGTGGGCCGTGTCCCTCGGAGACCGGTCAGGTGCCTGGCACCGGACGTGGCCTCGTCAGGCAGTCCCGCGATCGCGGGCAGGGGCGGTGAGGTAGGCGAGCGCGACGAGCGCGGCGGCGGCGAGGGGGACGAGCCCGACCGCGCCGAAGCCCAGTGTCTCCGCCACCCCGCCCGCCGCGACCGGCGCGGCGAGGTAGCCGAGCGCCCAGAGCTGTGACCAGACGACCATCGCCGTGACGATGCGCTCCGGCCCGACGCTCTCGAGCAGGATGCCGAGCGCACCCGCCTCGCCGGCGCCCACTCCGACGCCCGTCAGCGCGACGGCGACCACCCAGAGCGGCACGCTCGCGACCGCTCCGGCAAGCGCCACGCCGCCAAGAATGGCGAGCCCGCCGGCGACGAGGGCGGGCCGCGGCGCCGTCCGTCCGGCCAGCGTCGCGGCGGCACCGGCCAACACGGCGCCGGCCACGTAGAGCGCGGCGATGGCCGCCTGCGACAGCTCCGTGGAGAAGTGCAGCGGGAGCGGGCCCTCGAGCGAGCCGAGACCGACGGCTACGAGCCCGATGCCGGCCGACGCGAGCCAGAAGCCGGGAGCGCGCAGCGCCGTGCGATCGGAGCCGAACCGCGCGGGCGTGCGCGGGGCGCCCAGCGCGGCGACGGCCACCGCGCCGGCGAGGACGAGGCCGAGATGGAGCAGGAACGGGCCGCGGATGCCGCCGAGCGCTCCCAGCGACGGCCCGAGGATGCTGCCGACCGAGTACGCGGCAAGGATCCCGGTCAAGCGCCGGTACTCCTCACCCGGGAAGCGCTCGAGGACGGCGAAGGTGATCCCGATCCAGAGCCCTCCGGCCCCGACGCCCTGCAGCAGCCGGGCCGGGAAGTAGACCGCGAGGCCGTCGCCAAGGATGAAGCCCAGGTCGCCGACGACCATGCACGCGAGCGCGGCCGCGAGGACGAGCGACGCATGATGCCGCTCGATTCCGCGCCCGGCGAGCGGGTAGCCCGCGAGCTGTCCGACGGCGAACATCGTTACGAGCGCGCCGACGAGGGCCGGGCCCGCTCCCGTCTCGTCCGCGATCGCGGGCACGACCGGGGCGATGATGCTGTAGCCCGCCGCGTCGAGCGCGGCGAGCCCGAGCAGCGCAGCGTACGCCGAGCGCGGCCCGAGCACCACGGTGCTACCGGCTAATCGAGGCCGCCGACGTCGAGCACGACCGTCTTCAGGTCGGTCATGTCGAGCATCGTGTAGCGCCCGCCGATGCGGCCCCAGCCGGTGCGCGTGCCGGCTGCCCCGCCGAACGGCTCGTGGGCCTCCCAGTAGTCGGTCGAGTCGTTGACGACGACGTTGCCGACGCGCAGGTTGTCGAGGTAGCGGAACGCGCGCCTCAGGCTGCGGGTATAGACCGCGGCCTGGAGCCCGAGATGCGAGTCGTTCGCCACGGCGAGGGCCTCGTCGTCGTCCGCCACCGTGATGAGCGGGACGATCGGCCCGAACGTCTCGTCGCGGTTGATGAGCGTGTCGATGCCGACGCCGTCCACGACGGTCGGCCGGTAGTAGAGCCGGGTCGGGTGCCCGTTGTCGCGCGAGCCGCCGAGCACGATCTCCGCTCCCTTGTCGACCGCGTCCTCGAGGTGAGCGTCCATCTTCTGCGCCGTCGGCTCGTTGTTCATCGGCCCGACGAGCGTATCGTCGTCGAACGGGTCGCCGAGCTTCCAGGCCTCCGCCTCCTTGACGACCGCCGCCAGGAAGTCGTCGTGGACGCGCCGGTCGACGAGCACGCGCTCCGTCGCGCAGCAGACCTGGCCGGCGCAGAAGAAGCCGCCGTAGACGGCGCCCTTCGCCGCCGCCTCGAGGTCGGCGTCCGCGCAGACCACCACCGGCCCGTTGCCGCTCGCCTCGATGAGCGTGCGCTTGAGCCCTGCGGTCTGGACGATCTTCTCCGCGGTCGTGTGCGAGCCGACGAAGCCGACGCAATCCACGTTCTCGTCGCGGATCAGGCGCGCGCCGACCGCCCCGTCGCCGTAGATCACGTTCACGACGCCCTCCGGCAGCCCGGCGTCGGCCATGATCTGCATGAAGTTCGCCATCGCGATCGGCGTCCACTCCGAGGGCTTGACGACGATCGTGTTCCCGGCGGCGATCCCCGGCGCAATCAGCTCCACGGGGATGAGCGTGGGGAAGTTCCACGGCGTGATCGCCGCGTACACGCCGTTCGGCTTGCGGAACGTGAGGATGCGCTTGTTCACGTCCTGCGACGGGATGACGGCTGTCTCCATGCGCTTCACGTCCTCGGCCGCGAGGCGGAAGTTCTCCGCCGTCTCCTCGATGTCCGGGATCGCCTCGGCCGTGTACGGCTTCCCCTGCTCGAGCGAGAGCTCGCGCGCGAAGGGCTCCTTCCGCTCCTCGATCAGGTCGGCGATCCTGTGGCAGAACTCGGCGCGCTCCCAGGCGGAGAGCGCCGCCCAGCGCGGCTGCGCATCGCGCGCGGCCCGCGCGGCGCGGGCGACGTCCTCCTCGCTCGCGTTCGGCGCATCGGCCAGCTTCTCGCCCGTCACCGGCGAGACGATCTCGCGCGCCTCCTCGCCGCCCGCGTCGACCCAGTCGCCCCCGACGAAGTTCTGCAGCGTCCTTACCGTCGTCGCCATCGCCCGCCTCCCGTCACATTCGCTCCCACGCTTCGTCCAGCACCTGGCGCAGGACGCCCACCATCTCGTCGAACTCCTCCGGGCCGGCGACGAGCGGCGGCGCGAACTGCGCGCACGTCTCGCCGCGGTCGTCGAAGCGCATGTAGACGCCGAGCTCGCGCGCCCGCGGGGTCAGGAACCCCTTGATGAGGTCGTCGCGCTCCGCCGGCGTGAAGGTCTCCTTCGTCTCCTTGTCCTTCACGAGCTCGAGCGAGTAGAAGTAGCCGTCGCCGCGTACGTCGCCGACCATCGGTTGCTCGGCCAGAAGGACATCGCACCGCGCGCGCAGCTCCGGCCCGAGCCGCTGCGAGCGGCCCACGAGGTCCTCCCGCTCGAAGATCGAGAGGTTGGCGAGCGCGATCGCGCAGGAGAGCGGGTGCCCGCCGAACGTGATCCCGTGCGTGAAGGCGGTCTTCGACTCCGAGAAGAACGGCTCGATGACCTGCGGCGCCGCGACGACGGCGCCCAGGGGCGCGTAGGCCGAGGTGATGCCCTTGGCCAGCGTCATCAGGTCCGGCTCGATCCCGTAGCGGGTGCTGCCGAACCAGTCGCCCACGCGGCCGAAGCCGCAGATGACCTCGTCCGCGACGAGGAGCAGGCCGTGCGCGTCGCAGATCTCCCGCACGCGCTCGAAGTAGCCCGGCGGCGGCGTGATCGAGCCGGCCGAGTTCTGCACCGGCTCGAGGATGACCGCGGCAACCGTCTCCGGCCCCTCGTTCTCGACGATGGCGTCGATCTCGTCGGCGCAGCGGAGCGTGCACCCGGGCT
>Ga0299907_10000839_pt1 | contig 16247 bp, 14 predicted proteins | sample RVTome_16_FD_198680 | JGI IMG/M metagenome (GOLD analysis project Ga0299907, IMG submission 198680) | Soil microbial communities from uranium-contaminated site in the Upper Colorado River Basin, Wyoming, United States - RVT152D67 (version 2) ...
GCCAGCTGCTCGACCTCTACGTGTGCCTGCGCCCCGTGCGCTACTTCAACGGCGTGCCGTCACCGGTGAAGGAGCCGGAGAAGGTCGACATGGTGATCTTCCGCGAGAACACCGAGGACATCTACGCGGGCCTCGAAGTCGAAGCAGGCACGGAAGAGGCCAGGCGCCTGCGCGAGATGCTCGCCGAGCTCGGCGGCAAGTGGGCGAACATCCGCCCCGACTCGGGCATCGGCATCAAGCCCATCTCGGAGACGGGTTCGAAGCGACTCGTCCGCGCCGCGCTCAACTACGCGGTCAAGTACGACCGCAAGAGCGTCACGCTGGTGCACAAGGGCAACATCATGAAGTTCACCGAAGGTGCGTTCATGAACTGGGGCTACGAGCTCGTGCGCGAAGAGTTCAGCGACGTCGCCGTCGGTTGGGACGACTGCGGCGGCAAGCCCGGCGGCAAGATCCTCGTGAAGGACAACATCGCGGACATCACGTTGCAGCAGGTGCTCACGCGGCCGGAGGACTTCGACGTGATCGCGACGATGAACCTCAACGGCGACTACCTGTCGGACGCGCTCGCCGCGCAAGTCGGCGGCATCGGCATCGCGCCCGGCGGCAACATCAACTACGAGACAGGCCACGGCGTGTTCGAGGCGACGCACGGCACCGCGCCGAAGTACGCGGGGCAGGACAAGGTGAACCCGTCGTCGGTGATCCTCTCCGGCGTGATGATGTTCGAGCACCTCGGCTGGTCGAGCGTCGCCAACGACATCGTGAAGGCGATGGAGGCGACGATCGCCGACAAGGTCGTCACCTACGACTTCGCCCGGCTCATGGACGGCGCCAGCGAGGTGAAGTGCTCGGCCTTCGCCCAGGCCATCGTCGAACGCCTGTAAACGCCGGCGGCTACGCTCGCCGCTGTCCGATTTGCACCATTCCCCCCTGGAGGGCAACCCATGAGACATCGGCGTCTCGCATGCCTGGCGGCCGGTGCCGCCGCCACCATCGCCTTGGTCGCGCCCGCGACGCCCGCCCACGCCGTCACCATCGGCGAGGGCGCTGTCACCGGCTCGATCGACCCTTGTGTCGGCGGGCAGACCAACATCAGCTTTGACTCGCTCGCCTTCGCCTGGGGCGACCAGATCGGCCCGCTGCACGCCAGCGGCCCTTCGAACTGCGGGGGCTGGTCCGTCCTCGCGGAGAGCGGCTACGACCTCGCCATCGACGTCAACGGCCCCGGCCTCGACTGTCCTGACCTCGGCGGCGCATGGACGCAGGTCGGTCCCGAGCTGCGGCTCATCATCGGCGGCCCGTGCACGTTCACCGGCGGCGCCGCACCGCGGAACCTCCAGTTCATCGTCGAGGCCGCGTACGCATCCGGGCTGTTCGTCGGCAGCGCGACGGCAACCTAGCCAACAGGAAGTCATCCGCACCCCACGGGAGTACCGTTCACTCCCATGGGTGCGGTCCTCGCGCAGCGCGGGCATGACCGCCGGAGTCCGGCGGCCCACGCCCGGCTACGTCCCGTCGAGCGCAAGCTGCACATCGGCCCGGCGTCGACGATGAGCGCGGACGACGTGCTCTCGCTGCAACGCACTGCCGGCAACCAGGCCGTGCAACGCATGGTGGGCGGCGGCTTCCTGCGCATGGGGAGCAAGGGGCCCGGCGTCGTGCAGCTGCAGGAGGCGCTCATCGGAGCGGGCGCGTCGCTCAGCGCCGACGGGTCGTTCGGCCCGAAGACCAAGCAGGCGGTCGTCGCCTACCAGCAGTCGGCCGGTCTCGGTGCCGACGGCGTCGTGGGCCCGAAGACGTGGAGCGCGCTGCAGGCCGGCACGGTCAAGCTCGGCGCGGCCGGCGGCGGTGGGAAGGCAGCCGGGGTCGACCCGCAGATGGCGACGCTGGCCGGGCTGCTCGCGTCGATCAACGATCTCGTGCGCAAGCGGGCGGCCGGCGGCGAAGGCGGTGGCCCGGCCGAGCTGGCCGTCGAGCCGACCGCCCGCGAGGGCTGGTTCGACGACGCCGCAGACTGGGTGGAGGAGAAGGCGGACGCGGCAGCGGGCGCCGTGGCGGACGCGGCGTCGTCCGTGAGCGACTGGGTCGAGGAGAAGGTCGAGGCCGCCACCGACTGGGTGGAGGACAAGGCGGACGCGGCTGCCGACTGGGCGGAGGACAAGGCGAACGCGGCCGCCGGTGCCGCGTCGGGCGCGGCCAGCGCGGTCGCCGGCGCCGCGGGGGCGGCCGCGTCGGCCGTGGGCGAGTCCGTCGGCAACCTCATCGGCGGGCCGGTGAAGGCCCTGGCCGATGCGGTCGGCGAGCTGGCCGAGCAGGCGACGCCGCTCGTCAAGGAGCTGGTCGCCGAGCTGCAGCAGGTGATCGCCGCAGGCGGCGCGACCACCGGCCTCCCCGTCGGCGGGCTGGTCGACAAGGCGAAGGCCGCGCTCGCCGAGCTGTCGGGCGGCGACGGCGAGGAGCTGAGCGGCGGGGCCGGCGGCGCGTCGCTCGACTTCAAGAAGAGCGCGGGGACCACCGCCGAGTTCACCTTCGACGACGAGACGTTCGGCGAGCTGCGCAAGACGCTGACAGCCCGCACCACCGAGATCGGCCGCGCCCTCCCGTCCGTCGGAGCGATCCTGTTCAACGGCAAGGACGGCACCAAGCTCCCCGGCGACGAGGTGGTGAAGTCGGCCAAGGTGTCGATCACCGAGAACATCACGCTGCCGGTGTGGTCGAAGGAGAACGGCCCCAAGGTGCAGGACGTGCAGCGCCAGGAGTGGCAGCGCTACCGCGGCGCCGTCGCCGCCCACGAGGACCTGCACGCGGCCGACGACCAAGGCATCTACAGCAAGGCCGTCGCCGGCTTGATCGGCAAGACGGTCACCGACGCGTTCGCCGACATCGACACCGCAACAGACGCCGGCAACAAGCAGGGCCCAGTACGCGACACTGCCAACCCCGCGCCCAGCCTCAACCCCGCGGGAGTCGAGAAGGTCTGAGTTACGACGTGCGTCACGACGGCGACTGGAGGGCGCTCGAAGAGCGTGTTGCGAGGTATCTCGCCGCCAACGGCTATCGCGTCCAGCGGAACGTGAAGGTCGTCGGCCGGATGGGCGCGCCGCACGAGATCGACGTCCTCGGCGAGCGGTCGGACGGCGTTACGACGTACAGCGTGCTCGTCGAGTGCAAGTGGTGGCAGTCGCGGATCGAGAAGGACGTCGTCGCCAAGCTCGGCATGATCCTGCTGGACGTGGGCGCCAACAAGGGGATCATCGTGTCGAAGGAAGGGTCCCGCTCGGGTGCCGTCGCCGCGGCGCGGGATGCCGGCATCGAGCTCTGGGGGCCGCACGAGATTCGCGAGCGCCTTGGCGCGGAGGCCTTGGCCGGTGGACCCGTGGCCGCTTCTGAAATCGGCGAAGCCTTGGCGCCCCGCATCACCGAGGAGCGAGGGCGGCGCACGATCGAGAAGGCGGCGCGCGGCGTGTTCGGCATCGGCGGTTCCGAGCTGGCCGCCGCCACGCTCGCATGGCTGCCCGTACACGAGCTACAGGTCGCGATCACGCGCACGTCCGGCCTCCGGCAACGGCCGAGTGTCACCCGCATCTGGCCCTTCTACGAGTCGCTCTCCGGCAGGTTGGTGCAGAACGCTGACCGGCCGCTCGACACCACCGAGCAGTCGCTCGCGCCCGTCGTCGTGCGCGAGCTGTGGCGGCCGGCGAAGACGACGGCTGCTCTTCGCAAGGCGACCGACGCCTGGAAGCGGGCAACTGGCGACACGGCACGGGCCAGGCGTGCCGCGGACCTGGGCGCGCTCGGCGTGGCCACGCCGCTCGTCGACCTGGAGGTCGAGAAGACGCGCGAGCTGTACTTTCCCTTCTACGTCGGTGTGCTCATGCGACGTGACGCGCAGCAGCTCATCGGCGTCTCCGCCATCATCGGTAACAGGATTCCTGTGATGGACCTCGCACTCAGCGCGAGCGCGCAGCACGTCCTGTCGGCGATCACACCTTCGGAGGACCGACTCGGTCCATCACAACCGCCAGCCGAGCGATTCGCGCACGATCAACTCGAACACGAAGACGCCGCCGAGCCGGGGGTGTGCTCATGCGGCGGCACACTCGTGCTCCGCCACCGTCGCTCCGACGGCCAGCCGTTCTACGGCTGCGACCGCTTCCCGGTCTGCCGCAAGACTCAGCCCGCGTGAACGACTGAGGGTTAGGCCGCGGCTTCGGCCGCGGCCTTGATGCGTTCGAGCGTCGTGCGCATGCCCTCGACCATCTCGGGTTGGCGGCGGCTCGCGGGAGCGACGACCTTCAAGTACCACGGGTAGTGCTCGACCTCGAACGACTCGGTGATGCGCGTGCCCGTGCCTTCCGGCTCGAAGCGGTAGCGCCATACCGTCTCCTTCGTGCGGAACGCGAACTCGCGCGAGGGGGCGACCACCAGCACTTCGGGCGTCGTCGACCAGCGGATGATGCCTTGCTTGTTCGTGCCGCGGAACCGGGCGCCGACAGCCGGCCCGGTCGCGCCGCCGACCCAACGCGCGCGCACGGTCTCGGGGCTCCACTCGGCCATGCGCGTGACATCGGCCACCAGCGCGTAGCACCGGTCGGGCGGCGCCTCCACGTACGTCGCGGCCTCGCCTGCGAGCTCCGGCATTCGTCGTCCCTCCCCACGGGGCGCGCGTTTGGGCGTCCCTGAGCCTCAGCCGTAGAGTCGACCCTATGGCGAACCGCAACCCCGTGCACGTGACCGTCACCGGCGCCGCCGGCAACATCGGCTACGCGTTGCTCTTCCGCATCGCGTCCGGCCAGCTCCTCGGCCCCGAACAGCCCGTCGTGCTGCGGCTGCTCGACATCGAGCCGGCGATGAAGGCGCTCGAGGGCGTCGTGATGGAGCTGGAGGATTGCGCGTTCCCGCTGCTGGCCGACGTCGAGCCGACGTCCGACCTCAAGGTCGCGTTCAGCGGCACGTCGTGGGCGCTGCTCGTCGGCGCCATGCCGCGCAAGGCGGGCATGGAGCGCAAGGACCTGCTCGAGGTCAACGGCGGCATCTTCAAGCCGCAGGGCGAGGCCATCAACGAGCACGCGGCGGACGACGTGCGCGTTCTCGTGGTCGGCAACCCGTGCAACACGAACTGTCTCATCGCTCGTTCGAACGCGCCCGACGTACCCGACGACCGCTGGTTCGCCATGACCCGCCTCGACCAGAACCGGGCGAAGGCGCAGCTGGCGCGCAAGGCGAGCGTGCCCGTCGCCGACGTCACCAACGTCGCCATCTGGGGCAACCACTCGAACACGCAGTACCCCGACTATCAGAACGCGCGCATCGGTGGCCGCCCCGCGCCCGACGTGATCGGCGATGTCGACTGGTTGCGCGGCCCGTTCATCGAGACCGTGCAGAAGCGCGGCGCCGCGATCATCGAAGCGCGCGGCGCGTCGTCGGCCGCCTCCGCGGCGAACGCGGCGATCGACTCGGTGGTCGGCGCCCGCACGCCGACGACGGAGGGCGACTGCGCGTCGCTGGCCGTCGTCAGCCACGGCGAGTACGGCGTGCCCGAAGGCCTCGTGTTCGGCTACCCGGTCGCCGCCGACGGCACGGGCGGCTGGTCGGTGGCCGAGGGCTTCGAGCTCGACGACTTCGCGCGCGAGAAGATCCGCGTCACCACCGAGGAGTTGGTGGCCGAGCGGGACGAGGTGCGCGAGCTGCTCGCCTGAGCGGCGAGCGTTGGCTCAGACCGCTGGCGCGGGGGTGGGGAGTTCTACGCCGAGCCGCTGCAGGTAGGCGAGCTTGCGCTGGATGGCTTGCTGCCAGAGCTGGAGGTCGGCTTCGAAGTGGGCACGGTCGCCATCCTCGAACGCGTGTTCCAGCTCGTCGAACGCCACGTCCTCCGCATCGAGCAGGGCTCGGTACTTCGCGAGGAAGTGGTCGTCGATCACCTCGGCAAGGGTCATGTCGGGCATCCCCCAGATCGGGAACCAATCCGTCGACTCTACCGTGGAGAACCGTGAGCCGTCCCGACGCGTCAGCGATCGCCGGTCTGCTGGCAGAGCCCGACCGCTTGCAAGCGTTCGCAGCCGTCGTGCTCGGCGCGTCGACGGTCGAGGAGGTCGCACAGCTCGCCGGCCTCGACCAGAAGCGCGCCGTGTCCGCGCTCGAACGGTTGGCCGCGGGCGGTCTCGTCGTCGAAGCCCCGTCGGGTGGCCTGGCGGCGGCCGGCGAGTGCTTCAAGGACGCGGCGCGCTCGGCAGGCGAAGCTCGGCGCGCAGCCCGGGAAGCGTCGACCGCCGGCGCGCTCGCGGGGCGCACGCTGGAGGACGTCGCCGTGCTGCGCAACTTCGTGTCGGGCGGGCGTCTCACGCACATCCCCGCGCAGAAGGCGAAGCGGCTGGTCGTGCTCGACTGGCTGGCCTCGCGCTTCGAGCCGGGGCGCGTCTACCCCGAGCGCGACGTGAACCTTCTACTCGGCACGGTCCACCACGACGTCGCTGCGTTGCGCCGCTACCTCGTCGACGAGGAGTTCCTCGAACGGCGCGACCACTTCTACTGGCGCGCCGGCGGCACGTTCGACACCTGAGGGCTTTTGTCATGTGGAACGTTGCAGCAGCCGCAACGTTCCACATGACAAAACGAGCGGTGGAGCCGTGGCGCCAGCTCAGCTCTGGCGGAACTGCACGCAGTGCGGCATGCCGTTCGCACTCGCGAACGCGTCGATGTGCAACTTCGCCCCGCGGCTGCGCTCGCTCACGGCGCGCGCCTGCGCCTCGTCGCCTGCAGCCGACGCCTGCGCGTAACGGTGGCCGGCGGCGGTCCACGCGTCCCACGCGGCGAGCCAGCCGTCGACCGTGTCCTGGTCGGCGGCCGCGACGGGCAGGTCGCGCAGCTCGTCCACCAACCGCTCCTGCGCCTCGACGAGCCGGCGCACCCGGTTGATCTCCGCATCGCCCCGCAACGGCTGTGAGTTCGGCTCGATGTCGAGCGACTCGGTGCGCGAGCACGCGTCGTTGGCGGCCGCGGTGAAACGCCGGTCGGAGATGCGTTCGACCACCGTGCTGCCGCCGCCGAGCAGGTCGAGCAGCACCAGCGCCAGGACGAGGCACGCGACACTCGAGATCCACAGGCGGCGGACCGTGCGGTTGGTAGAAGGGTGGCGGTGCGACGGTCCCGGTGCCAGCTTCAGCGTGCGCAGCCAACTCGGGAACGGGCGCGTGTCGGCCGTCCATGCCCTGCCGTCCCAGCGGCGCAGGCGGGCCGGGTCCCGCGGGTCCGGGTACCAAGCCGGAGGACGGGTTCGCGTCACCGGTCCCCGGTCTACCATCCGGGCGTGGGAGCACTCGTGGTGCTCGCTGCACCGGCAGGAAGCGTCGTCCCCGGGAGCAGTAACGAGAGCGTCGTGCTCGTGCGCAACACCGGGACTGAGCCCGACGTGTTCGACATCGTCGTGCAGGGCGCTGCCGCGCCGTGGGCGTCGGTCGAGCCTGCCGTCGTCGAGCTCGCACCCGGCCAGGAGGCGCCCGTGTGGCTGCGCTTCCACCCGCCCCGCTCGGCGACGACCGCGCCGGGGCCGACGCCGTTCGACGTGGCCGTCGTGTCGCGCCACGACCCGTCGTTCGTCGGGGTCGAGTCGGGGACGGTCGACGTCGCCGTGTACTCGGACATCTCCGTCGCCGCGGCCGGCGACCCCGTGATCGAACGGCGCAATGTCGTCGTGCCCGTCACCGTGATGAACGCGGGGAACGCGGCCACGTCCGTCGCCGTGTGCGTGCGCGGCGACCGCACCGATCCGCTCGCGCTCGACGTGCCGGCCGGCGATCGTGTCACCGTCGACGTGCCGGCCGTGCTGGCGCGGCGCAGGGAGGGCGACCGGCTGGTGGTCGACGTGTTGCCGGCCGGGTCGGCTGACACATTCGCGGAACCGGTGTCGGTCGAAGCGCGCGTGCCGACGCCGCCGTCCACGTTGCGGCGCGACCTCACGCGCTCGGCCGTCGTGCTCGGCGTCATCGTCGCGATCGCGCTGATCCTGGCCGTCACGTCGTTGCGCGGGAAGGAGGGCCCACCCGACGCGTCGTCGAGCGACGTGACGCTCGCGCCCGACCAGAGCCCCGTCGTCGTCGACCCCGACGACGTTCCCAGCGACCCGTCGTCGCCGCCGGCCGACGCTCCCACGACGACCGTCGCTGCTGCTGCGGCCGCGTCAGGTGCGCCCGCCGACCTCCCGCTGCTCGTGTTCGTGCGCGTGTACGGGCCCGACGACCGCGACGTCGTCGTGCGCGCCGCCGGTGCGCGCGCGCAGGAGACGCGCTTGCGCAGCCCGGGGTCCGCCGAGAGCCAGCCCGTGCTGTCGCCCGACCGAACGCACATCGCCTACGTGCGCGAGCGCGGCGGGCAGTGGAACGTGTGCGTGATCCCCGTCGAAGGCGGCGACGCGTCGTGCGGGCCCACGGTGGGCAGCGCGTCGTCCGTGGGATGGAGGGCGGACGGCCTGTCGCTCGTCACGAGCCGCGACGGTCGCTTGTACGACGTGGAGTACGACCCGGCCACGTCCAGGCTGGGCAGCGGGACGGACTTGTCGGTCGAGGTGCCGGGCAGCCACTTCTCGCTGTCGCCCGACGGTGAGCGCATCGTGTTCTCCGACGGCCGGCGCATCGTCGTACGCCCGCTTGCCGGCGGGGAAGGCCTGAGCGTTCGCGTGCCCGGTTCGCCGCAGGACCCGCGGTGGTCACAGGACGGCGCGCGCATCGTGTACGTGTCCGAGTACCAGATCTACTCGGCGCCGGTGGGCGATGGCCCGGTGCGCCGGTTGACCGGGTCAGGCTCGGTCAACGGCGACCCGAGCGTGGCGGGCGCGTGGGTCGTCTTCCGCAGCAACCGCAGCGGCCAGGGCGACCTCTACGCCGTGCGCGCCGACGCCAAGGACGGCAACGAGGCCGGCATCGCCCGCATCACCGCCACGCCCGAGCGTGACGTCGAACCCGCCGCCTGACCACAGCCGCCTGTCTCGGTTTTGGCCGCGCTCATGCCGGAATGCCGGCATGAGCGCGGCCAAAACCGGTCAAGGCTCAGGCATCCCCGGCAGGCCGTCGAGGCTGAACGCGTTCTTCTCGGCGTGGTAGGTGGCGATCTTCTCGTCGCCCTTCCGCTCGGCCCATTTCGGAAGCTCGTCGCGGTCGGACACGAACGCCATCCGCGGCACGCCGAACCCGCACGAGTCCGAGATCGTGTGCGCGTCGACCTCGATGATGGAACGAACACCAGGCAACGCCGGCGCCGCTGGGAACAGCGGCGCCAGCGCGTCGAACGACGCCGCGCCGACGCGATGCACCGAGCCGGTGCCGTGCAGCCGCACGATGCGCGGCGGCCCGTCGAACGCGCAGAACATGACGACGATGCGGCCGTTCTCGCGCACGTGGGCGATGGTCTCGACGCCGCTGCCGGTGAGGTCGAGGTACGCGACCCGCCGCTCGTCGATCACCGCGAAGGTGCCTGCCAACCCCTTGGGCGACAGGTTCACGTGCCCGTCCGCCGCCAGCGGCGCGGTGGCCACGAAGAACACCGGCTGCGCGAGCAGCCACGCTCGCAACCGCTCGTCGATGCGTTCGTGGACCCGAGCCATGTGCGAATGGTAAGCACCGCCGCATGCCCGAGCCCACCGACGAGCGCCGCCACGAGCCGGGCGACGAGCAGCTGTGGGGCGAGTCGTGGTACTTCGACTTCGCGTCGGCCACGGCCGACCTCGGCGGCTACGTGCGGCTCGGGCTGTACCCCAACCTCGGTGTCGCCTGGTATTGGGCCTACCTCGTGGGCGACGAGATCGGGCTGCTGACGGTGCGGCACCACGAGGTGCGCCTCCCGCGAGGCGGCACGCTCGAGCTGCGCGAGGACGGCCTCTGGTCGGCGATCCACTGCGAGACGCCGCACGACCACTGGAGCGTCGGGCTCGAAGCGTTCGCGCTCGCGCTCGACGAGCCGACCGACGCGTATCACGACGAGCGCGGCCACCACGTGCCGCTCGGTTTCGACCTCGAGTGGGAGGCGGTCGCCGCGCCGTACGACTACCCCGGCGTCACGCGCTACGAGCAGTCGTGCCGCGTCACGGGCGAGATCCTCGTAGGCACCGAGCGGATCTCCTTCGACGGGCCCGGCCAGCGCGACCACTCGTGGGGTGTGCGCGACTGGTGGCGGTTCGGCTGGCTGTGGACGTCGGGCGCGCTCGACGACGGCACGCGCTTCCACGCCGCGCACATCGCGCTGCCTGGCGGCAACGCGTACACGCCCGGCTATCTCGTGGACGACGCCGGCGTGCTGGAGCCGATCACGAGCTTCGCCGTCGACACCACCATCGACGCGGCGCGCGACGACCTCCCGCTGGAGACGCGCATGGACCTCGGAGGCATCGAGATGACGTGCCGCCCGGTCCCGCACGGCTACGCGCCGGTGCGGCTCGACGCGCCCGACGGCCGCGTCTCACGCTTCCCGCGCGCGCTGTGCACGTTCACGACACCCGCCGGCGACGGCCGCAGCGGCGTCGGCTGGACCGAGTGGAACCAACCCCCGGCCCCATGAGGTTTTGTCCCGTGGAACGTGGCGCCAGGCGCCACGTTCCACGGGACAAAACGGCGAGGACTAGTGCCCGTACGGCCGCACCTTGGCGGCGATCGGCGCGAGCAGGGCGCGCCGTGTCTCGAAGTCGATCACGCCGGTCTGCGGCAACCCAACGGAGCGCTGGAACGCGGAGACGGCTTGCACGGTCTCGACCGACCATTCGCCGGTGACGCCGACCGGGAAGCCGAGCCGGCTCAGTTCGAGCTGGTAGGCGCGCACCATCGACGGGCGCAGCGCATCGGGCCCGCCATGCCCCAACCGGAACTCCATGGCGTCGCTGATCGCGTTCCACGCCTCGGGTGACGCGTGCTGCCACGACCAGAACGACACGCTGTCCGCGCCCGCGGCGTCCGCCGCCTGCATGAAGCGGATGAGCGTGTCGCGGCTCGGCATGCCACCGGCGCCGCCGTCGATGCTGCCGTCGTACGCCTGGCCGACGGGGAACACCGGCTTGCCGAACTGCTTCAGGTACGCGATCGCGGCGCTCACTTCAGCGGCCGGGTCGCGGCCCATCCAGTAGACCATCGGCGCGACGGCATCGAACGGAGCGACGATCTGCGCGAACGGGTAGCCGCGCGCGACACGCCCAGGCGTCGGGTTTGGGATCACCGCGATCAACGGGTAGTCGTTGCCGACGTTCTGGCGCAGCCACGTGACGTACGCGGTCATGTGCTCGACGCTCTCGTTCACGCCCTCGAACTTGGTCTCGATGTCGGGCGCGAACCCGTCGATGCGATGGCCGTCGGGCGTGCGGTAGGTGATGGCGGCCAGGGCGCGGTTCACGTCGTCACCGGGGCGGCTCATGTACGGGAAGTCCCACCCGTACACGCGGATGCCGTTGGCATGCGCGACGGGCAGCAGCCGGTCGAGGAACGGGCCCGCCATGAACCCTTCCTTGTACGTCGCGGTGCGCACGTACACGTGCGTGAGCCCCCACACCTTGGCCCGCTCGACGATGGCCACGGGATCGCCGCCGGACGCACGGTCGTGCATCCAGATCCACATTCCCTTGCCGATCGGCAGCGCGCCGCGGCTGCCCTCGAGGATCGTGACGCCGGGCGGCGGCGTCGGAGCCGGGGCGGGCGGGGCGGTGGTGGCTGTCGGCTTCGCCTTCGGCGCGGCGGCAGCCGACCCGGAACGCCCGCGCGCGGCACGCTCCCGCCCTGTTCCTGCGGGCGACGCGTCGATGTCGGCGGACGGAGCGGCAGGCGCGTTCCCCGCGGCCAACGCCGTGCGGACGGGTATCGGGTCGACGTCGACCGTGGCCATGCCGCCGGCGACCGCGACGAGGCCGAGGATCGACGCGCACAGCAGGCCGACGCTGGTGGCGAAGAGGCCGGCCGCGATGCGCGCGTCGCGCCGGCGGGCGAAGGCGGGCGTGAACTGGTACTCGAGTTCGTCGAGCCCTTGCCCGACGATGCCGCGCAGCACGCACGCGACCGTGCGACACCCGGCGACGACCACCTCGTGACCCCTCGTCATCAGCGTGTTGACCCCACCCCACCTCGCGCCGGCAACGGCGCGTGCCGGCTGACTAGCCGGATGTATCGACTACGACAACCACCCGATTGAGCGCCGAGGCGCTATCGAACAGTTCGCCACGAGTCGGACAACTCCTCGCGGCGGCGCGTTACAGGTTACCGGCGCACGTCGGATTCGTACCGGTTCTCGGCTTTTGCACCGTCGCCGGCGAGGGTGAGCTCCAAGGTGAGGGGTCCTTCGGCGTCCGGCGCCACCGCCTGCACGGTGCCGACGAGCACGCACGAGTCGGCGGGGGCGTCGCCCGTCCACCCCCACGTGTGCCCGCCGCCCGGCCAGGACAGGCGCGCGTGCACCACCATGCCGGTGAGCGGCGTGCGCAAGTCGTTCACGACGTGCACGTCGAGGGCGATGGCCTCACCCGGTGTGTATGTCGCGTCGGGTTGGTCGGCCACGACGATCACAGGCGCGATGGCCGGCCCCGGCTCGCCGGCGAGGAACCCGCCCGTAGGCCGGTACTTGAGCCGCCGCAGCGTCTCGGCGTCGCGCCGGTCGGCGGCGGTCGTGAAGCGCACGGCGGACGGCCACAGCGCGGCGACGCGCGCGAGGTCGCGTTCTTCGTGCTCCCACGCGGCGACGGTGACGGCGGGCCGGCTGCGGTCGGCCTTTTCGATGGCGCGCTGCAACCCGCCGCCGTCGGGCGAGCACCACGCCGCGATCGACGGCCGGTGGCCGAGCGTGTCCACGATCGCCGTCGCCTGCGTCACTGATTGGCGGCGCACGCCGCGCGCCCAACCCCACGCCACCGGGACGTCCTGCCACAGCAACATCCCGTGGTGGTCGGCTTCGTCGTACAGCTCGGGGCTGGCGACGTGGCCGGCGACGAGCAACAGGTCGAAGCCCTGCTCCTTCATCGGCAGGAGCTCGCACTCGCCGTCGAACGTCGCGCCTTTGAGGAACAAGCGCTCGCCGTTGACCGACGCGATCCAGTTGCGCATGCGGACTTGGCGGATGCCCGTGCGCAGCGCACGGCGGTCGCTCTCGCTGCCGTCGCGGTCACCGTCGCCGTCACCCGCGCCCGCGTCGAGCCGGACGGACACGGCCACGTCGATGAGGTGCGACGGCCCGAGCGCGTGCGGCCACCACAGCGGCGGCGCTTCGACCGCGACGCGCCACTCGACGCGGTTCACCCCCGCGGCGAGCCGCTGCTCCTCCTCGTGCTCCGTGCCATGCCAGCTCGTGGCGGAGCTTCGCCCGCCGGGCCCCACGGTGGTGAGGAACGAGGCGTCGACGGCTTCGTGCGCGTCGACCGACGCGGCGAACGAGAGCAGCGCCCGTTCCGCGGTCGCTTCGAGGCACAGCACGCGCAACGAGCGGATCGCCACCGGGCCGGTGGGGTGCACGCTGATCGATCGGCGCACGCCCGCGGCCAGCGACGTGGCGGCCGTCACCTCCATCGCCAGCACGTGCTCGCTCGCCGCGGCCACCTGGTCGGTGACCTCGAACGTGTGCGCCACGTACGGCCCTTCGAGGTCGCCGACGTAGCCGCCGTCGAGCCACACATCCGCCTGGCCGTGCACGTCGTCGAACCGCAGCCACCACCGCTTGCCGTTCACCGCGTCCGTGCTGGCGTCGAGCGTGAAGCGGTGACGCAGCAGCATCGGTGACGGCCACGATCCCGGCATGTCCACCGGTTGCCAGCCGTCGTCGTCGAAGTCGGCCGCCGGGTACGCGCGCCGCAGGTCCTCGTCGGCCGGCGCCGCCAGCCAGGGGCCGTTGAGCTCCACCACGGGCGGCCACGGTAGAGGACGGCCCGGCCGGCGGCAGCTCGGCGCAGGCGGTGCGGCCGGCGGCAGCTCAACGCAGGCGGTCCAGCCGGCGGCAGCTCGGCAAAGGCGATGCAGTGAGACACTGGTGCCACCGTGTTCACGTTCGTCGTTGCCGTCGTGCTGCTGTTGCTGGTGGTGGGCGTGGTGCACGACGTGATGGCGCGGCGGCGCGGCACCTACCGCAGTTCGTCCGAGTGGCTCGCCATGAGCCGTCGCCGTAGATCGCACTTCCGGCGCGGGGCCGGCGAAGCTCGGCCAAAGAGTGACCGGGCCGGCGAAGCTCGGCCAAGGAGTGACCGGGCCGGCGAAGCTCGGCCAAAGAGTGAGCGGTAGGGTCGGCGTGATGACGTCGCGCCCCGCCACCCTTGGCCAGCTACGCGAGTCGGGCTGGCAGTCCGTGCCGGTCAAGGAGGAGGTGCGCCGCAACGCAGCCCGCCGCATCGCGGAGGGAGCACCGCTCGTCGAGCGCGTGGTGGGCTACGAGGACACCGTGCTGCCGCAGCTCGAGAACGCGCTGCTCGCGGGCCACGACGTGATCTTCCTCGGCGAACGCGGCCAGGCCAAGACGCGCATCATCCGCTCGCTCGTGGCGTTGCTCGACGAGTGGATGCCGGTGGTCGTGGGCAGCGAGATCAACGATGATCCGTACGCGCCGGTGTCGAAGCACGCACGCGACCTCGTGCACGAGCGCGGCGACGACACGCCGATCGAGTGGGTGCACCGCGCGCAGCGCTTCGGCGAGAAGCTGGCCACGCCCGACACGTCGATCGCGGACCTCATCGGCGAGGTCGACCCGATCAAGGTGGCCGAGGGTCGCTACCTGTCCGACGAGCTCACGCTGCACTACGGCCTCGTCCCGCGCACCAACCGCGGCATCTTCGCCATCAACGAGCTGCCCGACCTCGCCGAGCGCATCCAGGTGGGTCTGTTGAACGTGCTCGAAGAGCGCGACGTGCAGATCCGCGGCTACAAGATCCGCCTCCCGCTCGACGTGATGCTCGTGGCGTCCGCCAATCCCGAGGACTACACCAACCGCGGCCGCATCATCACGCCGCTGAAGGACCGGTTCGGCGCGCAGATCCGCACGCACTACCCGCTCGACGTCGACACCGAGCTCGGCGTGATCCATCAGGAGGCGGCGTCGCCGGCCGGTCTTGGCGTGATCGTGAACGTGCCGCCCTTCATGGCCGAGGTGGTGGCCACGCTGTCGCACCTGGCCCGTTCGAGCCCGCACGTGAACCAGCGGTCGGGCGTGTCCGTGCGGCTGTCGATCTCGAACTTCGAGACGCTGGTGGCGAACGCGACGCGCCGCGCGCTGCGGCTCGGTGAGAAGGACGCGGTGCCGCGCGTGAGCGACCTCGACGCGCTGGCGTCGTCGACCGCGGGCAAGGTCGAGATCGAGACGATCGACGACGGTCGCGACGAGCAGGTGGTCGAGCGGCTGCTAAAGGCCGCAGTGCTCACTGTGTTCAAGGACCACTGCCCGATGGACCAGTTCCGCGACGTCATCACCGCCGTCGACGAGACCACGATCGTCCACGCCGGCGACGACGTCGGTGCCGCGGACTACGTCGCCGTCCTGCAGACGTTGCCGGCACTGCGCGAGCCGGTGATGCGGTTGACCGGCGGCAACGAGTCGCCTGGCGTCGTCGCCAGCGCCGTCGAGTTCGTGCTCGAAGGGCTGCACCTGTCGAAGCGCTTGAACAAGGAGGCCGCTGGCACGCGCGCGACCTACCGGGGGCGATGAGCCGTTACCGGTACTCGCGCTGGGACGGCACCCAGGTCGGGTTCGAGCTGGATGCCGAGGACGTGCTCGCCGAGCTCACCGACGACCTGCTGTACCACGGAGACCTGAACGCGGCGCTCCGTCGCATGCTGCAGCACGGGTTCCGCGACCGGAACGACCAGCGCGTCCAGGGCATGCGCGAGCTGCTGGAGAAGCTGCGGCGACGCCGGCGCGAGCGGCTCGAGCAGTACGACCTCGGCGGCGTCTACGACGACATCGCGCAACAGTTGCGCGACATCGTCGAGCAGGAACGCGACGCGCTGCACCAGCTCTCGGAGGAGGCGCGCCTATCGGGCGACGAGCGGCGGCGCGAGATCACCGACCAGGTCGTCGACGAGCGGCGCATGCAGCTCGACTTCCTGCCGCCCGACCTGGCCGGCCAGGTGCAGCAGCTGCAGCAGTACGAGTTCACGTCGTCGGAGGCGCGCGAGCGCTTCGACGAGCTGATGGACCAGCTGCGCCAGCAGCTCATGCAGAGCTACTTCAACCAGATGTCGGGCGCGCTGGAGGGCATGGACGCGGCGCAGCTGCAACGCATGAAGGACATGTTCAGCGACCTCAACCGC
>Ga0299907_10000840_pt1 | contig 16238 bp, 14 predicted proteins | sample RVTome_16_FD_198680 | JGI IMG/M metagenome (GOLD analysis project Ga0299907, IMG submission 198680) | Soil microbial communities from uranium-contaminated site in the Upper Colorado River Basin, Wyoming, United States - RVT152D67 (version 2) ...
ACCCGGTTGGCGACCCCGTCGATGAAGTCCCGATCGTGGCTGACGAAGAGCAGAGCCCCGGAGAAGGCCGCCAGCTGGCTCTCCAGCCAGCCGACGCTGTCGACATCGAGGTGGTTGGTGGGCTCGTCGAGCAGCAGGACGTCGGGGCGGGCCACCAGCAGGCGGGCCAGGGCGGCTCGCATCCGCCACCCTCCTGACAGCTCGGCCAGGGGCCGTTCCCGATCGCGCAGGGTGAAGCCCAGCCCGGCCAGGACCCGGTGAGCCTCGGCCTCGACGGCGTACCCACCCATCTGCTCGAAGGCGGTCTGGGCCTGGCCCAGCTCGGCCAGGAGCCGGTCGTGCTCCGCGCCGCTGGTGGTCGCCACCCGGTCGTGCAGCTCCTCGATGCGCCGGGCGATCCCCATGACCTGGCCGGCGCCCCGCAGGGCCTCTTCGAGCGCCGTCCCGTCTCCTGACTCGGTGCGGTCCTGGGGCAGGTAGGCGACCGTCAGGCCCGAGGGACGGGTGACGGTGCCGGTGTCGGGCCGCTGGTCCCCGGCCAGGATCTCGAGCAGCGTGGTCTTGCCCGTGCCGTTCCCCCCCACCAGCGCCATCCGGCGCCCGGGCCGGAGGGTGACGGTGAGGTCGGCGAACAGGACGCGCGTCCCGTGCGCCTTGGAGAGTCCGGAACCGATGAGCACGCCGCCCAGGCTAGAAGTCGTCCTCAGGGGGTCGGAGCCACGGCGCTGTCGAGCGCGGCGACCTCCTCGGCCGTGAGCCTCAGGGTGGCGGCCGGGACGAGATCGGCCAGCTGCTCCGGGGTACGGGCGCTGGCGATGGGAGCCACCACGGTGGGTTGAGCGAGCAACCAGGCCAGTGCCACCGCCGCCACCGGGGTGCCCCGGGCGGCCGCCACCCGGTCGAGAGCGTCGAGGACCCGCAGGCCGCGCTCGTCGAGGTAGGCCCGAGCGGCTTCCGCCCGGGAGCTGTCGACCGTCGCCCCGGGCCGGTACTTGCCGGTGAGGAACCCCTTGGCCAGAGCGAAGTAGGGCGCGCAGGCCAGGTGCTCCCGGGCGCACAGATCGGCCAGCTCGCCCTCGTAGTCGTCCCGCTCCACCAGGTTGTAGTGGGGCTGGAGGGCCACGTAACGGGCCAGCTCCTCCCGGTCGGAGGCGGCGAGCCCCTCCGCCAGCCGGGCGGCACCGAAGTTGGAGGCGGCCACGTAGCGGACCTTCCCCGCCCGCACCAGATCGTCGAGGGCGGACAGCGTCTCCTCCACCGGGGTGTCCGGGTCGTCGCGGTGGGCGTAGTAGAGGTCGATCCGGTCGGTGCCGAGCCGCTCGAGCGATCCTTCGACGGCGGTCCGGACCGTCTTGGCCGCCACCCCCTCGAGCCCCGGGAACATCCCGACCTTGGTGGCGATCACCATGTCGTCCCGGTTCCCCCGGGCCGCCATCCAGCGGCCGATGATGGTCTCCGACTCGCCCCCGGTGTGCCCCGGAGCCCAGAACGAGTAGGAGTCGGCGGTATCGACGAAGTTGCCGCCGGCGGCCGCGTAGGCGTCGAGCACGGCGAAGGAGGCAGCCTCGTCGGCCGTCCAGCCGAACACGTTCCCGCCCAGGCACAAGGGGAAGACGTCGAGGTCAGTGGTGGCGATCGTGGTCATGCCGGAGAACCTAGATCAGGGACACCGCGCCGCCGATCAGGAGTCGAGGGCTGCACGCAAGGCGCCGATGGCGCCGGTGAGGACCTCGCCCATCCCGGGAGCCAGGGTGCCGGTGGTGGCGTCGACGGCCACGATGCGGGCGCCGGCGGGGCCGGAGAGCAGGGCGAGGTGGTAGGGGACGTGGACGGCCCGGGAGCGGCGAAAAGCTCTTCGATTCGCCGTTCGAGATCGGCGCCCCGCTGCCGCGCCCGGGCCTGGAGTTCCTGTTCCACACCAGAACTACAGCCGTGTCATTAGGGTTCCGTCAAGGGGGCGGCCGGGTGCTGCCCAGATGTCGCACTCAACTACCTCCTGCGTGCTGCCGATGCCCATAGGGACACGAAAGGAGGTCTGACGATGGCGAAGGCTACCGATCCGACCGTCCTCCAGGGCGAGGCTCTCGATGAGGCCGCGACCCCTGCCCCCTTCGAGCGACTCGCGGCCCATCTGGGTGATCTTCAACTGGACGCTGAGTCCCTGGAGATCATCATGGCTGCCTTGACGGCCGAGGTTTGCGACCAGATCGAGGTCTCCGACACGTAGGTCGAGTCACCGGACAGCGTGCCTGGCGCGCCGCAGCGCGCGGCGGCGATAAGGTCGCGGCCCCCGTCAGCGAGGGAGCGCACCGTCACCGGCTTCGAAAGGAGCGGCTGTCCATGGCCATCGACTTTGCCTTGAGCTCCGACCAGGAAGAGCTTCGGAACAACGCCCGGGCCTTCGCCGAGGGCGTACTGGCTGGGGTGGCAGAACGGATCGACGCCACCGACGACCCCGCCCAGGCGTTCTACCTGCAGCGTGAGATCTACACCGAGTTCGCCAAGGCCGGGTTCACCAAATCGTTCATCCCCGCCGACAACGGCGGCATGGGCTTCAGCATGCTCCAGTTCGCCATCGCCGCCGAGGAGTTGGCCCGGATCGATGTCAACGTCCCGACCACCCTCCTGGCCAGCGGGCTGGGCCTGCAGGCGATCATCCAGTTCGGCACCCCCGAACAGCGCAGCCGGCTCCTCCAGCCCTTCGTCGACGACGTCGACGGCTCGCTGCTCGCCTCGTTCGCATTCACCGACGTCGGTGGCGGCGCCAACTACGACGCCGAAGACCCCAACGCCGGAATCCAGACCGTCGCCCGCCGCGACGGCGATCGGCTCATCATCAGCGGCGAGAAGCACTACACCACCAACGGCACCGGCTGGGACGGCAACGGAGCGCATCTCTTCACCGTGGTCTGCCGCACCGACCCCACGAAGCCGGCGAGCGAATCGCTGGCCGTCGTGGCCGTCCCCGGCAATAGCGCCGGCGTCGAAGTCGTCGAGGTCTACGACAAGCTCGGCCAGCGTGGCGTCGTCACCCCCCGCATCCACTTCCACAACGTGGACGTTCCCGCCGACAACCTGATCGGGCAGCCCGGCCAGGGCAAGGAGATCATCTCCCGGGCGTTCTCGTGGACGGCGGGGATCATCGGCGCCGCCTGCGTCGGCGTCATGCGGGCCGCCTTCGACTACGCCTACGACTTCTGCCTACGCGAACGCCGCCTTGGCGCCGCCCCCATCATCGACCATCAGAACGTGGGCTACATGCTGGCCGACGCCCGCATGCGGATCGAAGCCGCCCGCTATTTGACATGGAAGGCGTGTCACTACTTCGACACCACCGGCGGCCGAGGAGAGGAACTCGCCATCATGGCGAAGGTGCACTGCTCGGAGCTGTGCGTCCAGACCATCTACGACCTGATGCGGGTCGTCGGCGTGGAGAGCTATACCCCCCACACGCCGCTGGAGCGCCTGTTGCGCGACGCCCTCGTCTTCCCCCTCTACGACGGCGGCAACATGGGCATCCGCCGCCGCCAACTCCACGACACCCTCCGCCAACCCGGCTACGACCAGATGCTCGCCGCGGAGAACCGCGTACCGCCATGGACCACCTGAACGTCGGGTGGCAAACCGAGGGACCCGGTCGGCGGTGAGATCGCTCTCGCTCTAGTTGGGCAGGTGGTACCGGCGGCGGGCAGTGCGGAGCCCGTAGCGTTTGCCTCTAGGTGATCGTGGTTGGGCCGGTTTGGTATACGCCGGCCGTCTCTTTCTTTCCCCCAGCATGCGTTGAGTTTTGTCAAGGTAACCCTGGTTCCCTGCTGAGGGTGACGTAAGGGACAAGACGCGTTCACCGCGTCGTCGCCCGCAACCACCCCTTATCCTTCGGGCATGGCTACCGAGGCCGACGTCCGGCGGATCGCCCTTTCGCTGCCCGAGGTGACGGAGAAGCCGTGGTTCAACACGCCCGGTTTCCGGGTGAAGGACAAGAGCTTCCTCCGCATCCGCAGCGAGGCCGAAGGCGCCCTGGTCGCCTTCGTGTCCGATCTCGGCGAGAAGGAGGCGCTCCTCGCCTCCGACCCGGACGTGTTCTTCACCACGCCGCATTACGACAAGTCTCCGGTGGTGCTCGTCAACCTGTCCGCCATCGACCTCGATGAGCTCACCGAAGTGATCACCGACGCATGGCGGGTGAAGGCCCCCAAACGCGTCCTGAAGGCCAACGAGCATCTGCTTCCGGGAGCCAGCGAGCCCTCTGGCTAACGTCGCGCCCTGTGCACAACCGGGGCCTGGAGTTCGATCTGTCGACTCTGCTCGAGCGGCGGCGGGCGCTCAAGCTGCTCGCCGGCCTGGGCCTCATGGCCCTGGTCGGGTGCGGTTCTGACGAGGACACGGCCGGGGGTGACACCACGACATCCACGTCAGGCTCCGACGCGGCCTGCTCGGAGATCCCCGCCGAGACGCCCGGCCCCTTCCCCGGTAACGGCTCCAACGGCCCCAACGTGCTCACGCAGAGCGGCATCGTGCGCAGTGACATCCGATCCAGCTTCGGGTCGGGTTCGGCGGTGGCCGCGGGCGTGCCACTCACCATCAACCTGGCCGTCCTCGACACCGGCCAGGGATGCGCGGCGCTGGCCGGAGCGGCCGTCTACCTCTGGCAGTGCGACCGCGACGGTCTCTACTCGATGTACTCCCGGGGCGTCGGCAACGAGAACTACCTGCGGGGCGTGCAGGAGACCGACGCCGGCGGACGGGTGACGTTCAAGAGCATCTTCCCCGGGGCGTACTCCGGGCGCTGGCCACACATCCATTTCGAGGTGTACCCGAGCCTGGCCATGGCCACCAGCGCCGGCAGCAAAATGGCCACCTCCCAGCTCGCCCTGCCCGCCGACAGCTGCCGGCTGGCCTACGCCACCGACGGGTACAGCGCCAGCGTCACGAACCTGGCCCGGACCTCGCTGGAGGGCGACAACGTCTTCCGTGACGGCTCGAGCGAGCAGCTCGCCACCGTGAGTGGGGACGCCACGAACGGCTTCACCGCCGAGCTCTCGGTCCGCGTCAACGGCTGAGAGAAGGCTGAGAGGAGCCCTCAGCCCCGGCCCAGGTTGTTCAGCCCTCTTCCATAAGCTCCTTCCGTAAGGAGGCGCTAATGTTCCGGCCTTGCTCGGTCGGTGAAGCTGGAAGGGGCCTCCGATGCAGAGAATCCTCGGATCACGGCGTGCTGTCGGCGTGCTGGCCATGGTGTTGCTGTGGCCGGTGAGCGCGGCGCAGGCGGACCACGCGGACCACGGAGCGGAGCATCCGGGTGGGGCGGGCACCACCTGCACGGAGGTGCTCGACGGGAAGCCCGCCGGTTGGGAGCTCAAACAGGAGACCGTGCCCGAGGCGGACAGCGAAGTCCTCCCCGGTGACGTCATCGAGGTGCGCCTGACCTGGGACCACGAGGACTTCGCCGACGCCCCGCTCTACCAGGCGCTGGACTGCGTGACGGTGGACGGCGCCTTCGCGGAGAGCCTGAGCCTGGTCGAGCCGGGTGCGGCCAACGACGGGGACGTCATCCACTCGTTCGCCGTTCCGGACGGCCTGGTGGCCGGCACCGAGATCTGCAGCCGGGGCGCCATCGCCGGAGACGGCAACGGGTATTTCGAGCTCAACCCGAGCAACGATGCCTGCTTCGTCGTGGCCGAGAGCCCGACGCCGCCGACCCCCCCCACCCCGCCGGCCGAGGAGACACCTCCTCCGGTCCCGCCGACGCCGCCGGCCGAGGTGACGCCTCCCGTCCCCGCCGTCGTCCCGCTTCCGAACCTCCAGTCACCGCCGGAGGTGGAGCCGCAGGTGCAGGGGGCCACGGAGGAGCGCCCGGCGCCTGCGCCCCAGGCGCAGATCGGGCCGGAGGTGGCAGCCGTCCAGTCGGATGCCCTGCCCCGGACGGGTCGCTCCGACCGGACGCTGTTCCTCCTGGCCGGCCTCCTCCTGGCCTTCGGAGGAGCGGCGGTCACCCTCGCCGTCAGGCGGCCGGTCAGGTCTGGAGCGGGAGCAGGACGTCGGCCATCACGCTGAGCGTTTCCGGCCAGTCGGCCGGGCTGGCCGCCGGGCGGACGACGAACTTGGAGAAGCCGGCGGCGATGAACTCCTCGAGCATCCCGGCCGCCGCCGGCAAGCCGACGGGTACCACGGCGGCCGGGTCGACCTCTGGCCGGCGGCGGGCGATGGCGGCCGCCAGCAGGGGCGGAATGCTGCCGTCGCCGTAGGCCAGGCTCACCCCGAAGTGCTCGGGATCGACGCGCCGCCCGGCCCGCTCCGCCTCGGACTCGACCGCCTCCCGGCCCTGGCGGGCTTCGTCGGGCGTGAGCAGGCTGGTGAGCCAGCCGTCGGACCGGCGGCCGGCCCGGACCTGGGCCGCGGGCGCCGAGCCCGCCACCCACAGCTCCAGCGGCTGCTGGACGGGCCGGGGCCGGACGGACACGCCGTCGACGTCGTCTTCGTGCAGGTACCGGCGCACGAGGTCGAGCGCCTCGTCGAAGACGTCGCCCCGCCGGCGCCCCGGGGGGATGGGAAACGCCGCCTGCTCGGCGGGGTCGGGCGCCCCGAGCCCGAATGCCACCAGTAGGCGCCCGCCGGCAAGCCGGTCCAGGGTGGCCAGCTGCTTGGCCACCACGGCCGGGTTGCGGCCGGGGAGGACGACCACCCCCGTGCCGAGCTTCAGGCGGCGGGTGCGGGCGGCGGCGAAGGCGAGGCCGGCCACCGGGTCGGGCGTGGCCGTCGACAGACGCTCGGCCAGCCACAGGGAGTCGAAGCCGAGCTCCTCGGTGGCCACGGCGGCGGCGGCGAGTGCCTCGGGCTCGGTCTCGCCGTCGACCCCGAAGCTCACCCCGATGCGGACCTTCACGCCGCCGGCCTCATTTCTGCTCGACCACGATACGGCCGAAGACCTGGTTGGCTTCCATGGCCCGATACGCCTCCGGGGTGGCGTCCAAGTCGTCGAGCACGGCGGCCCGCATCACCAGTCCCAGAGCTGGTCGAGCTGGGCGTCGGAACGGCCGCGCAGGTCGGCGGCGATCTTCTTGCGCATGACGGTGTTGGCGCCGTCGGAGTGCAGGAAGATGGTGGCGTCCCGCAGCAGCTTGGACATGCCCGTCTCCCGCATGACCCCGAGGGCGCCGAACATCTCCAGGGATCCCCGGGTCACGTCGAAGGAGATCTGGGAGGCGACGAGCTTGGGGGTGGCGGCCAGCTTGGGGTCGAAGGGCGAGGCGTGGTCGGCGGCCCACGCCGCCCGGAAGACGTAGGTCCGGGCCATGTCCAGCCGGGCGTACATCTCGCCCAGCTGGGCGGCGATGTCGCCGTGCTCGACGATGGGCACCCCGCCCTGGACCCGGTGGCGGGCGTAGCGCAGACCCTTCGTGAAGGCGGTGCGGGCCACGCCCAGGGTGCAGGCCGCGGCGTAGGCGTTGGAGCCCCGCAGGAGGCGGGCCACGTCGGCCAGGGCCTGGTTCTCCTCGCCCAGCAGGTCCTCCTCGGGGACGAAGACATCCTCGTAGAAGATCTCGGCGTTGTTGGCCAGGCGCTCGCCGATCTTGTCGTGGACGGGACCGAAGCGGACCTGGGGACTGTCGGCCGGGACGATGAAGCTGCTCACCCCGGCACGGACGGGCAGGTCCGGCCGGGTACGGGCATAGCACAGGATCGTGTCCGCCCGATTGGAGTTGGAGATGTAGGCCTTGTGCCCGTTGATGATCCAGCCCCCGTCCACCCGCCGGGCACTGGTCTTCATCCCGCCCTCGACGCCGTCGTAGGGCAGGACGTTGTCCGAGCCGGCCTGGGGTTCGGTGAAGGAGGCGGCCAGCAGGCCCCGGCGGTTGGCGGCGAGGCGGCGCAGCCAGCGCTCACGCTGATCCGGTGTTCCCAGCTCCATGAGCAGCTGGGCGAACTTCCACGTCTGGGCCAGCACCACCGACGTGCCCAGGTCGGCGGCGGCGATCTCCTCCAGCATGATGGCGTTGGTGAGGAAGTCGGTGCCGCCTCCGCCGAACTCGGCGGGAAGGGGCGCCAGGCGCAGCCCGCAGTCGGAGGCGGCCTCCACCAGCTCCCAGGAGAAGGCCTCAGCCGGGTCGACCTGGGCGTCGAGGCCGGCGGCCCGGGGGGCGACGACCTCGGTGGCGTAGGCCCGGGCGAGGTCACGCCACCGCCGCTGCTCGGGGGAAAGAGTCCAGTCCATCGAAGGCGGGCTACTTGATGGCCAGGGCGTTGAGCGGCGACCCGCAGGCGCCTGTGATGGGCAGCGTGGCGGCCGACAGGAGGAACTCGTAGATGCCGTCGGCGGCGCAGTCCTCCCCGATGGCTTCCAGGTCCCAGATCTCCCCGAAGGGGATCCCCATGTGGACGAGGGCGACGATGTGCAGCGGCTGGAACAGCTCGATCTCGTTGGGCCGCACCTCGACGCCCCAGGTGTCGGTGGCCAGTGCCGCCACCTCGTGCTCGGCCAGCCACGGGGCGGTGTGCAGCGACATGCCCGGGGCGGGGCCGCCGCAGTAGTCGCCCCACTGGCCGCGCCGCTGTCCGAGGAGGCCGGTGCGCACGATCACGCAGTCGCCGGTACGTACCCCCACGCCCTGGCGCTCGGCGGTGGCGTCGAGGTCCTGGGCGGTGATGGGGTAGCCCGGCTCCAGGGCGCCGACCCCCTTGTGCCGGGCCACGTCGAGGAGCACGCCCCGCATCACCAGCTGGTCGCGGAACTTCTCGATCCCGCAACGCCCCGCACCTTTGGCCGTCACCAGGCCGGCGTCGAAGCCGTTGTACATCTTGCCTTCGAAGAAGATGTGGGCCAGACCGTCCCACTGGGTGCCGGCCTGGTTGGGCATGACGACGACGTCGTCGGCGAAACCGAAGGTGTAGGCGGGGCCCCAGTCGGCCGGCAGCGGGTCCTGGGCGCCGCTCAGGTAGTCCGTCCCCGTCGCCGTCATGAGGTTGAGCGGGTTGGCCCGGAAGGCGCCCACCTGGGGTCCGAACAGGTCGTAGGGCAGGGACATGGAGATGACCTTGCCCTGCCGTACCAGTCCGGCGGCGGCGGTGACCTGGGTGGGTCCGACGTGATTGAGCGCCCCCAGCTCGTCGTCATCGCCCCAGCGGCCCCAGTTGGAGTACTTGGCGATGTAGTCCCGCACGATCTCCTCGCCACCGAAGCCGGTGGCGGTCATCGACGCCTGCGTCATGCCCGTTCGCCCCCTAGTCCTCGTAGTGGGTCGTGAGCTCGTCCAGCGCCGGCTTCACGTGCTCCATCCACAGCTCCATGTTCTCGACCACCGACTCCACCGGCTGCTGGGCGAAGTGGTAGATGATGATCACGTACTCGGAGGGCATCCGCTTCCACTCCTCGACGTAGTGGTCACGGACCTGCTCGGGGGTACCGATCGCCCACAGGCCGCTGGCCAGCACGGAGTCCACCGGGTTGGCGTCGTCGAAGGCCATCGGCGTGGTGCCGGCGTAGAGGTCCCGGAAGATGTCGACGTCCCACGCCTCCACGTTGCGCCGGGCCTCCTTCATCGACGGGGCGATGTTGCCCCAGCGCACCAGCGCCTGGTTCTGGCCGAACTGGTACTCGCGGCCACCGAGACGGGCGGCGTCGACGTAGGCCTTGGCGTGGGCCTCGGCCTTCTCGATCTTGGTGAAGTAGGCGGGAATGAAGCCCCGGGGCCCGCAGTACTCGACCGTCTCCCGGCTGGCGTTGGACGACACGAAGATCGGCGGGTGCGGCTTGGTCAGCGGGGCGGGGACGACGCTGACCCGCCGGATCCGGTTGTCGTCGTCCATCTCCCCGGGGGCGCCGATCTCCTTGGTGGCGGTCATCGTCCAGTCGATCCCCTCGTCGTAGGGATAGGGGATCTGCCAGCGGCCCTTGGAGTCGATGCTGTCGTCGGACCAGGCCCGGAAGACGAAGTCGACCTGCTCCTCGAAGACCTCCCGGTTGACCCGGTCGTCGTCGATGCGGGTGGCCTTCTGCTCCTCGGTCCAGGCGGCCAGCTTGTCCGCGTCCAGCCCGGAGGGCGACAGGGTGGCCTTGGCGCCGAGGTGCTGGCCGAGGATGTTCGTCCACCGGGCCTGGTAGCCACGGGCGAACCCGACAAAGAACCGGCCGTTGGTGAGGTGGTCGAGGATGGCCGTCTCCTCCGCCACCCGGATGGGATTCTGGGCGCTCATCACGTAGCCCAGCTGGCCGATCCGGACGCGTTCGGTGATGGCCGCCCAGTAGGCGTTGAGCACCCCCGGCGTCGGGCCGACCTCGTAGCCCTCGGAGTGGAAGTGGTGCTCGACCGTGGCCACACCCCAGAACCCGAGCCGGTCGGCGGCCCGGACGATGTCGTGCCACTCCTCGAGGGTCTGGTGGTAGCGCTCCACGTTGCGCCCGATGGGGCGCATCTCCTCCCGCTCCTGCCTCGTACCGGGGATGACGGGATAGATCTGGAGAATCGGCTTCACCATCGCACAAGCTCCCATCCTGTGAGGGCCGCCTCGTTGCGCTGAGGATACGGAGCCCGGTCGCCGGCAGGCCATGGGGCTGGGGACAAGAGTGCCGCCTGAGGATTGTGGGAGGCCACAGGGTCTGGATAAGTTGGCCGCCATGACTCTTCGGGCCCTTCCCGCGCCGGGCACGGAGCTGCGCACCTGGTTGGACGCCACGTGCGAGTTCATCCGGGCCGTCAACCAGGGCCTGCCCAAGCACGACCTCTTCAACCTCATCGCGGGCACCGTGGCCCAGCTCACCGGGTACGAGTTCTGCGCCGTGCTCCTCCCCGACGAGGACAGCGAGAAGCTCCTGATCCGCGGGTTCTACGGGCTGAGCCCCTCCTACGCCGCCGAGGTCAACGCCGCCCAGCCGCCCCTGATCCGCCCCGGGGCCCAGGCCGAGGGCCCGTCCAGCCGGGCCTTCCGCACCCAGCGTCCGGTCGTCCTGGTCGACATCCGGGCCGACCCCACCTGCCTCCAGTGGGAGGGGGTGGCGGCCGAGCAGGGCTACCGGTCGATCCTGTCGGTGCCCCTGGTGGCCTCCGAGGGCTCGCTCGGGGTGCTGAACTGCTACATCCGCCAACCCCGGGAGTGGGCCGCCCATGAGGTCGTCCTCATGGAAACGGTGGCCAACCAGGCGGCTCTGGCCATCGAGTCGAGCCTGCTGCGGGAACGGGAGCGAGAGCGGGTCACCGGCCTCGAGCAGCGCATCACCGCCCTCGAGGAGGAGCACCGGATCACCCGGCGCGGCGAGGAGGTCTACCGGGGCCTGATGCGGCTGCTGCTGGCCGGCGAGAGCCTGGACCGCATCACCCGGGAGCTGGCCGGCTTCCTCAAGAGCGACGTGCTCATCGAGGACCCGGCGGGACATCCGCTGGGCGCCGCCGTGGCCCCCGAGGACCTCGATCGCATCCCCGGCCCGGCCGCCCGCCAGGACCCCCGGCTCGAAGCGCTCCTCCAGCGGGCCCGGACGGAGCACCGGGCCGTCGAGGTGGGCGGCGACAACGGCGCCCCACCCAGCCTGGTGGCCCCCGTGGTCCTCGACGACGAACTCGCCGGGCGGGTCTGGGCCTTCAACCCCGAGCGCGCCTTCGGGGCCTTCGAACGGCGGGCGCTGGAACGGGGCGCCCTGGTGGTGGCCCTGGCGGTGTCGAAGCTGCGCACGGCCCAGGAGGTCGAGTGGCGGCTGTCACGGGAGTTCCTCGACGACCTCCTGGACGGCGACTCCCGGGGCGACCCCGACTCGACCCTGGCCCGGGCCGTCCAGTTCGGTCTGGAGTTGAGCGCGCCCCATACCCTGGCCGTGGTCCGGCCCGATCCGAACGACGACGATGATCCCGTCGTCCGGGTGACCGGCAGTCCGGCCCGCCTGCAGCGCTCGCTGCTCACCCAGGTCCAGCGGGTGGTCAACGGATCCGGCATCGGCGGGACGGCGCTGGTGGCGGCCCGGGGCGAGGACGTCATCGTGCTGTGGCCGAACGGCGACGGGCAGCCCGAAGCCGTGGAGCTGGCCGAGACGCTCCGGCGCCAGATCCAGACCTACGTCGGCTCGGTCTCGGTGGGTCTGGGGCCGGCGTGCCATGGCATCACCGAGTACGCCGAGGCCTACCGGCTGGCCGCCGGCGCCCTCGACCTCGTGCAGCGGGCCGGCAGCCGCGACCGGGTCGTGTCCCTGGGGGACCTGGGCGTCTACCGGCTGTTGCTCCAGGTCAAGCGGCCCGAGGAGCTCATCGACTTCATGCGCAGCGTGCTGGGGCCGCTCTACGAATACGACGGCCGCCGGGAGACGACGCTGGTCGAGACCCTGCGCGCCTTCCTCCGCTGCGGCTTCAGCGCGGCGGCGACAGCCGAGGCGGTCATCGTCCATCCCAACACCATCAGCTACCGGCTGCGCCGGATCGAGGAGCTGCTGGGCATCGACTGCCACGACCCCCAGGCCCTCCTCCAGGTCCAGTTGGCCTTCCTCATCGAAAGCGTCCTCGACGTCCCCTGAGCGGACGGCGGACCTTCTGATGCCGGCGCCGCGGGTCATCGACCTCCACAGCCACATCGCCACCCCGGCGTGCCAGCCGTTGGTCGAAGGGCTGGCCCCCCCGCTGGCGGACCCCTTCACCTTCTATGCCGGGGAGGAGACGAAGGCCTACAACGCCGCCCACTTCGCCGCCCTCGTCCCCAAGCTGACCGATCCGGCCCGCCGGCTGGAGGACATGGAACGGATGGGCGTCGATCTCCAGGTCCTCTCCGTCGCCCCACCGCAGTACTACTACTGGGCCGACCCCGGGCTGGGCCGGAGGCTGGCCCGCATGCAGAACGAGCACCTGGCCGGCCTCGTGGCCCGGCATCCCCACCGGTTCGCCGGGCTGGCCACCGTCGCCCTCCAGGACGTCGACACCGCCGTGGCCGAGCTCGACCACGCCGTGCGCGAGCTGGGACTGCGGGGCGTGGAGATCTGCACCAACGTCAACGGGCTCGACCTGGATGACCGGCGCTTCCGCCCCTTCTTCGCCGCCGCCGCCGATCTCGACGTCCTGGTCCTGCTCCACCCGCACGGGTTCACCCAGGCCGAGCGGCTCATGGACTACTACCTGACCAACGTCATCGGGAACCCGCTCGAATCCACCATCGCCGTCACCCGGATGATCCACGGTGGCCTCTTCGAGGAACTCCCGGCCCTCAAGCTCTGCGTCGTGCACGGTGGGGGCTTCCTGCCCTTCTACGCCTCCCGGATGGATCATGCCTGGGAGCAGCGCCCCGAGGGGCGCCATCACATCCCCGACCGCCCCCCGAGCTCCTACCTGCGCCGGATCTACGTCGACTGCCTGGTCTACGACCAGTCCCACCTAGGGTTCCTCATCCAGCAGTTGGGGGCCGGCCAGGTGGTGGTGGGGACCGACTACCCCTACGACATGGGCTTCTTCGACCCCGTGGGGCTCATCGAGAAGCTGCCGCTGGCGGCCGAGGACCAGCAGGCGATCCTGGGCGGAACGGCCGCCCGCCTCCTCGGTCTGGACAGCTGAAGCCGGCGCCGGGGGGTTGTGTCATCCCACAAGGGTTTCCGGTCCAACCTTATGCCCTTCCCCATTGAGCCTTCGGCCGTGCCTGCGTAGCGTCGCTGCGCTGCGACCTGTCTGACCGGGCGCGATGCCGCCGGAAGGAGATGCCTGATGGCCGAGATCAAGTTTGGAATCTTCCCCATCACCGAGGACTACCCCGACGGCCGGGACATGGTCCGCGTCTTCGACGAGATCGTGTCCGAGGCGCAGATGGCGGAGTCGGTCGGGTTCGACTCCTGCATGATCACCGAGCATCACCAGCAGCCGGACGGGTACTTCCCCAACCCGCTCATGGTGGCGGCCGCCGTCGCCCGGGAGACGTCCACCCTCAAGGTCGGCACCTGCGTGGCCCTCGCCCCGCTCTACGACCCCGTCCGGCTGGCCGAGGACACCGCCCTCCTCGACGTCATCTCCGGCGGGCGGATGCAACTCGGGCTCGGGGCCGGCTACGTGGCCGAGGACCTGGCGGCCTTCGGCGTCGACATGACCCAGCGGGGCACCCTGTTCGAGGACGCCGTGCTCTTCCTCCAGAAGGCGTGGACCGAGACCGACGTGTCCTTCCAGGGGACGCACCACAGCTACGAGAAGGTCAACGTCACCCCCAAGCCGGTGCAGAAGCCCCGGCCCGACATCTGGTGCGCGGCGTGGACCCCCCAGGGCCTGCGGCGGGCGGGCCGGATCGGCGAGCGCTGGATCACCGACGTGATCAACACCCTCGGCACGTTCAACATGTTCGCCGACATCTACCGGAAGTCGGCCGAGGAGAACGGCAAGACGCCGGGAATCACCGTCCTGCGGGAGTGCTGGGTGGCGCCCACCACCGAGCAAGCGGTGGCCGAGTACGGCGAGTACGTCATGACCTCGCACCGCTTCTACTACGAGGTCGGGGGCTACAACGACACCGTCGACCCCTGGCTCAAGGAGCTCAAGTCGCCCGACGAGTTCACCCTCGACAAGGTGGCCCCCAACCGCTTCATCATGGGCTCCCCCGAGAACTGCATCGAGCAGATCGAGAAGTGGCACGCCGAACTCGGCACCGACTACTTCGTGATGCGCTTCCGCCACCCCAACGGGCCCGACCACAAAAAGGCCCTCGACGCCATCAAGCTTTTCGGCGAGAAAGTCATCCCCCATTTCGCCTGAGCCTCTCTGGATCCCGTCGGAGGAGCGTCGGTCCCGCGCCCAGCTGACGCGCTACCACCGGTGGCTGGCTGAGGCGAAGGGCCGGCGCTTCGACGACTACGACTACAACGCGCTGTGGCAATGGTCGGTCGACGACCTGGAGGGCTTCTACGCCTCGCTCTGGGAGTACTTCGACATCGAGGCCGAGCCGGGCTACGACGCCGTCCTCACCGGCGGGCCGATGCCGGACGTCGCCTGGTTCCCCGGCGCCCGGCTGAACTACGCGCAGCACATCTTCCGTCACCAGGACGACGGCACCGTCGCCGTCCGGTTCGCCTCCGAGCGTCACCCGCCGGCGGAGTGGACCTGGAGCGAGCTGCGGGCCCGCACGGCCGCCCTCGCCTCCGGGCTCCGGGCGGCAGGGGTCGGGCCCGGCGACCGGGTGGCGGCGTACCTGCCCAACATCCCCGAGGCCCTGGCCGCCGGGTTGGCCTGCATGAGCCTGGGTGCCATCTGGTCGGCGTGCTCACCCGACTTCGGGGTCCGCAGCGTGGTCGACCGCTTCGCCCAGATCGAGCCGAGCGTGCTGCTGGCGGTCGACGGCTACCGGTACGGCGGCAAGGACTACGGGCGGCGGGCCGAGGTGACCGCCCTGCAGGAGGCGCTGCCGACGATCCGCCGGACCGTGCTGCTGCGCCTCCTCGACCCCGACGCCGGCATCGGGTCGCTCCGGGACACGGTGGCCTGGGAGGACTTCGAGCAACCCGGAACCGAGCTCGCCTTCGAGGCGGTGCCCTCCGAGCATCCCCTGTGGGTGGTGTACTCCTCGGGCACCACCGGCCTGCCCAAGCCGATCGTCCACTCCCACGCCGGGATGCTCATCGACCAGTTGAAGTACATGCACTTCCACTTCGACGCCAAGGAGGAGGACCGGCTGTTCTGGTTCACCACCACCGGCTGGGTGATGTGGAACGTGATCCTGGGCGGCCTGCTCACCCCCGCCTCGATCATCCTCTACGACGGCAACCCCGGCTTCCCGGACCTCGGCGTGCTCTGGGACCTGGCCGAGCAGACGGGCATGACCCTCTTCGGCACCAGTGCCAGCTACATCGTCACCTGTATGAAGGCCGGCCTCCATCCCCGGGACGGGCGCGACCTCTCCGCCCTCCAGGCCGTGGGATCGACCGGCTCCTCCCTCTCGACCGACGGGTTCGAGTGGGTCTACCGGGAGCTGGGCCCCGACATCTGGCTCAACTCCTCGAGTGGCGGCACCGACGTCGCCGGCCCGTTCCTGTGCGGAGTGCCCTGGCTTCCGGTGTACCCGGCCGAGCTGCAGACCCGGTGCCTCGGGGTGGCGGTGGAGTCGTGGGACGAGAAGGGCCAGCCGCTGGTCGGCGAGACGGGCGAGCTGGTGGTCACCAAGCCCTCCCCGGCCATGCCCATCCGGTTCTGGGGCGACGAGGACGGGCACCGTTACCGGGAGGCGTACTTCGACGTCTACCCCGGCGTGTGGCGCCACGGCGACTGGCTGGAGCTGACACCCCGGGGCAGCGGCATCCTCTATGGGCG